>Ga0115546_1002018_pt1 | contig 12103 bp, 10 predicted proteins | sample COGITO_mtgs_1004_FD_87186 | JGI IMG/M metagenome (GOLD analysis project Ga0115546, IMG submission 87186) | Pelagic marine microbial communities from North Sea - COGITO_mtgs_100413 | ecosystem: Environmental > Aquatic > Marine > Epipelagic | place: Germany:Helgoland, sampling site Kabeltonne...
AAGCTCAGATCTCTAGTAGAGAACACTGGACTAGGAGTCATAGCGGTCTCTCATATCAAGCGAGGCTCAGGCGACAAGTCATATAACGAAGGCGCACAGATTAGCTTAACGTCTCTACGCGGTTCAGCGTCGCTGGAGCAATTATCGGATATCTGTATAGCCCTCGAACGAGATCAGCAATCAGAAGACCAAAGCGATGTAGCTCAGATACGCGTACTAAAGAACAGGCCATTCGGACAAGTCGGTCCAGCCGGTCACTTACGCTATGACGTCCCCAGTGGTCGCATGAACCATTACGACCTTCAAGAACCACCACCCCCGACAGCAGGATCTGATCCGTTTTCTGATGTCGATATTTAACAGCAACATACTATTAAACAATTAACTAACACCCTTTGAGGAGCAACACAGTGACTGAGATGACAGGATACCAACGCTATATAGCTATGAGCCGATACGCCCGATGGCTACCGGAGAAAGGCCGACGAGAAACATGGGAAGAGACAGTCGATAGATATATGGACAACGTGGTCGGAGACAAGGTGGATGAGGCAACTTATAACCTACTGACTGAAGCAATAAGAGACCTAGAGGTCATGCCATCGATGAGGGCCATGATGACCGCTGGTGTCGCAATGGAGAGAGATAATACCTGTGCCTATAACTGTAGCTACTTACCGATTGAGGACCCCAAATGCTTCGATGAGGCTATGTTCATTCTTTTGTGTGGTACTGGTGTTGGCTTCAGCGTCGAGCGCCAATACATATCGAAGCTACCCGACATCCCAGCACAAATGTTTGACTCTGAGACAACTATCGTCGTCAGAGATTCTAAGGAAGGATGGGCTAAGGCCTTACGTCAGCTAATCAGCTTACTGTATGCCGGAGAAGTACCTAAATGGGATGTAACGCAGGTACGTCCAGCAGGGACTAAGTTAAAGACGTTCGGTGGTCGTGCTAGTGGTCCTCAGCCCTTGGTTGACCTATTTAAGTTTGTCTGTGAGACATTCATCGCGGCTAAAGGCTCTAAGCTATCCTCGATCCAGTGTCATGACTTGATGTGCAAAATTGGCGAGGTGGTCGTATGCGGTGGCGTGAGACGCTCCGCTATGATCTCACTGTCTAATCTATCTGATGATCGGATGAGACACGCCAAGTCTGGTCGATGGTTCGATAACAACCCACAGAGAGCCTTAGCTAATAACTCCGTATGCTATACAGAAAAGCCCGACATGGAGACTTTTATCCGTGAGTGGTCAGCACTGGTAGAGTCTAAATCTGGTGAGCGTGGTATCTTCAGTCGTCCGGCTTCACGAGCGCAGGCGGCGAAAACAGGAAGGCGTGATATTAATCATGAGTTTGGGACGAACCCTTGCAGTGAGATAATCCTACGCCCCTACCAGTTCTGCAATTTAACGGAAGTAGTAGCCAGACCCGACGACACGTTCGAGACACTCTCGGAGAAGGTCAGACTAGCCACAATTCTAGGTACCATTCAAAGTACCTACGTTAAATTCCCATACTTAAGAGACATCTGGCACACCAACACCGCAGAGGAGAGACTGCTCGGTGTCAGCATGACTGGGATTATGGACTGCCATAAAATCACCTTCGCAGAAGAAGCACCGGCAGTACTAGATGCTCTACAGCGTGTCGCTATCTCCACTAATGTTATATGGGCGGCTGAGTTAGAGATTCCTGTAAGTACTGCTATCACCGCAGTGAAGCCATCCGGCACTGTATCTCAGTTAGTCGATAGTGCTTCTGGTATCCACACTAGACACTCTGAGTACTACATACGGACGGTGCGTGGCGACAATAAAGATCCGCTAACAAGGTTCCTCAAAGACAGCGGAGTTCCTAACGAACCCTGCGTGATGGGTGGTCCGACTACTGTGTTCAGCTTTCCTACAAAATCTCCGGAGGGTGCAGTAACACGAGCAGATGTTGACGCTGTGAAACAGCTAGACATGTGGCTTATGTATCAGCGCAAGTGGTGTGAGCATAAGCCGTCAGTAACTATCTCAGTACGTGATGACGAGTGGATGAAGGTCGGCGCGTGGGTCTATGAGCATTTTGACGAGGTATCAGGTGTCTCATTCCTACCACATAGCGACCATAGCTACAGTCAGGCTCCTTATCAGGAGTGTTCTAAAGAGCAGTACGAGGAGGCATTAAGCGACATGCCGCCAACTATTGACTGGTCGCGTCTTCCAGAGTTTGAGACAGAGGACACAACTAAAGGCAGTCAAACATTAGCTTGCACAGCAGGTGTGTGTGAGATCGTCGATATCTAAGAGAACAGAGGGGCCTTCGGGCCTCTCAACCCCTTAACCAAACAGACACCGCCCAAAGGAGGGCCTTATGAAAGTTGAAGTATTCGATTTAGAAACAGACGGGTTCGTCGATGGTATGACTACGATATGGTCTTGCGGTATCGCTAACCCTGTAGACGGTGTAGTTACAACATACACAGACTACGATGATAACTACCCTTCGTTAGCTGAGGGTCTAGAAAGACTCCGCAAAGCGGACAGAGTAGTAGCACATAACCTAGTCGGATTCGACTTCTGGGCCTTACACAAACTATACCCTGACGTTATCACATTTGATAAATGCTGGGACTCAATGATCGTAGCGCAACTGCTGGACCCTGAGAGAAGATCTCACGCCATTAAGTCGTATGGTGCCGAGATGGGTTTCCCGAAGGGAGACTTCACTAACTTCATGATGGAACCAGTAGAAGGGCAGACACGAGCAGAGACATTCGTAGAGATGTTTGAGTACATGGAACGTGATGTAGACATTAACGTCCGCATATACAACATGCTACAGCTTCAAATGAAGAAGGACCTAGTTCACGATAAGATCGACTGGAGACCAGCTATAGACTTAGAGCTTAAGACTAACTGGTGTTTATCCTTACAGGGTCAACATGGCTTCCGTCTGGACCTCGATAAGGCTAGAGATCTTGAAGGCATACTTCGTGAAGAAGCTATCCTGATTGAGCGCGAGATGCAGAATACATTCCCTCCAGCAATCATACCGACTAAGGGCAACTGGGCTTATCAGGAACATCGATGGGCCAATGTACACCCTACAGTTCCTAAGGTAGGTAATAAGACTACAGGTACCGTGAAGGGCGCGGCATACACTAAGGTCACTATTCAGCAGTTCAACGCTGGATCTAGGCCTCAGATCGTACACCGCTTGACCTCTAAGTACCCACAGTGGAAGCCTAGTAAGTTTACTAACTCTGGCATGGTCCAGATTGATGAGTCTGTACTGGCTAACCTTAAGGTTCCAGAAGCTAAGGACCTCAACCGTTACTTCCGTGTTAACAAACAGTTATCACAGATAGCAGACGGAAAGAACTCATGGCTAAAGCTAGAGAAAGACGGACGTGTCCACGGACGTGTTAAGTCTGTTGGTTGTCGTACCCACCGTATGTCGCACTTCTACCCGAACATGGCTCAGGTCGATAAGAAAGACCACCGTATGCGCGAGGTCTGGGTGGCTGACGAGGGACATAAGCTAGTAGGTTGTGATGCTTCAGGCCTAGAGCTACGTATGCTCGCTCACTATCTTGCTATATGGGATGGTGGTAGTTATGCGGAAGCTGTTATCCACGGTAGTAATGCTGAAGGTACAGACGCTCACACTAGGACCAAGAACCTCGCAGGTCTGTATGATCGTAATTCAGCTAAATCACTAATCTACGCCTTCTTGTATGGCGCAGGTAACATGAAGCTGGCCGAAGTATGTGCTATCGACGCTAAGGCCGCAGGTCAGAAAATACCAGCTATCAATCATAAGAACGGGAAGGTAACACGCGATAAGTTGATGCGTGGTATTACTGGATTAGAAAACATCATCGCAGTTAGTCAAGAGCGCGATAAACGTCAAGGATGGCTTAAAGGCCTAGACGGTCGCAAGATCAAGACTAACGGACAACACTCAGCACTTAACACACTCTTACAGGGTGCTGGTGCTATCGTAATGAAACAAGCACTCGTAGAGTTCCACTTCGACATCATGCCTAAGCTAGGTCTGGTCGATGAGAACTTAATGCCTGTAGGTTGGAATTACGTAGCTAACGTCCACGATGAGGTCCAGATATCGTCCTCCCCTGAGATAGCTGATCAGGTCGGTAAGGCATTCGAGGAAGCAATCAGACAAGCCGGTGTAGCCCTTAAGCTCAGATGTCCTCTGGACGGTGAAGCTATGCAGGGTAATTCATGGGCAGACACTCACTAAGGGGAAGACTATGCGTACAGCATTATTAGATGCAGATGTAATATGTTATCAAGCCGCCGCTAGTGCTCAGAGAGACTACGGCGAGGAGATATGGAGTGATATAAAAGGTGCCATAGCGGACGCAGAGGCCCAGATCTTTAAAGAGATGGAGATGGCTGACTGCGAACAGGTGATATTAGTATGGTCCCCTAAGAACGGGTCTAACTGGCGTAAGCTGGTTATGCCCATGTATAAGATGCACCGGAAATCCACCCCCAAGCCTATATGCTACGGAGAACTAAGAGACGAGATGTCTAAGAGATTCGATAACGTATCTGTGGACTGGCTAGAGGGTGACGACATATTCCACATGTTACAAAAGAAGATACCAAACAGCGTAGTCGTGAGCATAGATAAAGACATGTTCACACTACCAGATGTTGAGTACCTTAGGCCTCACACTATGGCATTCCCCACCTACACCTCAAGAGACTACGCAGACTACTACTGGTTATACCAAGTGCTGATAGGAGACTCCACTGATGGGTATAAGGGATTATTAGGAACAGGTCCAAAAAGAGCAGAGAAGCTCCTAGCAGAGTTCATGTATGTGGGTATTGACGATAACGGTCAAGCTACCCACGACTTTGATTTCGATGGAGCATGGAACGCTGTAGTAAACGCATACAGAGAGAAGGGTCAGGACAACTGGCTAGAGCAGGCTCAGATGGCTCGTATTCTCAGAGAAGGCGATTATGACAGTAAAAATAAACGAGTACGCCTATTTAATCCTGATAAGGAGGACTGGCTAGAGCTACCAAAGTCAAAATAGTAGCACCGCGCAAGCCCACGTCATACGTGGGTTTCACTTGTAACGAAAAAAGTCCCATACAGAAGAGAGAAACTCGATTTTTTAGGTGACTGGTAGGACTTTAGTATGTGGTCTGTACGCACTACTTAGCGTTTCCCTACGCCCTAATCTTCAACATATAGCAGAGACCGCCTAGGCATCTCTGCGTCCTAAATGACCCTGAGTGATTCGTTCTCTCAGGGTTTTTTTATCTACAGTCTGAGGAGGCTAAGATGACTACTATTATCGCTTTAACAGGTCCAGCAGGATGTGGTAAGGACCTAGTATCTAATATTATGACAACCCAGATGCTACGCAGAGACCCTGATGTCAAGTTACGATCTCTATCGTTTGCATCTCCAATAAAAGAGGCTGTATCAGCAATCTTAGGTTGTCGAGTCGAAGACTTTGAGGACAGAGAGTTCAAAGAAGGATCACTTCTTGATTCTCATGATTTAGACACATCCCCACGCCGCATGATGCAATTACTGGGCGACGAGTTCGGCAGGCAACTAATAGACGACCAGATTTGGATTAAGATAGCAGAACAGCGTCTTAATACCGCTGAGGATCAAGGCGTGGACTTTATGTTCATAACCGACTTACGCTATGAGAATGAGCAAAAGTGGATCTTAGAGAATGGTGGTGTCGTTTTATACATCGATAGGAAGGATGCACCGCCTGTTACTACACACGCCTCAGAGTCAGGACTTTCTAATCCACCCTGTTTTGTTATTGATAATAATGGAACTATTGATCATCTTCGTAATGAGGCTATGGAGATGGTTACTATATTACAGCCACTTCAACCACAGCGAGTATCTATAGATCAGTGTACGCCTGCCGAGTGGGACCGTGCCAGTAGAGCTTGCCTGTAGTGGCCCGTAGTGCTCCTAGTGCATGTAGTACCCCTATGTGTCCTAGTATGGCTACTAAGGGTACCCTATGTGACCCCTGTAGAAAGGAGAAGCTAACCACCTACAGGGATTCCCCAGAGAGAGCAAGGCTAAATAAGTTCTATGCATCTCCTCTATGGCGTAGGCTATCTCAGAGAGTACGTAGAGAGTCCCCCCTGTGTGTCAGGTGTATAGCGCAGGGTCTCACTGTAGTAGCAGACATAGTGGATCACATACTACCTGTACGCACACACTGGGATAAGCGGTTCGATAAGACTAACCTACAGCCTCTATGTCATAGCTGTCACAACAAGAAGACGGCCTCTGATCGTAGGAGCTAATATAAGCCATTCTAAGCGACTTTATATTAAACAACATAATAATATATACCCACGCTATAGAGTGGCTTAGAGGACCTCCTATGGGCAGGGGGGTGGTTACATAGGTACCATGCGCTCTCTGTGGAAGCGCCGCCCAGTCAGTCTCTTGTAATGCCTAAATGAGACTTTTTTTTTGCGGTCACAAATATAGTAAAAATAACTAATAAACCCTAATTCTATCGGAACTTACCCGATAACGGAGGGATATCTAGAGATAGACAAAAAAACAAGGTAAACAGGCCCAGAGACACGCCTGAGACCCTTGGGGCATCTAACCTAGCCTCAGAGCCTCTGCTCTTAATCTTTCAGATATCGTAATCGCTAGTTTGCGGATCTAGCACAACCCCGACCTCCTCACGGGGAGCCGACATGTCTCCTCGGCCCCAAACCGCCCTTACTTTTGTGTCTTGGCCTTGATGGCTCTGCACGACCCTAACCGATTCCATAAAGTCCATTAAGATCTGAGGAGGTAATCATGGCCGGAAGAAAACGAAAACCAGAAGCCCTTAAGAAGCTAGAAGGCACATTTAGAAAAGATAGGGCAGGCGACTCCCTGTCCCTACCTGCCGGAATGCCGGTTAAGCCATCATGGGCGGATCATGACCCTATAGCCTCAGAGCTATACAATCAGGTGGCAACGCACTGTTACTCTATGGGTGTAGGTACTGAGGTTGATGCTATAGGTTTTGCACTGTTAGCCGATCAACTTTCTATGTACTTACGGCTCAGGGCCTTAGTGTCTGCTGATGGACCTATCATAGAGTCTGAGGGATCTACGGGACAAGTAAATCAAAAGCCACATCCAGCCCTCGCTCAGATGAATACGTCGTACACAAACATTATTAGGTTAATGACTGAGTATGGCCTTACCGCCGCCGCTAGGACTAAAGTAGATGCCTCTAAGCCAATCGAGGTCGATTCTTTTGATTCATTTTTGGCTGGTTAAAAATAAAAGTAACTTTGTGTTATAAAGTTGTTGACATACGTGTGTGAGGCCCTATAATGGGCCCCATACACAGCAACTTAATAACTAAAGGATACTTAACATGGCTAAAGCAACTCACTCAGGAACTTGTCAGATCTGTGGATGTCACCAGAAGCTACCTAACGGAAAACTATCTAAGCACGGCTACACAACTCGCTGGGGATTCTTTGAAGGCGTATGTGACGGAGCGCACCACCTACCATTTGAGCAGTCTACTGATCTTATCGAAGACATGATAGTTATGGTAAAAGCTCAGATCGCCAGCCTTCAAGACTTTAAGGCTCGCACACTAGCAATGACAGATGCCTGCATGGTACAAATAAAATGGCACGACAGACGTATGGGAAAGTCCCATTACCGATGGGTTGAAGCACCTATCGATACTATGTCAATAGGTGGATGGGGTGTTACCGAGTTAGAGTCTAGTTACACTGAAGAGCACTACATGCATTACTCTAAAGAGACTTTTAAATGTGCTTACATTCATACGGGCCGTACTCAAGAAGATGACTACATACAGCGTCCAGATTTGGAAGAGTTAGTGAAAAGAGCTAACGCAGAATACGTAAAGGCTGTTACAGACCGAAGACTCACTGAGATGGCTGACTATATAACGTGGCAAGAGAAGAGAGTAGCCGAATGGGTAGAACAACCACTGACACCAGTAACCAAATAACAAGAATAGGCCCTTCGGGGCCTTAAAGTACAGTAACTTAATAACAAGGATTAAATCATGAGAGAACAAATTACATATGTCTGGTGTGAAACTGCACGACGCTACGTAGCACCTAAGCCAGTAGCCGATAAGCCAGAAGTTGAACCTTCACCTAAGAAGAAGCCAGCCAAAACGAAGGCGGATAAGTAAGCCCGTAGGAGACACAACATGTCACAGACTGACACTACGGGCTGGCAGTATGCAGAGCGTGTGGTGTCAGGTGACATACCTGCCGCAAAGCCTCTGCAATATGCTTGCACCCGTGCGATAGAGGATCGCAAAAACCACACTGGTAAAGATACCAAATTCTACTATGATTCAGATGCCGCTAACCGCTGTATTAAGTTCTTCGGATTCTTAAGGCACCTGAAAGGACCACTAGCTAACCAACCCCTAGAACTAGCAGACTGGCAGATCTTTATTATCTCCCAGCTATATGGCTGGATGCGAAGTTCTGACGGCTACAGACGCTACCGTACAGCGTACATTGAAGTTCCACGTAAGTCTGGAAAGTCTACATTTTGTTCAGGACTATCCCTATATGGTCTGATAGCAGATCGGGAGAGCGCGGCTGAGTGCTATGCCGCCGCGACTACTAGGGATCAAAGTCGTATCGTACATGGGGACGCTCAGGCTATGGTTAAGAAATCACCACAGCTTTTACAGCACCTTAAGGTACATAGGTCAGCAATACTGCACGAGGCTTCCGGCTCTAAGTTCGAGCCCTTATCATCTGATGCTGGTTCACTAGAAGGACGTAACCCCAGCTTCTCCGTAGTCGATGAACTCCACGTTCATAAGACCTCAGAGATCTGGGATGTACTTAACGTCGCATCTGGTGCACGTGCTCAACCTATTATCTTCGCTATCACTACCGCTGGTACTAATAGAGAGGGAATATGCTACGAGTTACGTGAGTACTGTATGAAAGTTATCGATCCACACCTCGACGTAGAGGACGACACGTTCTTCGCGGCCATATGGACTATCGATGCTGACGACGATTGGCGAGATCCTGAAGTCTGGAAGAAAGCCAATCCGAGCTATGGTATATCCGTATTCCCAGACGATCTAGAGCGTATGGCTAGACAAGCTATGGAGTCACCTAGTGCCGAGACTAACTTTCGGACTAAGAGACTTAACCAGTGGATGTCTAGTTCTGCCGCATGGATTACTTCACAGGATTGGGATGCTACCAGTGGCGAACGACCACCTATAGAACAGTGGGCAGGTAAGCCGTGCTATATAGGTCTTGATCTAGCATCTGTATCTGACTTCGCGTCTATGGCGCTTATATTTGTAGAGGATGGGAAACTGTACCCCTACGTTCAACATTATCTGCCTGAAGACACCGTTAGCAATGCTACGGGCTTCATTGGTGCTAAGTACCGCGAGTGGACTAACGCTGGCTACATTACAACTACCGAAGGCAATATCACGGACCTCAGCTTTATTGAGCAAGACGTGTTAAAAGCTATGGGAACTTATAATGTGCGAGAAATAGCCTACGATGCCTATGGTGCGACTCAGCTATCAGCCTCCTTAATTGAAAAGGGCGCTCCGATGGTTAAGTTTGCTCAAGGTATTATGTCTATGTCTGACCCCTCCAAAGAACTTGAGAAAGCAGTAAAAGCTAAGAATCTAATACACGGCGGCGATCCCGTTTTGTCTTGGATGTTGAGTAATTGCGTTCTGTACGTGGACCCTAACGATAATATCAAAATAAAAAAGGAAGGCGAGAAGAACAAGATTGATGGCGTTATCGCTTTAGTTATGGCCCTAGGCCGTCTAAAAGTTAATGGCGGCCTAGAAAAGGACGTATACCGCAGTCGAGGAATCCGCACCCTATAACAAACTAACAGGAGGCCACTAATGGCTTTATTTAATTGGGGTAAGACCCAAGAGAAAGCCGCGCCCATAAGTCTGCCATTTAACAGTAGCGCACTGTCTGACTTCTTCGGGAGTTACACAGCGAGTACTAAGGCTGTTAACAATGAGCAGGCTATGAGAATGAACACCGTGTACTCGTGCGTTAAAGTGCTCTCAGACACTATGGCTACTCTACCGTGTCTGCTATACCGAGATACAGCCGCAGGTAAGGAACTGCACAACTCAGCACCGCTACACAACCTAATTCTTAACAGCCCTAATGAGTATCAGACTGGTCCTGAGTTTTTCAGCTATGTCATGGTTAATCTGTGCCTGTCAGGAAACTTCTACGGCTACATTAATAGAACTAGCTCTGGCAAGGTTGTTGAGATTCTACCTCTTAAGACTGAAAACGTATCAGTACAGCAAGACTCACAGTATAACGTGGTCTATGTAGTGACCTTCGACAATGGTGATCAGGATGTTATGCGACCAGATCAGATACTCCACATTCGTGGTATGTCGATGGACGGCGTAACAGGGGTCTCACCTATTCAGTACAACGCTAACACTATTGGTGCAGGAATTGATGCTAGAGACTATGCGGCTAATGTATTCACGAACGACGCGACTCCACGCGGAGTACTGCACACTGATGGTATATTAGACGATGATTCATTCGAGAACATTAAGGCTAGTTGGAATGCCTCACATGGTGGTTTAGCTAACTCACATAAGGTTGCTATTCTTGAGCAGGGTCTCAAGTTCTCGGCAGTATCACTATCCCCTCAAGACGTACAGCTTCTCGATATGCGGAAGTACACACGCTCAGAGATCTGCGCGATGTTCAGAGTACCGCCGCACATGATTGGCGATCTGGATAGGGCTACATTCTCTAACATTGAACATCAAGATCTAGCATTTTATAAAGCTACGATCCTACCGTACCTTATGCTGATCGAATCCCGTCTAAACAAGGCCCTACTTAATGTCACTACGCAGTGCTTTAAGTTCGATACTTCTAACTTATTACGTACCGATATGGCTACCAGAGTAGACACATATAACACCCTTATAACTGCTGGCGTTATGAGTCCTAACGAAGCTCGAATGGAGCTAGGATATAACCCACGCGAAGGTGGTGATGAATTTGTGTCTCAATCTAATAACCTAACTTTCGGCAACCAAGAACAACCTACACAGGAGTCTGATGATGGCGAAGAAGCCTAGCGGAATGTGTTGCACAGACGGTAAGGTCTGCGAACCTTGTAGTACTGACAACATAAAAAGACTAGACGTAGCGTTCGATGCGAAGTCATTCTCAGTCGATGCAGACGATCAGCGGAAGTTCGCTGGCTATGCAAACACCTTCGACCACCTAGATCGCGCAGGTGATATCACGATGCGTGGTGCCTTCCTTAAGTCTATAGCTAAACACCTAGAGGTCGGTACTAAGCCTAAGATGCTGGCACATCATGACACCACACGTCCTATCGGCGTTTGGGAAGTAATGATGGAAGACGAGAAAGGGCTATATGTCGAAGGTAGATTAACACAGGGTGTCCGAGACGCTGACGAAGCCTACGCACTTCTTAAAGATGGTGCTTTGGATTCTATGTCTATTGGCTACCGAGTGGTTCGGGAGGAGTACGACCGAAAATCAGGTGCTAACTTACTACACGAAGTAGATCTGCACGAAATCAGTCTGGTAGCGATACCGGCTAACCAAGAGTCTGTTATTACTGCCGTAAAAGCCAGTAACGACGTTAGATCACTAGAGAAAGCACTGCGAGATGCAGGGCTATCGAGACGTGAGGCAAAAGTCCTGTTAGCGAAGGGCATAAGCGGATTGGAAACTGAGCGAGATGCTTCAGCAGACCATGACTCTAAAAAACAAGCTAAGGCGGCTGAACAATCTGAAATACGCCGTATGCTAAAAATATTAGGAAAATAAAATGTCTGAAGAAACTAAAATCGACGAAGTAGTTGTTGAAGAAGTTAAGTCTGAAGAAGTAGTTGAAGCTGTAGTTGAGACTCCCGAAGTTGAAGCTGAAGTTGAAGTTAAGTCGGAAGAAGTAGCTGAAGAAGCCACTCCTGAAGTTGAAGAAGTTGTTGAAGATGATGTGACTCTCAAGCACGTCGCAGATGCACTAGAAGCTAAGTCTATAGAGA
>Ga0115546_1002029_pt1 | contig 12064 bp, 14 predicted proteins | sample COGITO_mtgs_1004_FD_87186 | JGI IMG/M metagenome (GOLD analysis project Ga0115546, IMG submission 87186) | Pelagic marine microbial communities from North Sea - COGITO_mtgs_100413 | ecosystem: Environmental > Aquatic > Marine > Epipelagic | place: Germany:Helgoland, sampling site Kabeltonne...
GCGCTGGCGGGCGAGGAAGACGACGACGACGACGACGACGACGACGACGACGACGACGATGCACGCGCCTGCCGCGACTGCCGAGCCCGAAAAAGCTGCTGGTACGGGTTACAAGCGCCACTCCTTGCAAACATGCACTGCAGAACGGGGTGTTTGTCTTTGAATGCACCCCCGATGCACCGCGTGGACTGTTCTTTAGGTACTTAAGCGTATAAATCACAATACTCAAAACTTACAAAGCCAGCATAAAGGTGGTGCGAGTGTGAGTGTATGTTCGCCTGCGCGTTTCGCCTTCGCCTTGTACACCACCGCCGCGGTTTCGAGTGCAGCTGTGCAGCGCAATAGCAACCACCCGGTTTTGCAACCCCTGTCTTGCATGCCCTGGATGCAAGTTACAACTCGCGTCGTCGATACGAGCGTACCCAGAACGCTCGCGGTTGCGCGCGCCAGCGTGCCGCGAACGACGGCGCGCGAAGAAGGCGCGGTGAGCGCGCAGGGGGGGGCGGCGGCTGTGGCGACGACACCGCAGCGGTCGTCGCGCTCCGAAGTCGAAGCGCTTTGCGCCAAAGAGTCCCCGCGCACCGCGCAAGTGCCGTCAAAGAGGCACTCTGAGAGCATGGGCCGCGAGACGCCTTGCGAAATTAAGAGCCTAAGAGACGACGACGACGACGATGACGACGACGACGACGACGACGACGAGGAGCGGAGGGAGTGGAGAACGCGCATGATCTTCAGCGACTTGCTGCGTGACTTCTATCCGCGGTACGGCGTGCCCGCGCAAGAGGAGTTTGGCAACAGCTTCAAGGCGGAGAGCAACGAGGCGGGGTTCTCAGCGTTCCCAGAACCCGGAGTGCCCGGAGTCGTGTTTCGCTGACGCGCGAACAGCACATTTTCGCGCAGCGCTCTCTCTACGGAAGGCGCAAGAGTCAGCGGCGGCATGCCCTGCTTTGCGCAGGTGGCTTCCTCGACGTCGATGACGACGTGTTCTGGCGAGAACGACGAGACGGATGCGCCGAGGTGCGGCGTGTTGGCTGGCGTAGGAGTAGCAAACATACGGACCATTGTGCCCCCGCCCTCTCAAACATAAATACTCTTTTTAAATTTACAACAACAGCGACTCGCTCGTGGTCACCCCGTCGCTCGGCTCGTTACGCGCCCTTGACTGGGAGCGAGTCGTCATACGCCACGCGCTTTCGTCCAACGGCGCTACGTTGACATCGACTCGGCACGTGGGGCACTGCCGAGGCAGCTTTTCTAGCCACTGCACTATGCAGTCCTTGTGGTACACATGCCCGCACGGATCTAAAAACATGCGGTCCCTGCTTTGCCGGACTCTCTCCAGGCAAATGACGCAAGTACTTGCTGCCGGAGAAACGCGCCTGCGCTCCGGAGCTCGACGCGTAGCCTGCGGCGACTGCGCTTCCTCTTGCTGTGCCCGAAGCTGCCGAACGTTAACGAAATGGCTGCGCCGGACGAGCGCGCGCACTTCAGCCGCAGTCAACGCGCAGCGCTGCTCCGCGTTGCCACCTTCTTGGAAGGATCGGTGCAGCGCTAACTCAACGGCCACGTTGTGCGGCAGCATGACGCGCACTCTTGCCGGCTCTCTCCTGCGGGCACTTTCGGAGACAGCGTAAACGGACGCCGCGTTGCTCGGCACAGGCTGCTCTTCGTCCTGCACGAGCTCGCGGACGTCGTCGTCGGAGGGCACTCTTTGACGCCCCACCAGGGTGTTGACCGCTCGCGTCACGCGCTCTGGTAGCTGCCCAAGGCAGGACGACGGCACGTTGAAAATCTCGTACTCCACCATCACGGGCATGGCACTACGTCGCCCCGACTGAAATTCGTCTTCGTCGTTCATATTTTGCGGTTGCGCATCAAAGTTCTTCCTTTCACCCATCTAAGTTTTTCCAAGTATATACGAAAACCTTTCTCAGCAGAACGACAAAGAGATAGAACACGCTATGTCCGACGCGGCAAGCGCAGACGTATCAACCAACGTCTTGACAAAAGAGGATATTCGTCAGATATGCATTGACGAAATCTTAATGCAGCCACTACAGGATCTAGCGACTCCCAGCCCCGGCTTTGAAATAAGCAATCCGGAAACACTAAAGATCGTGTTTTTAAAGGAATATCGCGTGGAGCTCAGCGAGGAGAAAAAAATAGCGACGTGGGAGAGTATCAATAAACTGCTGGGAACCAATTGGGAGCAAAAACTTTTTAAGAACACCGACGAACCCGTGCCTTTCACAATCAGCAGAGATGATCTCATAAAAGCCACCGGAAAGCTGCGTCAACAATGCGATTGGCCAAAAAGAGGAAAAAGGTTTGGAATACAGTGCGTGCCGAAGTCACACCTGACTTCGTGCAACTACGGCAAACTTTTGCGCCAGTCGCTCGCACGTAAAATGCTCGTTGTGGCTCTGTACGATCGCGTGCACCGAGAAGAAGCTCCCTTTGAGTGGAAACCAAAGAGCGAAGCGGGTGCGAAAATGAAAAATGTGTTTGCGAAGTTTACAGTGAAGTACGCGCTGCCGTCGACGAAATGCAACCGCAAATGCAAGAATATGCAGCAGTGTCTTCACACTAAAATGTACTTTACGCGTCCGTTCCAAGAGAAATTTAGTTTGAAAATGAAAGAAGAAGATGAAGAAGAAGAAAAACCGACAGACGGCGACAACAGCAGCGACGGCGACGACGAAGACAGCAGTGACGACAGCGACAGCGACAGCGACAGCGACAGCGACAGCAGCGACGACGTCGAAAGCAGCAGTGACGACGACGACGAATACAGTAGCGCCGACGACAAAGACGACAGTGGCAACGACCACGACGACGAAGACAGCAGCAACGGCGCAGCGGTCTTAAAGAACCCCTTTCCAAAGATCGCGTCTGAATTCAAATTTAGAATGACGTGCATTTTAGAAATAGAGCGAGACGAGCGCACGCATCCTCAGTCTGAAATAAAAGAAGCCTATGGCAACTTATTTTACGTAAAGCAAAGCAGCATTAAAGGCGCTGGGTTAGGACTATTTGCCGCTAAACTTATACCGAATGGCACCAAGCTACTAGGCGACGCGAAAATGCCTTTTAACAGAATGAGACGCTTCGGCAAACCGATGGAATTCAAAAATGGAATGACTGAGTTTCAATCGAGTCCTGAGGTAGTACACGGCACCGAGGAAGCGATGGCAAGCTACGAGAAGCGCGTGTTTGAGAAAGAGAGTCAGGAGGCTATTGACGAATGCTGGCGTCGTACGCAAGAGCAGTGGGAGGAAGATTTAACAGAGCAAGATGGTTTGACAGCGGATACCAAGGAAAGATTTAAAATAAACGAACGAAACCACCCCTACGCGCTTGCCTCGCGTCAGATGTGGAAGAAAACCAGGAATGACGAGTACTGCATTGCTGTTAAGTACTTTAATCCCTTCAACACTTTGTGGGGATTTCTGAACAGTAGCGGAGAACTAGGCAAAGGCGACAACGTGGTTTTTCAGGAAGGTGCAGGCGACAAGCCTGATGGATCGTTTTACTCCACAACAGAACTTGTAACCAAAGTAGACATAGCCGCAGGCGAAGAGTTGCTGTGGTACTACGGAGACGCGTACTGGGCGCAAGACGACAGCGGAAGCGACAATGAAAGCGCATACAGCGAATTCGATTTTGAACTGCGAGATCCGCAAGAACTGCGAGATCCGCAAGATTTGACCAAGCAACAAGGTTACGAAAGTGTCAACTCAGTAGGTGAATGGGGGAGTTTAGATTACCCTTTGGAAAGCGACGAAGGCTCAGAAACCGACAGTTTGGGAAGTAAACCTATCCCTCTAGGCTCTTTAGCGAGCTATTTCGAAGCAAAAGAGTTCGATAAAGACCACGACGGCAATCTGAACCACGAAGAATTTTTTCTCTACTTCGAGAAAAAAGGAGGGACACCACAAAAAACATTCGCCGGCTTTGACAAAGCGGATGTAGACGGCAACGGGCTAATTAATTTAAACAAAGAGGGGCCATTTTTAAAAAAGGTTGTAGACAATATTTAAAGCAAAAAAAGCACGCATAATTTTTTTAATCTTTAGTATTTATGTTGAGTTTGTCTCTTGTTTGCGCGCAGAGCAATGGCCGATCTCCCTAAGCTGACGCTAGACGAATCTACACTCCGTTTGCACGCGGAAACAAAGGCGTCGCCGCTGCTGGCCCAATTTAAGTCTCACCCGCCGTGCAATCCTGCAAGCACTCCTACTTCTGTCTCCTCCCTATCCTCCGCGTCGTCTGGAACCGTGTGCTACATATGTCATTGCGACGACACAAAACAGCCGTTTCTTCGCAACGTCTGCGGTTGCAAAAAAAAAGCCGTGCATTCTAAATGCCTAGCCACCTGGCTTCACTACAGCGCTGCAAGAAGGGACGGCGCGCAGGCGCCGCTGTGTGAAGTTTGCCTGCAAGCTTTAGATCTGCCGTTGGCCCTTGCAACGTACACTCCTCCGCGCCCTTCTTCCGCTCGCGGCGCAGCGGCCGCGTCGCCTTCTCTTGCCAGTTTCAGCCTTCCGGCGCTCTTTGCGTTTGTGTACGGCTTTTCGTCTCCCTCTCTTTGCAGCACCCCCGCGTCCACTGCGTACACGTGTCTGATAGGCAACGCAATCGTGTTGCTTGTATGGATTGTGTTTGTTGTGCGCCGAATTCGATCGTCTGCTACGCCACAACAACGAAAAGCCGTGGAAGACATTTTGATGTTGCTCTGCGTGTACGTCATGTTTCTGTGCGGGTGGATGCTGCAGAAATGGTCCATGCCGCGCGTTGCGCACACAGCATTGTTTGCGACGGTGCACTTTTCTAACGCAGGTTGTGTCGGGCTCACGAGCGCGCTTCGACTTGCCTACTCGCCGTGCAGAGCGGGCTGCCAATGCGCGTGGTCACGACCACCAGTGACTATAACTCTAGACCTCGGAGACTAGCAAGAGACAGGCGCAGGCTATGAGCTCACCCACAGGCGCAGACATGGAAGCAAGCTTGCCAACCGACCAAAGTTACGACGGTTACGAAGACGACATGAAAAAAACAAACGCGCGCAACGAAATGGTGTCGGTGCAAAACTTGGCGCACAGAGTTTTTTATCAATGTTTGTGCATCTTTGCTGTCATTGGCATTTCGTTGGTTGTCATTGTGGCAAAGGATCCGTACAAGTACGCGTCCCCCGTGGCGTCCAATATTATTGGCTACGCAGGCGCCACGCTGTACGCGCTGCTCATGTTCGCGCTGCTCAGCTGCTCTCGCGACGCAAGCACGCGCGTCGTGCTTATTATTGCCGTGACTTTGTTCCTAGGCGTCTGCATTGGCTTTCTGTTTGCGCTGAACGTGACTCTGCAGTCGCGAGGGGAGCAACCGGAAGTCTACATGGGAGACTACCGAGAGACAGGCGCAGAGTAGGAGCTCACACATGCCGTCCCCGGGAACCATTTCGCTCGGAAAAAGGCACAGACATGGAATCAAGCTTGTCACCCGACCAAAGTTACGACGGTTACAAAGTGTAAAGTTGAACTTCAAATTTTGATCTACTATATACATGACGGGCAGATTCACATGTAGAACACTTGTGCATTTTTACTTATTTCTTTATAAAAAGATGCTTTGCCTCCTTGCTCCTGCCACCTTATTTTTGCTTAGTCTGTTTGGCGTTGTGTCCGCCAACTTGCCTGCTTCGTATACAACGGAGCGTCATTTTGGCGACTGCGCAAATGGATGCCGCGTTATGTTTGGGGCAGCATATGGTGATTTTGAAGCTAATGGTGACACCGATTGGTATAAATGGCCAAGCTGGGCCGCTGGCTACGCTGGAGTTGCCGATGAATGCACCCCATCTTCAGCTGCATGCGTAGGCAAAGGATTTGAGTTACACGGTGCATTTAAATTTCTAAATGGCGGTAAAATTACGTTTTCTGTGGGACCCAATCTTGACAGTAGCGTTATGGGTGGGCAGAAAGTCACTGTCAGATTCAAGTTTGATAGAGAGGGCTATCCAGGTGAGGACCCCTCTTTTTCACTTAGAAAGGAAGTTGATATAACAACAGCTGGGGATTACGAGATTGATTTAACGGACGGCTCATTTGTTGCGTCGGATGGTACAACTGTTCCTTCATTTGAATCATCCATTGTTGATACAACAACGGCGGGGGGGAAGAAAACCTCATTTGTTGCGTCGGATTACCCCGAGGGCTTTAATAAGCTTCACCTGTACCTTAGCAAAAGAAATTATGATGTGACACTTACGGACATCAAGGTGTTTGACACCACAGATAACACAATCAAACCGACCGACGCGGAGATGATAGAGTTTTTAAAAGCAAAGCAGTGTTAGATAAAAAAAGTCTGTTCACGTTGAGTACGACACCACCAGGAGCTCACCAGGCGGCTCAGGCAGAACCATCTCGCTCGGTAAAAGTGATGACGGTATGTTACAGTACTGCACGCCGACCAAGAGTCCACCAGGAGTCCACCGGGCGGCTCATGCAGAACCATCTCGCTCGGTAAAAGTGATGACGGTATGTTACAGTACTACACACCGACCAGGAGTCCACCAGGAGACCACCAGGCGGCTCAGGCAGAACCATCTCGCTCGGAAAAAGTGATGACGGTATGTTACAGTACTGCACGCCGACCAGGAGTCCACCAGGAGCTCACCAGGCGGCCCAGGGGAACCACCCCGCTCGGAAAAAGTGATGACGGTATGGTACAGTACTGCACGCCGACCAGGAGTCCACCAGGAGGCCACCGGGCGGCTCAGGCAGAACCACCCCGCTCGAAAAAGTGATGACGGTATGTTACAGTACTGCACGCCGACCAGGAGTCCACCAGGAGCTCACCGGGCGGCCCAGGGGAACCACCCCGCTCGGAAAAAGTGATGACGGTATGTTACAGTACTGCACGCCGACCAAAAGACCAGGAGCCCACCAGGAGGACACCACCACAGGATGAGGGTTGTCGTGCAAAAGTTCGACTTTGCACTTGGATTTTCGAGCCAGTGCGCACTATATAACCCCCTGTTGTGTCTCCACGCGAAAGAAGCTTCGTAGTCGTGTAGAACATGACCCGCCAGAACTCTAAGAGATCGAGAAACAGCGTCGACTCGAAACACAACACATTGGGACGCTACCTCGACTCAGACGGTGGCTACGCGGGCTCTGACGGCAGCTCCAGCGAAGAGGAGATCACGATAGTGCACGAGTCGGACAAGCAGCGCGTGAAGCGCAAAGCTCGGGCGGTCAAGACTCGGGTGCAGGAAGCCGTGCACAAACCCAACTTCCGCACGCTGTGCTGGCGCTACTTTTTGTTCTTCGTCGTGGTGATTCTCGGCGTGGCCATGATCATACAGCTGTATAGCTCGTACGGCGAGTTTTTGACGGACCAAATTTTCCCGCCGCGCGTGAGCAGCGGAGGCGTGGCGTGCGGCAACGGCACGGTCACGCGCAACTACATGTTAGGGTTTGACAAGTACGTCATAACGGACAACAGCACGACCGAGGGGTGGCTGCATCTGAACGCCACGCGACCCGGAGACAGCATAGAGTGGGCGTGGCGCGTCGCGGTCACGCCGCAGGGTCCACGGGGTCCGCAGGAACCGCCGGGAAAGCAGCACGCCGCCGTGGAGCTGCTCGACGCGCGCTGGAAAGACAAGGAGACGCTGCAGGTGTGGCTGCCAAGCCAGAAAGAGTGCGCAAGAGTGTTAGTGTTCAGCGTGTAAATTTATGAATAAAAGAAAGTCTTTTTCTTTATCTACTGTGTCTGCAAATGTTTTGTGTATCTGAATTGCAGCTCTCTTTTGTCCGATGTTTTCCCGTAGCACTCGTAGCCCAGTGCATGCAGGGCGCGCACCATGGAAGACTTTTCCGTTGTCGCTGCAATTCGTTTTCCCGTGCGCGCGCACTCATTGTGTACGGCACGAAAAAAACCCTGTCTCCTGTACTGTGGATACACCAAAATGTACTTTATCTCGACAAACGGGCCCTTCTCGGGATCTACGCCCTGCAAGACAAGCGCCCAGCCCTTCTCGTTGGTGTACATGTAAAAGTCAGGCATCATTCGAAACACTACAAGGTGCAAGGGGTAAAAGTTGTGCTCTTTGGCAGACGGCAGAATAACTTTCTGGTAGCAACAATCAAATGCTTCGCGGTCCTCCGTCTGCGTGTACAACGTCAACTCCGAGCGCGGCAGCGGCGTCTTCACCGTTTGCACGGCAAACATTTGGTATGACACTTTTTAAAACAACTAAACACGAGTCTATATACTCAATTGTCCCGCTTCCATCTCTTCCTCTTTCGGGACGCGCGCAAGTCTACTAGTTTTTGCCTCAGGTACGAGACAACAGACAATCGCTCGCCGGACGCGATAGGCGCGTTGCAGTGCCACAGCATGTTGGTTTTGCAGTCTTGCAGTCCGTTGCCGCAACCACCAACGTGGACTGCCTGTATGCACACTGAGTGCAGGCGTCTCCCGTTGTGCTCCCTTCCTGGTTGTTGTACTGTAATGTTCAGCGTGTGATGTTCAGCGAGAGACTGCGGTTTGCAGCCACTGTCTGTACTCCTCTGATTTTTGAGGTACGCTGTTTGCCACCGGATTGACTTGCTGTGCGTGCTTCGCGAACAACAGCTGCAGCGTGGGCGTCGAGTTGTCAAAGACAATGACGTTGCTGATCTGATTGTCCGCCAACAATGTCTGCATGTTCTCGTAGTAGGCTTTGTGGTACGTGTCGACCAGCGTCGGGTAGTCCACGGACAACTGATCTCTTCTGCGCACCCTGCTCCATACCTCGTCCACGCCGTTGACAAAAACGCACAGCACAACAACTCTGTCGAATCCTTGCCGCATCAAATCGGCGGCCCACGAGGGTCCGTACCAGTTTCCCGTTGTTTCTACGGCCAAATTCTTGTGCTGCGACACGGCAAGATGATTCAAGTACTTGTCGGTGGCCACTGTTTCTGCGGCTTTTCTTGACTTCCAGTACTCGTTCGACGTCGTTGGATGAAAGTGAAAGTTGACGATGTCGTCGATGTTTTTGAATATGGTCTCGGGGGGGTACACGTCTATCAGCGTCGACTTTCCTGCGCCTGGCGGTCCCCATACGATGAACGCCGTGGACTCTGGCAACGTCTTTTTTGAAGTAGATTTGGTCATCTTGCTTTGTGATACCCTTTCTGGTACCTTCGAGGAAAAGTCTGTTCTGCTTAATCTTTGTCCGCTCATAGTTTTTTTTGCTACAAACACATGACTTCGTGGCGGCTGCAAAGTTATACCAAAAAAAAATTGTGCGCAACATTATTGTCTTTTCTGTACCACCCTCTGTACCCCGGCATGTTGGCGTTGGGCGCGCTCATCGTCGTCGTGAAATTGGCGCGAATGTGATCGACCAACGCCTGCCATCGCTTGTGCCAAAACGCGTCGTGGAACGCCAGCACGCTTCTGTAGAAGTGCATGCGGCTCGGCGCGTAGCCCTCAAACACAGGCTCCCCGTTGGCGTTCAGCAGCTCGCAAATCAACGCGTCGTTCTCGGGCAAAAACGCCGCGCCGTCTCCCCACCCCTCGTCCACCATGCGCTCCAAGCAAACGTTGCACTGACCCAAGTAGCCGTAGCCGCCGTTCCACTCGGGATCGGGCGGTACAAGCCTCGTGCGCGTATTCTTGCAGGCGGCGCACACCCTCTCAGACGCACACTTACCACGCGTCTGCAGCTCCTCGCGTCCTCTTTTCACCGACGCCCAGTGGTCTCGGTGGTACCGCTTCAGCCGCTCTTTGTCGCTCTCCCTCTCGCGTTTGCGCTTTGAACCCACCGCCTCGGTTTGGCGCGGCGTGGCGCCCTGCTGCCTCGCGCTGCGCGCCCAGTACTCCTCCCATCGGCCACCCTTGTTCCTCGACCCGGACATGAGCCAATCTTTAAGCCTCCGCTTTTGCAACCACCCCCACGGAACGTTCCACGGCGTAGTACTTAGGCGCAGCGGGGTGTGGGGATTATATGTTGGTGATGACAAGGGTGCTGTCGGTGGACATCGGCGAGCGCAACTTTGCGTACTGCGCGTGGTCGGCCGCGCGCGGGTTCTACGACATGCAGGTGGTGGATTTAAGGCAGATCAAGGGCGACTCGGCCACGCGAATGCGAACGCTGCAGGAGCGCGGCGTGTTCGACGACTGCGACGTCGTGCTCGTCGAGAGGCAGATGCGCAGCAAGTTCAAGGAGATGGCGACGGCAATACGCTGCTTCAACTGGGACAAGACGATTCTTGTGGCGCCGCAGAGCGTGAAGCGCGCGTTCAAAACCGGCACGGGCAAGCACGCCACCAACAAGAAGGCGCACGTCAAGACGGCGCGCGGTTTTTTATCCGCGCCTCAAACGGTAAAATTCGACGCGTTCAGGAAGAAGGACGACGTGGCCGACACCATCATGCAAGTCATGTGGTACCGGAAAACAAAGTTAGGCGAATCAATTTAAAATTTCATTTAAAATATTTCATCCCTAGCTACTGGTCCGTGACGTAGTGCACAAAGTACAGCCACAGGGCGACGACGCCGAGCGCGGGCTGGTCCGCCGCGGTCGTTAAAATCTCAACTCAGTGTACGCCTGCGCGGGCCTTTTCATGTTGGCCCGCCGCAGCCTTTCCGACGCGGCTTTGTTCAGCAGCCGAAGCCTGCGCTTCTCCTCCGTAGATCGGAGCGCCTCTACGTCTTCCCACACCCCCGTCTGCGACGGCATCTCGTCAGATTTAAAATCGTCAAAGTCGTCGTACTGCGCGGAATACCCGCGCGGCTCCAGAAATTTGTCAGGCGCAGCGATTTTTCGGGGCGTTTTCCTCCCCGCCCACGCCTCCTTCGTCGAAATCTCTTCCTGCCGCGGCGCGCGAGGTTTGCGAGATTTACGAGGTTTGGCGCTTTTTTGGGGTGGTTTCGAAGATTGTTCTTGTCGCCGCGGTCTCTTTTTGTTGCTTTTTAGTACTGGTCGCGACCGCGACATTTGCTCATCCGTCAAGTTTTGCACGAGTTCTTCGTCGCCGGGGCTAAACTCTGGCTCTATCATGTCTTCATGGTCGTAAAACTTGTCTGGTTCGTGAACACCCTCGAGTTCTTTCCAATACGTGTCTGCGAGTACACTCTGCTCCGCACGTGGTTTCTCCGGTTCGTCCAGATCCATTGTATCCAGTAGATCGTCGGGCAATCCCTGCGCCAGCTCGTCAAGCCATATTTCCGTATCTTGGCTCAGGCTTGAAGACATGTCTGTTCGGAGTCTGTTCAGTCTACAAACCTTCTGCCTATATACTACTTTTTTTGGGCGGACGTACGCGATTTTCCTCCCTATAACCAGCCGCTTCGGGGGTCTGTGAGACTGCAAAGCAACTGGTATGACTTCCTTGGCTGCTTTGTCGGACACATTGCCGGATGCAGAGCCCCCCTTCGTTGGCCCTGCACCACCTCCTCCGCCCAAAAAACCTCTGGCGTTTCTGCCCAACCTCATGCCTACCTACAAGACGGACGCAGCGGACGGCGACGAAGGCATGCACATGTTCTCGCTCGTGCACCAAACGCCCACCGTGTCCCAAGGCTGGAACCCTATGCTGCGCGGGCCGCACACGACCCCCCTGCTCGTGGACCGCACCACCGTCAACATCTTGGAGCGCTTGGGCGCCGTGGACTGGGCCCCGCTGCCCGGCGGGCTCGAAGCGGGCTCCTCGGGCGTATACTGCTACACGCCGGACAAAAGCGCCGCAAAAATGATTCGGAACGGCGTGGCCGACAACCCCGTTCCGAAAACCATTGCCGTCAAGATGGAGGAGTCTCTCATGGCCCTGGAGACGCTGAGCCTGCAGGCATCCGCAGAAGACGACAGAGACAACGACGAAGAGGATGAAGAGGGTCAAATAGTAGAATAGTAGATTAAAATATACGTTTAAAAAGCAGTGTCTTTCTATTAGTTACCACACCTTACATACTGATTTCGTTGCAATGCTCTCCCGGCAACGCGACAAAATCGACATTCTTCTTGACACCCATGCAACTTCCGCGCTCGCCCGACATTCTGGTTTTTTCC
>Ga0115546_1002032_pt1 | contig 12054 bp, 7 predicted proteins | sample COGITO_mtgs_1004_FD_87186 | JGI IMG/M metagenome (GOLD analysis project Ga0115546, IMG submission 87186) | Pelagic marine microbial communities from North Sea - COGITO_mtgs_100413 | ecosystem: Environmental > Aquatic > Marine > Epipelagic | place: Germany:Helgoland, sampling site Kabeltonne...
ACTGGGCGTTTCACAATCGCTCGTATTCGCTGGATCTGACGCTGCCGCCGCTGAGCGTAATTTTGCTGAAGATGGATAGGCAGAAGACTGAGGCCGAGCTAGCGGGCTAAGTGGCCTATAGCTAAGTGACCTATAGCTAAGTGACCTATAGCTAAGTGACTTATATAAGGATTACGGAGCGCGACTTTCTATGAGGGTAGACTTTAGCTAAATTTGTCTAAGTTCTGTTGATATCTTCCGAGGGCCATGAGCGGAAAATTTTGGCAGTATAGCCGATAGCGGATATAGAAGTGCTGAGGAAAGCCGGTGCCGGTGAAGGCGTCTTCTTGCCAGGTGCCTGCTTGCTGGGTGTTTAGGAGATATTGAACGCCTTTTTGGACGGCGGTTTTTGCAGTTGGACTAAGGCAAAAAGCAGCGTCGATCAGTCCGATTAAGGCCCAAGCGGTTTGGGAAGCGGTGCTGATGCCTTGGCCCTTGAGCTTGGGATCTTTGTAGCTGTCGCAGGTTTCTCCCCAGCCGCCGTCTGGGTTTTGGCAGGCGGTTAGCCACTGGGCGGCGCGTTCAAGCTGAATTTGGCAGCGTTCGGGGGCGACAAGGGCGATCGCAGACATGGCTCCACTGGTGCCGTAAATATAGTTAACGCCCCAGCGCCCGAACCAGCTTCCGTCGGGTTCTTGTTCTTTTAGCAAGTAGCGCAGTCCGTTGGAGAGTCTGAGCGGCGTTAGTTCTGAGGTGTAGCGCTGGGCCAAAGTTGGATCGCGCGATAGGAGACCATGCATTTCTAGAACGCGAGCGGTAATGTCGGCGGTGCTAGGATCGACCATGGCTCTAAGATCGCCATAGGGAATGTCGTTGAGCCAGAGCTGATCGTTGTCGATGTCGAAGGCTGCCCAGCCACCGGTTTTGCTTTGCATGGTGGCAATCCACCGGGCGGCGCGGGCGATCGCGCCTTGCTTTAGCGCTTCGTTGGGTAGCTGCACATCTTGCAGGGCCATTGCAACAACGGCGGTGTCGTCTATATCTGGATAAAAGCTGTTGTCAAATTCGAAGGCCCAGCCGCCGGGTTTGCCCTGGGGGTTTTTGACGATCCAGTCGCCGTAGCTGAGAATTTGTTTTTGGAGTAGCCATTGGCCTGCTTTGATCAGAGCTGGGTGGCTAGGGGAGAGGCCGGAGTCGGTGAGCGATCGCATACTTAAGGCCGTGTCCCAAACGGGTGAAATACAAGATTGCACCCAGTAAGTGTCAGCAGTTTCGACGGCGAAGTTGTCTACAGACTGTAGCCCTCGCTGCACGATGGGATCGCTAACGTCGTAGTTTAGTACGCGCAGGGCGAGCGAAGAATTTAGCATGGCCGAGATAATGCCGCCCCAGTCGCCGGAGGCTTCTTGGCGCTCGATCACCCAGCGCTCTGCTTTTTGCAGGCTTTCTGCTCGAAAGGGAATGAGATCGAAGGATTCGGCTAGCTTAAAAGCTTTGTCTAGCCAAAGAAAGCTGTCGCTCCAGTCGCCGCGTTCGGGTAGCTCCCAGCGCACGTTGTTGATGCCTTCGGCGTAGAGTTCGTTAAGGTCGAAGCCCATGGGATAAACAGGCTTTTTGTCGAACACGATGAGGAGTGGAACGGTGCTGCTTCTGGCCCAGCTAGAAACTTCGTAGATATTAAACGGGAAAGGGTGCTCTAGCTGTATGACCCAGGCGGGTAGAGAGGGTAGCCCTTGCCAGCGATAGCAGCCGATGAGCGCTAGATGGAACTTGGTGAAAATTCGAGTTTTGCTGATGCCGCCGCGGCTGAGGATGAACTGTTTGGCTTTTACGAGCGCCGGATCGCTAGCGGGAACGCCTAGCAAACGCAGACCCATATAGGCTTCTACGGAGGTGCTGAGTTCGCCGCCGTCGCCGTAGAATAGTTCCCAGCCGCCGTGTTCTCTTTGGTGCTGGCGAAAGTATTGTTCTGCTTTGGCGAGCGGGCGACCTGCTTCGGTTTTCCAGATTTTGTGCAGCAGGATGGCCTCGGCGGTGATGGTCGCGTTTGATTCTAGATCGGCCCACCAGTAGCCATTCGGATTTTGAATGGAGAGTAAGTGGGCTTGCGCGGCGGCGATAGATTGTTCTAGTTCTGTTGCTTTTTGGATGTCTTGAGTTCTCATTTCTCGTTCGTTTTATGGGCGGGCTGCGCTCTAATTCGCAATCGGCTTGCGACCTTTTACTCTGTTCCAGCCATCTTCTAGCAGACTGTAGAGAACGGGGACAATGATCAGGCTTAACAATGTAGACGTTAAGAGTCCGCCGATGATGGCAACGGCCATGGGTTGGCGTAGCTCAGCGCCAGCGCCTAGTCCTAACGCAATTGGCATCATTCCTAGCACGGTTGAGGCTGTTGTCATTAAGATGGGTCGCAGTCTGACTAATCCCGTTTTTAGAATCGCGTCGGTGCGGCTTAGTCCCGCGCGTCTTTGCTGGTTGGTGTAGTCCATCATCAGCAGCGCGTTTTTGTCTAGTAGGCCCAGTAAAAACAGGAGCCCTAGAACTGAGACAATGCCGAAGTCGCTGCGCGTGACGAGCAGGGCTAGGAGTGCGCCGACTATTGACAGCGGCAGGCAAAGACCGACCACGGCTGGCTCTAATAGGCGACCAAAGGGAATGAGCAGCACGGAAAGCATACAGACGACTGCGATCGCGAGCGTTTTGGCAAAGCTGCCTAAGACTTCGCCGCTGCGGGCAGAGTCGCCGCCTAAGTCGATGCGAATGCCGGATGGAACGATGGACTGGGCCATCTCTACGACTTGATTGGTGGCGTCTCCTAATGCTTTCCCTTGGCTCAAGTTGGCGTTGATGAAGGCTACGCGCTGACTGTTTTGGTGATTGATTTCGACGATGCGATCGGCTGTGTTGTTGGCGCTAGAAGTTTGAACATCGGCGAAGCCAGCCAGCGGCTCTATTTTTGTTTTTACTGCTGTAGCGGCTGAATCTAGCGCCTCTAAGTTGTCGCCTAGTAGCGCTACTTGTACGGGCTTTTCGCCGCCTGTGTCTACAAACTGAACATCTTCGATGCTGGTGACTATTTCACTCTGGTCGGGTAGGGACTGCCGTAGCTGAGTTTGCACCTCGGCAGTTGTTCGACTTCGCTGAGCCTTCATTTTGATATACAGACTGCCCTGGTTGGGCTGGCCTTTGCCGCCGACTGTGGTTAAAACAGACTCGATTTCTGGCAGCTCCAATACGGTGTTTTCTAGGGCGGGTGCTGCGGCTAGTGTCTGTTGTAAAATCTGTTCTCTAGGGTCTACTGGGGGATCGATTGAGAGATCTCCTGAGAGATCTCCTGGGATTGATGGGGTGAGTCCTAGCTCGGCAGACTGGCCAGCAAGTGCGGTTGGGGCCTGCGGTAGCGGAACGGTGTAGTTGAGGTAGAATTCGCCGCGATCGAGCTGGGGGATAAAGCCTTGGGGAATGAGCGGGATGAGGGCAATGCCTGCAATGAAGCTTGCGATCGCAATTCCGACGACTGTCCAGCGATGGCGCAGCGACCAGAACAGCAAGCTGCTGTATTTGCGCTCTAGCGCGCTGGCGGATTCGCCTGACGGGTTGTTCTTCGCTGGTCGTTCGGCTTTCGGCTTTAGCCAGTAGGCGGCGAGTACCGGCGAGAGCGTTCGGGCAACTAGAAGCGAGACGAGCACGGCGGCTGAAACGGTCAGGCCGAAGGGTTTGAAGAACTGGCCGACGGTGCCGCCCATAAAGGCTACGGGCAAAAAGACGGCGGCAATGGTTAGGGTGGACGCTGAGACCGTTAGTCCGATCTCTTCGGTGGCGATGAGCGCTGCCTGTCTGGGGGTAGCTCCTAGCTCTATATGGCGAACAATATTTTCGAGTTCGACGATGGCGTCATCTACGACGATGCCGATGACTAAGGCGAGGGCTAGCAGCGTGATGGTTTCAAAGTTGAAGCCGTTGGTGGCCATAACAATGCAGGTGCCTAGCAGAGACAGCGGGATCGCTAGGGCGGTGATGAGCGTGGCTCGCCAGCTGCGTAAAAAGACGAAGATGACGAGTACTGAAATTGCAATGGCCCCGACTAAAGAGCTCAGGGTGGCTTGAGTGGCGGCTCGAATGTAATCGGCCTGGGTGGCGGCTAGCTCGAACTGTACGTTTGGCAGATCGGTTTTTAAAGTGGCGATCGCCTGCTCTACTCGATCGACAACTTCTAGCGTATTGGCATCGCCCCGTTTCACTACCTGTACGGCTAGGGCTGTCTCGCGATTGAAGCGGATCAGCGTGGGCGCTTTTTGCAGACTGGCTAGAAAGGTGTCGGCGGCCTGATCTGCGGCTGGCTGGGCCTGGACGCCTGCGCCTAGTAAATCGGCTCTTAAGACGCCGGGGATATTTTCTAAGGCGGGCAAAATGTCGGCTTTAGCTAGCTCGGTGAGTTCTATTAAAGTTAGGCGATCGCTTTTGAGCGCGTAGCCGATAGCCGTTGCCTCGTTGAGGTTTAGAGGAATGATTTCGTAGTTTGCGCCTGGCGGCAGCGTGACGCTCTCAATTCTTTGTTCTACGGCTGCGGTTGCATCCGATAGGTTGGTGCCGACTTGAAACTGAAGGTTGAGAACGGTGCGGCCCGCCGAGGTAGAAGAGAGGGTTTTGTCTATACCGTCTAGGGTTTGAAGTGAGTTTTCTAGGGGGGTGGCGATCGCGGTTTCGCTTTCTAGTGCCGTTGCGATGGGAGCGGTGGCATTGACGACAACGACTGGAAAAGTGATGTCGGGAAAGAGCGCGTATTTGATGGTGCTAAAGGCGAATAGACCAGCTACGGTAATCGCTATCCAGCAGCAAATGGTAATCCAGGAATGCTGAATTGCAAGCCTAGATAAGTTGAACCGGTCTCGCAGGGGGGTAGAGGCAGCAGGAGGCATTTAGGCGATTGATAAAACAACACTGATAAACAACACTATCCAACAGCCGGAGCAAACTTCTCGCTGGTGAGGCGAGCCACAATAGAGATAACATCGCTGCGGCTGAGCTTTTCTTTGCCCTGGGCCATGGCCTCTAAGGTGCCGTTTGCTAGCGCTAGCGGAATTTCGCAGAAGGTGAGCGCTGGGCCTTTGGGCAGGCTGGCGATGTAAGCATCTGCAAGGGTCAAATTGCGCTTTGCGTAGAGATGCATGTCTGCATCTGTCCAGCCTACCGGATAAAAGTCAACGCCGCGCGTCATGTCCTCAGTATGATTACGGAGGATGTTGATAGATTGCAACCCTCGGCCAAAGCCGATGGCCTGGGCGCGATTGGTTTGGGTGCCGTCGTGCCAAGCCCACAGGTCGGATAGCATCAGGCCTACTGCGCCCGCTACGCTGAAGCAGTAGCGATCGAGGTCGCGCTCATCTTCGATTAGCCAGTTGCGCTCGGCCCAGTAGGCCATGCGGTCGGCCATGGCGGCGGTGGCGTCCCAAATTCGAGGGGCGATCGCTGCGGGTGCAAGCAGTGACCATTCCCCAATTCTTAGCGTTACTTCTTCGAGCGCTAGTCCGGCGATGTCCAGCCCCTGCGCAAAGTCTTCTGGGGTTGAGGCAGCCGTTCCTGCCTGCAGGTTGAGGCTAACCCGTCTGAGTAGCTGAGCTTTTAGCGCAGGTTCTATCTCAGCGTTGTCTTCTATCTGGTCGATGGCCCGCATACAGAGGTAGGCTGCCGCAACGGCTTCTTGTAGCCCAGCCGGGAGCAAACTAATAGGAATAAAGAATGTTCGGCTAGTTGCTTTTAGTAAACTCAGCGCAGAATCAGCGGATGACATTATCTTTTCCTCGTGGGGCATTTTCAATCATGTAACGATCCCTGCGCAGAAAAATGAACTAGTCATTAATTTCTGGTTGGCAACTGATTGTTTAAGCCTAAATCTTATTACGACGATAGAAAAGCCGCTAGCCTCTGTCCTTAGATACGCCAGGCCAGTTGGGCTACTGGAAAAGCCGAATGGGTGCTTTTATGGCGGGTTTTAGGTCGGGTCTTTGGGATGAGCTGCTTAAACAGGTTAGGTTGAGCAACCGCTGGTCAACTCTCGAAATCACGCCGCGCCCAATCTATTCCTACTTCGTTATTGAGCTTTATTTTCTACGGCTGATCCTGATAATGCTTACCTAGGATATCGGTGTCTTGCTCGATAACGGCGGTGACTAGCTTTAGAAAAGAACTTTTCATCAGTCCGAATATAGGAGACTTTATTGGAGCAAACAACAGATCTACGCGGTCACTTCAATTACTTTTGGGTGACCGATAATAGCCGGGTCTTGTCCAGCTTTGAGCGGAAGGTTCATGAGCTTCTGTTTAAGTGGCTGAATCGCCGCAGTCAGCGGCGTAGCTTCACATGGGAGCAGTTTCTTCGTTACCAATCAAAGTATCCTCTCCGGTGACTTGGTCGTGGCGCTCTGCTCTATCCGAGCTGTGGGGGGAGGCTCTCAACGATATAAGGTCGAATCTAGTGACACTCTCGAACCGAGAGGCAAGAGCAACAGGGGAACACAAAGCAGACCTAAGTATTGGAGAAGTCCTCTCTACCTGACGATCTAAGGATCACAAAGAGATTGTCAGCCGGATTTCAACGCTATCTGCAGCAGATGATTGGGAACGTTAGACACCAGCAGTAGTAGCTGCTAAGACTCTGTTCTAGTACTGTTAGATTTAAAAATAGGTGCTAGCGGAATCGCTACTTTCTAATTAATGACCTTTAGCGATGAGTATTAAGTAGCGATGAGTATTAAGCGATATATATTTGCGCCCTTTCCTTGGCAAAAGGAGCTACTGAGCTTACTTGAGAGAGGTGAGGTCTGGTCTGGAAGGCATAGCAATTTTACGCCTTGGATTGCTCAGACTTATGCCGAGTTAATTAAGAGAGGGTTTGATTTTGTAATTACAGATTCGTTATCTGTCGATGGCATCATTCTAGCGGATAGGGATACACTGGGTAATTCCTATCCGTTTCTTCCCAACTCACTCTTAATTTGTGCCAAGAGCGATCGCGAATTTCACCCATCTGCAACTTTTCACATAACTCATAATCGACGTGACGAACATAATGTTGAAAAAAAGAAAGTTTGGGGTGCTCACTATATAGATCATTGGCCTATGCCAAATATCATCCCTAGGGATTCGCAGCGGGGTAGTAAGCTTGAAAATATTGCCTACATTGGTTCGAGGAGCCAGCTCGCTGACGAACTAAAGGATTCAAGCTGGAAGCAAAGATTGGCTCAAATAGGGATTAATTGGATCCCTATCTTTGATCCTAGTTTATGGAATGATTATACAAATATCGATTTGATCGTAGCTGCTCGGCGTTTCCCCTCGTATCCTTATTACAATAAAGGCCTGATAAAACTGATAAACTCTTGGTATGCAGGAGTTCCCTCCTTGCTGGCTCCAGAATCTTCATTTATAAATGAGAAAGTCTCTGAATATGATTTTATTCAAATCAACTCAGTTGAAGATGCCTATAGAAGTATTAGATTCCTACAGTCTAATCCTATATTTTATCTACGGATGATAGAACGCTGCAAAGAGAGAAGCCAGCTATTAACGAGAGAAGCAATTAGTACTCAGTGGGTTGATTTTTTCAGAGAAGTCGATATTTTTTATGATTCATGGAAACGGATGAGTCTGGTACGATCTGTGGCAAATTTTTCTCTGAAGCTTTATCTTCTAAGAACGCAAAGAGCTCAGACGAGAATTCGAGGTGCTTTAGGAAAGTACCTCCCATCTAAATGATCGATCCAAACCTTTTAATAGTTAACTGAATATAGTCACTGCTTGATCAGGACTTATGAGATGAGGGTGCTTTGTCACCGATAAAGGCCTGTCAGTCCACGAATGAACTTAGTACGTTTCAACAATACTCAACAGCGCTGAGTGATCGTTCTTTCTAGTTTATCAAGTGAGTCTTTGACTCGCTGATCGACCGCTTTATTCATCCAAGGCCACACACCGGTCGGCAGGCTGCAACTTAGGCGACTTCGGTGGTAGAAACAGTTTAGGGCGATCGCACTGACCGAGGCAGACGATCTGACAATCAAGGAAATTTGTGAGCAGGTCGGATGTTTGCGTTCTAGCTATTAGGAGTTACGCACTGTACAAAGTAGACAGCATATGTGTCTACGAATATAAAAGGTTTCAGCATCGTTCTAAGAACTGACACCACAAGCCTTTCGATGCCATGATTTGTATGCACGACAGCTAAAAATAGTATCTCAGGATACTTAAAACGCCAGTACACATTCTAATTTCCTGTCAATGCGTAAGTCCTAGCTATTATCGACAGGTCGCACCAAGATGCTAAAACAAGATTGCATAGTTGGTCTTTAGCAACTGATGTTTGCTCATCTTTTAGCCGAGATAGGGCATCCTGTGCCTGTTATTTCATTTATTCTGCGATGTATACGCTGACACAACTAACGCTAGAGGATGCGACTGAGATCGGTTCTCATCTGCGCAAATTAGGAAAAGAAGCTGACAGTTTAGAGACGGTTGCTTTTCAGTGCGTACGGTACTTACACAAGCATCTCACCGACGCTGAGACGGGTGAATCGGCTTGTTCGTTGGTCAGATTTTTCAAGACTCATCGCTACGGCAGTTTGCCTGAAAATCTTCAGCTCAAAGCTTGCGAGGGCTTATCTGAATCAGAAGCGTTATTGGAAGACGTCAGATGTTTGACATTATTGGGAACAGTAGGTGAGCAGACAGAATGGTGCGATCGCACAGCCTCAACTGGGCATCAGGCCATTCCCCTCACGAGTGAGAAAGCGGTCAGTCGAATTCCGATGATCTCTCAGCTGATCAAAGACTTTGGGCTAGACATTAGCTGTATCTTGGCACCCGAAAGCCATTTACTAATAGAGCTAGAACGCAAAACTTGTAACGTCTTCTATGTTGCAGATGCACTCAACAGTCAGTACATTCCAGCCCAGGATAACTTTGTAAAACCATTCGGGATAAAGTCTGTTGTCGGCTTTGGAGGCATGTTGCCCGCTGGCGATTTGTTTGCAGTCATTCTATTCTCCAAAGTTTCGGTTCCAGAAGAGACTGCATACTTACTGAAAACCTTGCCGCTTAACCTAAAGATGGCTATGGTTCCTTTCTTAAAAAAGAACACGTTCCGTATGCTCCAGCCGACTTAGACAGTCGCCTGAAGACGATACGCAATTGTTTTCGTATTTGAACGCTGGTAGAAGTAATGTCAGATCCCGTTGTTAGCACCATTGCTTCGTCAGTAGAGGAGAACGATGGCTTAGCAGAAAGCGCAATCGTTGATGAGCTGCGCGAACAGGTTTCTACGCTAGAAGAGTTGTTGCAGGTGTACGAAGAATCTGCCATAGAGCAAGAGCGTCGTCTAAAAGGTATGCTTAGTACCTTGAGCGAAAAGACGCAGCGGTTAGAGCACGCTGAGGAAGCGCTTCAAACCTTACACAGTATCTTAGATAGCATGGGAGATGCTGTAGTCGTTGTGAACTCAGACGGTCGCCCGCTATTTGTTAATCCTGCGGCTCGTCAACTGGTAGGAAGTCAATGCTGCGATACCTCTCTACTGACTGAATTTCAGACGCCGCATAGCTTTGATAAGGATAAGATATCTCATCTTCTTGACTATTCGCCGATAGACTATTCGCCGATAGTAAGAGCACTGGAAGGTGAGCCAGTAGATGCAGCCGAAATTAGATCTGGAATCCCGGAAAGTTGCGATCATCAATGGCTGAGCGTTAACGCCAGACCAATTATGTCGGGGGATGATGCTGGCAACAAGGCGATTACGGGGGCAGTCGCCGTTTTTCGAGATGTTACGCAGCAAAAACAAGCTGAACAAGACTTACAGCAGTCTCACGAAGCTGCTCAAAAACAAACTATTGTTCTAGAGAATACGCTTCGTCAACTCAAGCAAACGCAGGCGCAGTTGATTCACGGTGAGAAGATGGCGAGTCTGGGCCAAACCGTTGCTGGCATTGCCCACGAGATTAATAACCCGGTCAGTTTCATTCATGGCAATCTAAACCATACGGCAGATGCCTTTGACGATTTGCTATCGCTGATAAAGCTGTTTCAACAGACTTATCCTGATTGCCCCGATGCTATTAACCAGGCCATAGAAGATCTCGATTTGACGTTTCTAGCGGCAGATATCCCGAGGATGCTAACGTCAATGAAGACGGGCACCTGCCGAATTCGCGAAATCGTCAAATCGCTGCGCGTTTTTGCCCACTTGGACGAAGCGGAAATTAAGGCGGTGGATGTAAACCAAGGCATCGACAGCGCTGTGATGCTAGTACAGTCTAAGCTTAGTAATCATCCTAAACGTCCTGACATCAAGCTGCAAAGGCAGTATGAGAGTTGTCCGCTGCTCAACTGCTATGCCAGTCAGCTCAATCAGGTATTTGTGCATCTGCTCTCCAACGCTATCGATGCCTTAGAAACAGATGACGTAGCGCCCGAAATCATCATTCGAACTCGAGCCGATGAAGCCGCCTTGACGGTTGAGATTGAAGATAATGGCCAGGGTATCCCGCTAGATGCTCAAAATAAAATATTCGACCCTTTCTTTACGACAAAGCCAGTGGGTCGAGGGACGGGATTAGGGTTATCGATTTGCTATCAGATTGTCGTTGATACGCATGGAGGATCTATCACTTGTTTGTCTAAGGTGAACCAGGGCACTTGCATCACCGTCGTTTTACCTTACGAAACCTGTACTTGAAGAGACATTTTGAGGACTGTGATTCCATCTACTCCATCTAAACAGCGCTTTCAGCCTATATCTGGATTTTTCAGTAGTCAAGGACTTACACCTTGCTGAGCGGTAATCCTAAGACAAACTCAGTTCCTTTTTCGGGGGCTGACTCTAGCTGCAAAGTGCCTTGATGCTTTGTGCAAATAATATCTTGACTAATTGCTAAACCTAGCCCGGTTCCTTTGCCAACATCTTTTGTTGTAAAGAAATGGTCGAAAACTTGTTTTTGTAGTTTTAGAGGAATACCTGAACCGTTATCTCGAATGCGTACTTCGATTTTGTCTGATGTGCTGAGTGCTGTTGTGATCCAGATTTTAGGTGCTGAATGGTCTGCTTCGTCAGCTTTTTTCTCTGCGCCACGAATAGCGTCAATAGGAAATGACTCTTCGAGAGCGTCTATTGCGTTGACTAGCAGGTTCATAAAGACCTGATTGAGCTGTGCTGGATAGCATTCTATAAGAGGTAAGTCGCCGTACTGTTTGATGACTTCAATCTTTGGATAGGTTTCTGGCGCTTTGAGGCGATGCCCTAAAATGAGCAAAGTGTTGTTAATCCCTTCATGAATGTCGATAGTTTTAAGGCCAGATTCATCTAATCGAGAGAAGTTTCGCAGCGATAATACAATCTCTCGAATTCGTTCGCTTCCGTGCTTCATAGACTGCAACGTCTTTGGCATATCTTTTACTATGAAGTCTAAGTCGATCTCTTCAGTCTGTTCCTGGATGATTGGATTAGGCTGAGGATATTGTTCTTGATAGAGTTCTACTAGAGAGAACACGTCTTGTAGATAATGTGCGATATGCTTAAGATTGCCATGAATGAAATTAATTGGGTTGTTGATCTCATGGGCTACACCCGCTACTAACTGACCTAAGCTCGCCATTTTCTCTTTCTGTACTAGCTGAACCTGCGACTGCTTTAAGTCTTGAATGAGCTGCTTTAACTCGTTGGACTGAATCTTAATCTGGTCGACATGGTCGGCCTGCTGGAGAGCGACGCCCAACTGTTCACCAATTTGAGCGAGCAGCTGAACTTCATCCTCTATCCACTGACGAGAACTGCTGTTTTGAAAAGCAGCGACTAACCCCCATAGCTTATCGTCTTGGAAGATTGGGGCGATGGCATAGGCTTTGGCTTGAAACTTCTCTAACATCGCAATATGACAGTCAGCATGACCCGCTGCATAGATGTCAGGCACTGCAAAAGTTTCACCCGATGCGTAGCGTCCGCCTTGGGTTTCCATCAGATGAGTATCTTCGATGGGCTGCGCCTGCCCTGAGCTTGGGCCTGCCAACGGTTTCCAGCCAGGC
>Ga0115546_1002033_pt1 | contig 12050 bp, 11 predicted proteins | sample COGITO_mtgs_1004_FD_87186 | JGI IMG/M metagenome (GOLD analysis project Ga0115546, IMG submission 87186) | Pelagic marine microbial communities from North Sea - COGITO_mtgs_100413 | ecosystem: Environmental > Aquatic > Marine > Epipelagic | place: Germany:Helgoland, sampling site Kabeltonne...
ATACCTTGTATACCTTGATCACCTGTAAGTCCTGTATCACCAGTATCACCTTTAGCGCCTTGAGGGCCAGCTACAGTGCTATCAGCTCCAGTATCTCCAGTTAAACCTTGGATACCCTGTATACCTTGATCACCTGTAAGTCCTGTATCACCAGTATCACCTTTGTCACCCTGAGGACCAGTGGGTCCGGCTACAGTACTGTCTGCGCCAGTATCACCCTGAATACCTTGAATTCCTTGACCACCTGTAAGTCCGGTATCACCGGTCTCACCTTGAATACCTTGAAGTCCCTGAGGACCAGCTACAGTACTATCCGCACCAGTGTCACCCGTGTCCCCTTTAGGTCCGGTATCACCAGTAATACCTTGGATTCCCTGAATACCCTGATCACCAGTAGTACCTTGAGGGCCTACTACTGTACTTATTTCAAAAAACTCACCAGCGAATAAGTCGCCAGTTTGTGGGGCAGTATTAAAAACTACAGTACTACCCGTGACAGTGAAGTTAGTATTCTCATACTGAGAGACTCCACCGACTATAATATCTATGTCTCGAACTGCTGGGAGACTTACTGGAGTGCCACCGACTGCCAATGTGAAGCTAGTCTGTACGCCATCGAAGGCCGTATTAATGTTGTCAAATTGGGCCATTTAGGGCCTCCATTTTATTGTTTTGGATTAATAGAAAACCGCCTCCCCCGAAGGGGAGGTCTTACGTTCATTGAAGATGTTACCTATGGAGTGTCGTTCACTAAATCTGACGAAGTTAGGTTATAACCAGTTAGGTTAGCAGACCCATTTAAGTCGGTAATAGTCGTTACTGAATTGTCAATCTCATAGTAGTGTGTAGGTACAGTTGTAAGATCGTTTAGATCTTGGGTTGCACCTGAGTTATATATAGCCGCTAAGTTAGCCGACTGATCCGTGTTCCATATAGCTACTTGGTTTATAGTCGCGGCCGAGTAGTTATTATGGACGTTACTAGCACGGCCAATACGATATATGTTATCACTAGGGTTAGCACCGCTAAGCGCGCCATCATAACCACTACCTGTAGCACTAGCATAAGGTGACAGGGCTACACCATCAATATAGATGGTAAATCTACTGTAGTAGTCACTAGCGAACAAAGGGTCACTTCCTGTAGTTCCACCGTCAAAAGTAACCATTACATGTTGCCATGTGTTGGTAAACGAAAGTGCATTACCAGCAACAAGTAGTATGCTGTTATACACAGTACCGTAGGTAAAGACTATGCTTGTGGTGTTTTGCTTTATAGTAATAGCTCCACCGTTGTAATCATCCCCTGCACCGTAAACCAATAAGGTCTGATTACCTGTGTGTGAGGTATCTGGTTTAACCCACATTGATATTGTCCAAGCACTACCGTCACCATTTGTTGCTCGTTCTAGAGCAGTCATGTTCTGAGGGTTTCCTTGAAGCCAAGTGGTTGAACCATCGAGAGTTAGCGACTTAGTGTTTGTATAAGCTACCTCGGTAACAGCTATCGTTACATTGAATGAGGTTATACCACCAATCGCATTACCAGCCTTACAAGATATAACATATGAATCACTTGATCCTGTAAATGCTGGGGCTGTCCCTATAAGCTGACCTGTAGTCTGGTTAAGTACTGACCAGCTTGGAGCATCTTCTTCTCCGAACATATTAACAATATCAGAACCAGCGTCTAGCGCGATCTGTAGGTTAAATGCCGTACCTTCTTCAACAGTGAAGGTTTGATCAGATACGTCGGGAGCGAACGTTACAACAGGCTGGGAGCCTGAATTTAGCGTCTGCTTAGATACGACAGGTATAGAGTAATAAGCTCTGTTAGCTCTAACACCGAAGTATAAATGCATCGAACTGCCTACCGCAGGGTCAGCCTTAGCGGTTGCTATCTTCTCATTATTATCTTCACTAAAGACAGTTAACTTACCATCATCGTTGAATCTCAATGAGAACATTCCTTGAATTGTACTAGCACCACCTTTTCTATAGCCTACGACACCTGCACCATTATCGAAATAGTATGTAGCATTGGTATTTACATCCCAATCTGAAGTACCACCAAATTCAAAACTTAGAGCCTCATTGGTTTCATACTTAAATTCATTATCTAATTGCTCTTCAGCAGTAGAAATACCTGTAGACGCGTTTGTATAGTTAGTTCCAAAGAAGTCGCCCTGACCTACTTCGTCTAACATAAACATAAGTTTCTCACCCTTCTCGATAGACAGTGCGCTCTTAAGTACCGTATGGTCTAAGATACCGTTAATAATACCGGCTTCTGTATTAGCAAAGTCGTGTACTATTTCCCAGATAAAGTCTAGGGAGTCTATGATCACGTTAGGGAATACACTGTTATTAAAACCACCGAACTGCATGTTAAAAGATGTGACGGCTAATGGGATAGTTGTTCTAGCTACTACTACCTCGGCACCACCTGATAAATCTAACAGTGTTAAGTGCCCATCAGATCCGAAACGTATAGACATAGGTGCGGCGTTGGTCGCTGTATAGCCACCAGTGTGATAGGTTGAAACATCTACGTTAGTAGAGTCTGTGAACTTACCAGAGCCGTTAGCAAAGCTAAACACTGTGTTCCAGTTAAGCGCATCAGTTTGGGGTGAAGTCCCAGTATAAGAGGTAGCTACTTCAGCACCATCCCAGATACCAAGTCTAAGCTGGTTACCCGTGTTCATGTTGAACTTGAACTCTTGACCTTGTGCTAATTCTTGTCCGAAGTAGTAGGGACCTTGAAGGTTAACCGCACTAGTCATAGAAGTTACGTTTACTGGCTGGTTAGCATTAGTTCCATAAGAGATATACCAAGCATCATTAGTAGCACTTAAAGTAGATCCATTAATCATGTTAGAGACATCAACCGTAATCGGGTTAATACCGTCGTTCATGGTAAGGATTAAATCAGTACCGACTATTTCACCACTAGATACGTGCCGGTTAGTATCGACACCTAGGCTAGTAATATCTACACTGAACGATGATAGGTCTTCTAGTATAATAGTAAGGTTGTTACTTGATAGAAGAACATTAAGAACCGGATTACCTTGGTTTGCGAAGCTGAGTGTATTAGTGAATAAGCTGTTAAGCTCGGATACTGCACTATTAAGAATAGCGTTAACAAACGAACCGTTAATACTAGTAGCGTTTACAGGTAAAGATTCTATGATTACCTTCTGTCCGCCTTTGATCTTAATCTGTATCTCAGTACCTACAGCGACAGCCTGTAGCGTGTTAATTGCATGAGGTATCAATAACTGTTCGTCAATCGGTAGCGTCAGATCTTTAAGTAGTATAGAGGTTCCCGTTGAATCAACACTAAAATCCATAGCCTTGTACTTGAGGTGAGGGGATATAAGCTCTAGGTCTTTGTCTTGGAATATACGGTTATGTACAGTCGCTTGATATCTATATAGTCCCGTATTGGGGTCTACTGTATCGCCTTGACGTACTTGGAATACACCTAGATCAGAGTCATCTATGTTACTTACCTTATAGATAGAAGCTCTAAGTGTAGTACCTGATCTAACGTCTACTGGGTGATCAAAGAACCACTCAATAGTATCGCCTGCGTAAATGTGTGCCGACGCTGAGGATCTAGCCGCGTTACGTGGTAGGACCTGCATGTATACTTGCTTACCATTAATTACGATCCTGTACTCTAGGCGTACATCTGGACCAACTTCTTCAGCCGCGATAGTAGTAATACCCAGTCCAGTAATGTTAATACCGAAGTAGTTATCACCATCATATCCTACAGAAGTTAGAGGGTCAGGTGATCCACCTAAAGGTAGAGAGAACATGTCAGAATAAATACGACCACTTGGTGGTATAAAGCCAGAAGCTCCTTGGTTAGCTGTTACGCTCTGATCTTTAAGTCCACCCCACATAGGGTAGAAGTTAACGTCGCTACTTAGGTTAGTGAAGAATACATTCTCTGAACCTGAGGACATTTTGTGCTGTTCACCTAAGAACAGAGAGTTAAGTGTAGTCTCGATAGCCTTATCCGAGATAAGTCTTCGAGTGACGGGATCATACGTCCAGTGAGAAAGTATCTCAGTCTGGTCTGCATTTAATCCGGTTGAGCTTCCGCCGCCCTGCGATGGGAGCATACCTTCGTTATCTTTTATAAGAGACATTTGATTCCCCTTATACGTGTACAGCGGCTAGAACTTCTAGACCACTTGTGTTAGTTACCACGACTCTAAATTCTGGGGCCATTATAATTTCTTGTTGCGCGTCTGCGTCTGATACAGTTATAACGGTTAGCCAGTTGAAGTCGGAGCTGATTCGTGCCTGTAGCTCAACGGTGTCGCCGCTGTTACAGTTAGCTTGGAAAATTCCTGTACGGTTTCCACGGGTCTCGAACTTAGTTACGTCCGAGTCATAAGAGACTGTGAGGCTTGGGGCTGTGAATGGTTTTAGTGCGTATGACATTTAAGGCCTCTTGAATAAATAAATTAATAAAGACCGGACCCCATATGGGGCCCAGTCAGTTTGTTACTTAACTATGTGTTACTGTACTTCAAACTTACGCTTCGATAGCGATAACTTTGAGAGCTTCAGTGTTCAACAACATAGAACCTACACGCTTACGGGTGTAGAACGAGATAGCACCGTGTGCGCTGTACGGGTCACGTAACATGCTAACACCAACACGATCAACTACCTGATATCCAGCTTGGAAGTCACCAAATATAATTGGCATCTCACCAGCGGCAACGTCAGCCATGTCATCATTGATAACGATATCGAATCCGAAGATCTTAGATGCCGCTACTTCAGTAATGTTACGCTGTAAGAAGTACTCTCCGTCAGTAGTCTTAAGATCTACCAACATGTTATGCGTAGCTCTGTTCATCATGAACTTAGCACCGGCAAGGTAGCCAGTCTTAGTGTTCAATACTACAGAACGTAGCAAGTTGATAACCGCGTCAGAAGTTGCGCCTAGGTCAGCCGCTTCGCCTGATTTGATTACTTGGTACTTACCGAAGTCACGAGTTGCATCGCCAGCAGTGTAAGCCGCAGTAGTGTCAAGACCGTTCATGATTCCAACAGGCTTGTTTACGCCGTTTCCAGATAAGAAAGCGACGTTCTCTTGCTCAGAGAATTCACGAGCTACTTCACCAGCTAACCATGCTTCAACATTGAAGAAGCTATCTTCTAAGACGTGCTGGTATGCTTTAGGAGAAGCATAAACTTCACCGAATACAGCACTGATCTTAGCGAGTTCTGGAGATCCAGTGTTAGGACGTGCATCAGTCTCACCAACCCAGCCAGAAGCCGCGCCACCAAGAGATACTAGCTGGCTGTAATCAGTAGTAGAGGTAGAGATTCCACCAACTAGGCTACGGATAGGGCTTTTCTCGTGTTGTAGTTCAATGATGTTTCGGCTTACTTCGATAGGAAGTGAGTATCCGCCTTGTGCGTCTACAGAGATTTGAACGTCAGCCGCTTTAGCGCGTAGGCCTTCGATTCCTTTTCGAGCGAAAGTGCTCAACATTTCAGTGTTTTCCATTTTAGATTCCTTAGATATAGATTTAGTAGAGAGAGTAGGACGTGCAGACTTAGCTTCAAGTTCTTCCATTTTCTCTGTGAGTGATTTAATTTGTGCTTCAGATTCAGACTTAACAGCTTCAAGGTCAGCAGTGCTAGCTTTAGATTCTATTTGAGCATCAGTCTCGATAGACTTTGCTTCTAGGGCGTCAGCAACGTGCTTGAGTGTTACATCATCTTCAACAACTTCTTCGACTTCTTCAGCGGCTTCTTCAGCTACTTCTTCAGACTTAACTTCAACTTCAGCTTCGACTTCTGGAGTCTCAACTACAGCTTCAACTACTTCTTCAGACTTAACTTCTTCAACTACTACTTCGTCGATTTTAGTTTCTTCAGACATATTATTTTCCTAATATTTTTAGCATCCGGCGCATTTCAGATTGCTCAGCCGCCTTAGCTAGTTTTTTAGAGTCATGGGCTGAAGCATCACGCTCAGATTCCAATCCGCTTATACCCTTCGCAAGAAGGACTTTGGCCTCACGCCGAGATAAACCTGCATCACGCAGACTCTTCTCTAGTGATCGAACGTCAGGACTGCTCTTAACAGCAGTAATGACAGACTCTTGGTTCGCTGGTATTGCTACTAGCGAGATTTCATGCAGATCAATTTCATGTAAAAGATTCGCACCTGATTTTCGGTCGTACTCCTCCCGAACCACGCGGTACCCGATAGACATAGAATCCAGTGCGCCATCTTTCAATAGAGCATAGGCTTCGTCCGCATCTCGAACACCCTGTGTTAGTCGGCCCTCTACATAGAGGCCCTTGTCGTCTTCTACCATTTTCTCCCAGACGCCAATAGGTCTAGTCATATCATGGTGAGCTAACATTTTTACGTTTGTACCTTTAGCTATATGATTAGCTAAAGACTTAAGGAACGCTCCGCGCTGGGTGATATCTCCAGCACGGTCCTTGTGGTCAAATGTATTAGCATAGCCAGCGAACTTCCGCTCGTCCTCTGCATCTACATGGAATGACTTAGTGTCGAATGACACGTCGAGTCGTTTGATCTCATCAGCATTGCACGGGCCACATTCCTTAGGTCCGGTACAACACATTCCGTCAGATTCACTCATCATCAGATTCCTTAGGTTGATCTTCGTCACCGAATGTTAGGTTATTAGATTGAGAGACATACTCGTCGCCGCCTTCTCGTGGGTTATACCCTAGCTCCATCCGAGCTTCGTTAGGGTTCATAACACCAGCAGTAATTAGCGTGTTGTATGTTTCTACTCTAGTAGCCATATCGGTTCTGAGTAAGTTAGAAGTGTCGAACTTAAAGCACTGAGTAGTAACATTAAGTAACGCCTTATTGAGACGTGCTTCGATAGTCATTAAGTACGGTAAGATAGTAGCCTTATAAAACGCTAGATCTTGGTGCTCAATATTAGAGAAGGTAGCTCTATCCAGATCTCCGATCATGTGTGGAGGTACTCTGAACATAGCGCATATCTCTGAGCGAGTGTACTTACGCATATCGAGAAGCTGAACGTCGTTAGGGGATAGTGATACTGGTGAGAACTTAAGACCTTGTTCTAATATAGCTACCTTATGAGAGTTAGCTACACCACCGTGAGACTGGTTCCATGAAGCCTTGATGTTCTCGTAAGAATCATCATCTAGGATACCATCTGTGTGCAATACGCCCCTAGGGGTTGCATCATTAGTAAATACATTAGCCGCATAGTCTCTTGCATCAATACCAGCGCCAATAGTGTTGGCGTTGTACTGAATAGGAGATACACCAGTTACTCCGTCCATAGACATTCCACGGATATGGAGGATCTGGTCTGGCCTCATTACGTCCTGATCACCGTTGTCGAAAGTTACTACGTAGACTACGTTGTATTGTGAGTCTTGCTGTACGGATACATTCTCAGTCTTTAGAGGTAATATCTCTACGACCTTACCTGAGCTAGTTCTATTAATGTAGCCATAGAAGTTACCTGATAGGCAAAGATTAACCATAACGTAAGAGAAGAACTCTGGACCGGTCTGGTATTCGTTAGGACTGTTAAGCATAAGGTTATGTAGAGGTGCGCTGTAGTGCATCTCCTTACCTGCTGGAGTCTCTCTGTACAGGTGACATGGTAATGTAGCCATAGTGTCTGAGAGGACCTTAACGCACGAATACACAGTATTCATTCGCATAGCCTGCTCGTTATTAACGGCCTTAGTACTTGCTGTGTAGCTACCGAAGAAGTCCATAAGAGCAGAACTATTAAACGGTAAGCTAATCGGTGCGGCTTTCTCTTTACTGCCACCGAAGTTAAATAAAGCCATTATGGCCTCCTAATTAGTTATAGAGTGCGGATTCCTCGATTCCGGTAAACGTCCATTTCTAGACCGCCATTTACTTTCAGTCGGCCTAGGGCCATGACTAAAGCGATAACGCCATCAATCTTGTTCTTCTCGCCTTCCTTTTTTATTTTGATATTATCGTTAGGGTCAATGTACAGAACACAGTTACTCATCATCCAAGACAAAACGGGATCACCGCCGTGTATAAGATTCTTAGCTTTAACTGCTTTCTCTAGTTCTTTGGAGGGGTCACTCATAGACATAATACCCTGAGCAAACTTAACCATCGGAGCGCCCTTTTCAATTAAGGAGGCTGATAGCTGAGTTGCACCATAGGCATCGTAGGCTATTTCTCGAACATTATAAGTTCCCATAGCTTTTAGCACGTCTTGCTCAATATAACTGAGGTCCGTGATATTGCCTTCGGTAGTTGTAATGTATCCAGCGTTAGTCCACTCGCGGTACTTTGCACCAATGAAGCCAGTAGCGTTAGCTACAGTGTCTTCAGGTAGATAATGTTGAACGTAGGGGTATAGTTTCCCATCCTCTACAAAGATAATAGCCATAGACGCGAAGTCAGATACAGAAGCTAAATCTAAACCTATATAGCACGGCTTACCGGCCCATTTTGATATAGGTGGTAACTCGCCAGCGGTAGCGTCCCAGTCCTGAGAAGTAATCCACGCGGCAGAACTAGACATCCATTGATTGAGTCGTTTAGTTCTGAAGTTGGTCTCAGCAGTTGGAGACTCCATAGCCTGACGGGCCATACGTTCCAGATCGTCAGGGAACACGGATATACCATAGCTAGGGTTAGCTTTCTTCCAGACAGCCGGATCTCTCCAGTCGTCTTCTGCATCTATAGTCCATATAGCCGCGAAGAATGTATCATCTTCCACGTCCATATAGGGGTCTAAGACTTTCATACAGTACTCACGTAACTCATAGCAGATACCCTCTCTATTAGTACCAGCGGTAGTAATAGCGAAGATAATAGGCTGAGCCCGTGCACCAGATGCGACGTTAAGTACGTCCCATATCTCTGAGGTCTTATGTACGTGTAGCTCATCGACCACAGAGAACGACGGGTTACGTCCTTCCAGTGAACCAGCATCAGATGATAGAGGCTCGAACTTAGAGCCGGTAGCATCATGTAAGATAGCTGATCTGTGTACTTTTAAATGTTGTAAAAGTTGGGGTGATTTCTTTACCATATTCTGGGCATCCCCATGTACGATCCTAGCCTGATCACGGGTCGTCGCGGCGGCGTAAACCTCGGCGGCTGACTCTCGGTCTGCTATTAATCCGTACAGGGTTAATCCTGAGCAGAATGTAGACTTACCAGACTTACGTGGTACTTCTACGTAAGCAGTACGGTAGCGTCTGTATCCATCAGAACTACGCATCCAGCCATAAAGCTGAGAGACAATAAATATCTGCCAGTCTGCTAGTTCTAGGGGTTGGTTAGCTAGTGGTCCTTTCAGGTGCCTTAAGAATCCGAAGAACTTAATACAGCGGTTAGCGGCATCTGAATCATAATAGAATTTGGTATCTTTACCAGTGTGGTTTTTGCGATCCTCAATCGCACGGGTACAAGCATTAAGCAGAGGTTTAGCGGCAGGTATATCACCTGAAACTACGGACTCAGCGTACTGCCAGCCCGTAGAATCATGCTGTGACATGTTTGTCTCCTAGGGGTTATTTTTTAGGCTTCTTCTTCTTAGCCTTCTTTAGATCACGTAAAAATCGATTGTCATCAGCCTTACTCATGTCCTTATCCTCTTTTCTGCTAAGTAATTGTAGGAACCCATGACTAGGCCTACCTGAAATCCTGTTACGAAATTCATAAAGGGTAGTAATGTAAATAGACAACCAGTGATTAATGCAAACCCTATAATGTATCTAGGGAATGGGTGATTGATAACTTTAATTGAGGCTCCCTTGAGCCACTCTAGTATTATATGTTTCATGTCTTACTCCTCGTCTCCGAAAAAATTATTTATACTAAACCGTCGGCCCGTAGCTTTCTCATCAGTGACAGCTCACGTGTTCCGCGTATACAGACAATGAGTGTGGACAGTAATACAACTGGCATTAAGAACATGAAGGCCCCTAAGGTGATAAAGGAACATATGAATGTAATGATTGCCGTAGCTAAAATGTAACTAGCTATGTTCAATAGATGAGCCAGAACAGGGTTCATATCTAACTGACCATGTGTGTCATACTTCTTTACACGTTGAAAACGCTTATACTCTAACTTGTAGTCCGCTATTTCATCTGCGGTCATTCCTCGCTTCTCTCTCCAGCTTAATACTTTCATTTTCGACTCCTCAGTCTCAGTGGGCCCGAAGGCCCGTTAGATATCTCTACAGTGTTGTTACTATCTGCCCAATTTCAGCGAAGTGCTTCCGGTTCTGCTGGCACCTGTCCCAGTCTCTAGGAATGATAGTTATCTCGTTCTTAAAAACTTCCTCAAAACCTTCGATTCGATTCATGATTACCACAGCACTAAAAGGGCCAGCACCGATTGAAGTATGAATAGTTAGTTTGTGGAATATTTCCTCACCAGCACCGTAGCGACCATCCTTAGTAACATTCTTGTATATGTAGTAGATAGAACCAGTGTCCTGACATACAAAGAATCCACGGTCATTGTTAAGAGCTTCTGGAGTGAATCTGTGAGGCTCATAGCAGTTCTCATATCCTTGGTAGAATTCCATACCAGCGATCTCTGCTGATTTTGCTAATGCTTCGTCGAATGTAGCGGCTGGGATGTATTTAATTACTATTTTCATGTTAAGTGCCTTTCAGTTAGTAAGTTGCTGTCTATGGGGCCCAGTATAGGGCCTCATACACGTATGTCAACAACTTTATAACAAAAAGTTACTATCCAGCTAAAAATGAATCGAAAGAGTCTACCTCGATGGGCTTAGAGGCATCTACCTTCGTCCTAGCGGCGGCGGTTAGACCGTACTCAGTCATCAGCTTAATAATGTTCGTGTAAGCTGTATTCATCTGAGCGAGTGCTGGGTGAGGCTTCTGTGTTACCTGCCCTTGGGAACCTTCAGACTCTATGATAGGTCCATCAGCAGACACTAGGGCTCTAAGACGTAAGTACATAGCTAACTGGTCAGCTAGTAACGCAAAGCCGAGCGCATCAACATCTGTACCGACACCCATAGAGTAACAAGTGGCCGCGACCTGATTGTATAGCTCTGAGGCTATAGGGTCATGGTCAGCCCATTCAGGCTTAGCTGGTATTCCAGCAGGTAGGTCCAGTGAGTCGCCTGCGCGATCTTTACGATAAGTACCTTCGAGTTTCTTAAGGGCTTCGGGCTTGCGTTTTCTTCCAGCCATTAGTGTGCTCCCTTTTTACAGTGCATAGGGTTCATTCCAACCGACCTACTTACTTTCTTACAGGCAGACATAAAGTGGTAATTATGTCCCCAGTTGAGTCGCTGTCCCTTTTTAAGGTTATTGGAGTAGACCATTAGATGTGCTACTTCATGTGCTAAGGTCTCTTTTGTTTTATAAGCAGAGTCCTCGATGAGGGTCGAAATGGTAATGTCCATACGACCAGTGTTGTATAGTTGAGCGGTCCCCATGATGTCCGCAGGGGTCACTCCGAATCCTACGTTAATGTCTTCACACGGTAGTCCAGTGTTCAAACACATAGTTAGAAATAATGCTGTTAAATTCATGATACTCTCCTCAGAGTTTATTGCGTAACTCTAAGTTAGTGAGTTACTGTATGTCGTGTAGTATATTTATACAAAACGAAAAGTCAACAAGTATTTATTAGTAAGTTACTGTACATCGTAGAGGTCGTGGTGGACTCGGCACGGGTCGCGTGGTTGCACCACGGCCAAGACACAAAAAAGGGGGCGGTTTGGGCCACGGAGACAGGGTGGCACGATGTGAGGAGTCATCGCTGGGTCAGATCCGCAAACTGACGAAGGTTGTTATCGTAAGATTAAGCGCGAAGGGGTGCGCTGAGCCTATAGGGGCCCAAGGGTCTCTAAGAGGTGTCTAATCTCTTATTTGCCTTGTTTTATGTGTATCTTAAGATAACCCTCTAGTATCGGGTAAGTTCCGATATATACTGGGTTTTTTACTGATTTGTCGCTCTAAAATAAAATCTTCATTTTGACATTGTGTGTAAGTGAC
>Ga0115546_1002039_pt1 | contig 12037 bp, 13 predicted proteins | sample COGITO_mtgs_1004_FD_87186 | JGI IMG/M metagenome (GOLD analysis project Ga0115546, IMG submission 87186) | Pelagic marine microbial communities from North Sea - COGITO_mtgs_100413 | ecosystem: Environmental > Aquatic > Marine > Epipelagic | place: Germany:Helgoland, sampling site Kabeltonne...
GCCTTAGAAACTGGTTGGGCACATCTGCTAAGCTACCTCGGTAGTTCGTCTTATCAGCCGAACGTTAAACAACCGCTCTTTAGCTACTACAGCAAATAGTATGCTTGGCCTTATCAAAATCTATACGTTTTGAGAGGGTGCAAAAGGCGTGTCGCTTTTCATGTCTCATAATAGCTTTATCACATAGCTTAAGAAATACTGAGAAAGTATGAAAAAGAGTTCTACATATTATTCTCTCTTTGTAAGATGAAGCTGATTTTAGAGTAAGTCTACGTATGAACGTAAGCAGGGTCTATCAGCGATTCATCTCATATCCAAGGTCATACTCAATGTTTAGTATATTGACGCTGTACTCATCTCTTAAGGTGGTACGGTGCTCTATCCGAGCTTGTGAGTCATTGACAACCAAGGTTGGAGCTTCTCGTGTAGGAGCTATCCCTATGATTGAAGTGGAGTCCTCTCCAGTGCTGTATGTTCCTGTGTAAAAAGGCACTGAATCAGAGTCTATTAGTTCATAAGTAACGCGCGTGGGGACAATTCGCCTGGATGGATGATTATTAGTGATGTAAACGGAAAAGGAATAAAAGTCTGTTCTTTTCACCAGTGCAGAGATGAAGTCGTCTTCGAATGCAATGTCTTCAAATTCGGTATTAACTCCGTCTATGGTGAAACTCTCTGATGCTGTTGTAGAGGTATCGTGAAATACTGGAGACAAATCAATGCATTCACCCTCAGGTGTGATTACATAATTTGAGAGATGAGAGCAAGATAGTTGTGCAAGTAGAAGTACTTCAAGCATAGTGGTTGGTCGCTATCGGACAGCAGGGGAAGATAGCTTTCCTCTGTACTCTAACGTTCCCCGTATTGCATCGGATGGTGGTTTTCTATGGGGCTAAGCGGTTAAATCTTTTGCTATGAGTTTGTGAGAAGTATGACTGTGCTTGTACTACTGTGTCATAACGACCGTTTCTGACACACATTAGCAAAACGGCAAAAATGGCTCTAAAAGCGGCATTTTTGTGTGCCAGAAGCTGTGTCAAAAGCAAAGGCGCTTTACGGGTTTTGGGATAGTGAAAATAGGATATGCCAGAGTTTCGACCGTTGACCAAAATTTAGAGCTGCAAACAGACGCTTTGACAGAGGCGGGCTGCAAGAAGATTTTTAGCGACCACGGTGTGAGTGGGGCAAAGGCTGAGCGTCCTGGACTTGACGAGGCGCTCGACCGTATCAGGAAGAAGGACACGCTAGTTATCTGGAAGCTTGACCGTTTAGGTCGGTCGCTGAGTGACCTACTGAGCATCGTCGAGTACCTGAAGGATAGAGGTGCACACTTCCTGAGTATCCAGGACGGCTTCGACACCTCTACTGCGTCAGGGAAGATGGTTTTCTCCAATGGCCGAGTACGAGCGAAACCTAATCCGAGAGCGGACGATGGCAGGATTGAAAGCAGCTCGTGCGCGTGGTCGGATGGGTGGTCGTCCGAAGGCACTAGATGAGAGCCAGGTGACAGTTGCGATCACACTGGCTGAGGCAGGTGAGCTGACTGTCAAGGCGATTTGTGAGCAAGTCGGCTGTAGCCACTCTACTTATTATCGCCAGATTGCCCCAAAGATAAAAGGCTAGCTTATATACGCCTATGCATCTAATAGGTGCATGGTTCTCCTAAGTCCTGATGTAACTTGTGGACTCCTAGACACTTCTCCTTTCCATGATGTGCGTAGCCACAGCCGACAACCGTTTACAATACGCTTGGAGACGACAAACAAAGGCTGACGATACAAGGCCAGGAAAATACTGGTAAGTCGCAGGTAACGTGGTGGAAGCAGTATTTTCAAAAGTCTATCTGTTAGGCAACTTTCGCCTAGTTAATTGCGGCAAGACGGTTGATGGATTGCGGAAGCGATCGCAACAATTACTCGCCTACCTCATTTTGCATCGCCAAGCTCCGCAATCCCGCCGCCGCATCGCCGAAGCCCTTTGGCCAGAAACCCAGACCAGTCAGGCACTCACGAACTTACGGAAAGAACTCCATCACCTACGACAGACGGATGCTCCAATCAAGCAACTGTTGGCAATCTCAGCTAAAACGCTGCACTGGCACCCCCAAATTCCCTGCGATGTAGATATTGTTTGCTTTGAAACGACTTTAGCGACTGCGAAAAGCGCTGAAGACAAGGATGCTGTTCTGGCACTAGAAACAGCGCTTAGTATTTGGCAGGGAGAGCTTTGGTCAGACTGCGATGCAGACTGGATTTATCCTGAGCAAGTGCGAGTCAGACAAAGCTATGTTCGCGCGATCGCTCAAATTACCCAATTGCTTCAATCGTTGGGAAACATAGATAAAGCCATTACCTTTGGACAGCGGTGGCTACAGGCCGATCCGCTTGATGAAGGAGCGACCCAGTGCTTGATGCGGCTGTATGGCGATGCAGGAGATCGCGCCACGGCCCTGCGCCTTTATCACCAATGCATGAGCCGTTTACAAACCGAACTAGGGGTCAATCCTAGCCCGACAACTGCCGCCATCTATCAGCAGCTATTGATGGCCGAGTCTGATTTTACAGAAATACACCCATCGACATTAGCTAAGCCGCCCTCTCTGCCGATAGCAACGTCCATATCATCTGAGATGATAGGTCGCAATACACTCTTCCAGCATCTGGAAAACTGGCTCTTATTGCCGATGAACAGCTCCGCGCCTCTCCTTCTATTAACAGGAGAACCCGGCATTGGTAAGACTCGATTGCTAGAGGCATTAGCCAAGAGCGCTCTTCAACATCAGTTCCAGGTTTGCTGGGGTGGAGCCTTCGCCGCCGAACAGCTCCGCGCCTACGGAGTCTGGATAGATTTGCTGCGAACTGCCCCCTCAGATTGGTCAGAGGCTTTGAGTGTTCTTCTATCTGAGAAAGGAAGGGCAAAGATTGACAACCGTGGGCAAATCCTAGACATAGTCGTGCAATGCATCGATAAACAAACTCATCCACAGCAGCCCATGCTGCTGTTGTTTGATGATATACACTGGTTGGACGAATCTTCAGCAACGCTTCTGCACTACGTATTTCGTCTATTGGGACGAGGCTCTTTACGCATTGTCTGTGCTGCTCGTTCTGCCGAACTACAGGATAATTTAGCCGCGCTTACCCTAGTCAAATCCTTGCGGCGCGAAAACCGCCTGAGAGACATAGCCGTCCCTCCCTTGTCTGCTGAGTCAGTATTAGCTCTGGTGAAGTCGCTACAGACTGAGAATCGCATCGAATCAGTGAATATTCAGCAGCTTTATATTGACAGTGGAGGAAATCCTCTCTTTGCACTGGAAGCCATGCGGGCTAATGAACCGAACAACAGCAATAGTCAGGAACATAGCAGCCTGTCGAGTTTGATTGAAGATCGTCTCCAACGGCTAGATGGGGCCGCCAGAGATTTGTTACCTTGGGCAGCTGCGTTAGGCCATCGCTTTAATCCAGAGATTTTAGCCCTGGCTGCTAGCTATCCGCCTATGTCGTTTTTGACGGCGATAGAACAATTAGAACAACAACACATTGTACGGTCAGCGCCTTCAGGCTGCGGCGACGAGCAAGTTAGTCAGGAGCAAAGCCACTATGATTTTGTTCATGATATTGTTCGGCAGGTGGCATACGACCAACTTTCTACACCCCGCCGTCGAATAGTTCACGGACAGTTGGCTGCCACACTGAAGACTCAAATGGTAGATGACGATTTGGCTTCGCAGGTGGCCTACCATGCTGGGCTCGCAGGGAAACATGCTCTTGCCGCCGAAGCTTATGCCGCTGGTGCTGCTCGAAGCTTACGATTGTTTGCCTACGAAGAGACCGTCCAACTGGTTGCCGAAGGGCTAAGTCATTGCCAGTATTTGCCAAGTCACAAGCGCCTTTTGTATGCAGCACAGCTTTGGCGATCACGCATTCTTGCCGGTGTCCCTGTGACAGACGTTTCTGAAATAGAGCAGCAGCTTCAACAGTTGCTCGCAGATATGAATGGGCTGAAGCTAGTAGAGGCAGAAATTGTTGCCCATCAGGCCTTGGCCTATCTAAATTACGACAAGGATAATATCAACGCAACCCACCAGCAGTGCTTAGCGTCTCTGGGTTTTGTTCCGAAGGTGCCTCGCCTGCAAGCCGAAACGCTGGCAACGAATGGCGGCTGTCTGGCTGCCATTGGACGAGATATGGAACGGGCTGAGTCGCTACTGCTAGAAGCGCAGGCATTGGCAAATCGCCTGGGGCTGTCCCTGAGTGATATCGATCTAGGGCTAGGCTGTGTCTACCGCTATCGAGGTGATTATGATTTGGCGCTTACTCATTTACAACAAGCCCTTCAGCTCTCTAACAATCAACAGGATTATATCCAGGCTGGTTGCTGCCTATCTTATCTAGCAATGACAGCCTGGGATAATCATCAGCCTCAAAGAGAATATGCTCATGCATTGCTCAACTTATCTCCTCAGCTACCACAAGGAAGCGATGCAGCCTTTGCTCAGAGCTTGCTTGCATTACAGAACTATGCTGAAGAACTCGATGACACGACTGAAACATCAGTGACCTACAGTCTCCAACATCTCGATCAGCTAGATGCCCAGCGCAAAACTGCCTTCGTCGCGAGCCACGCTGCTGAAACAGCCCGGAAGAATGGCGACATGGAATGCGCCAGAGCCTTTGCTCTAAGAGCTTGCCAATCAGCTAAAACGGTCAAGCATCCTGATGATGTGGCGATCTCGGAGGCACTATGCTTGCTGACAACAGAAAGTAGTGAGAGAGTAGAATCTCATTGGCAGACGCTAGAATCTGTTAATCTTTCTAGCGTCAGTGCTCGTACTCAGTATTTAATTATTCAAGCTGAACAAATAATGCTTCCTCTGAAAAAGACTCTTGAAAGGTAAGATATCATCCTGATAGCATGGGTCTAATGGCTTTCATTCTCGGGGTTCCTGTGACTTTAGTTATTGTTGAAACTAATTACGACTCGCCAATTGATCAGGCGCTATGGGATGAGCTGGTAGAGCGCTCTATTCCCTGTATGACAGAACGCGATGTTGTGTGGAAGCGGACTTATCTATCGCGCGACCGCAAGCGCAGCATATGCCATCTAGAAGCTGCTGACGCCGAAACGGTTCGCATGGCATACCAGAAGGGAAACGTTCCCTACGATCAAATATGGTCGGCCGAGCTGGTAGAGGAGTTATCCGCAAAGGTTTAGATTTTTTAATTCCAAGGGAACGACCAGGGAACGACAAAGGAACGACAAAGGAACGCCTAACTTTTTAAAGTTGAGTCATGACAAGTTCAATTCCTTTTAGTTTCTTTTGGGAGTTCATCATGACAACGAATACGCTGACCCAACTCAATCGGCAGTCAGATCTTCAGCCTGTAGACGAACAAATATCGGCAGCTTTTGCCGAGCGCCTGCTCAACATCCTCAATAGTGGAGCCCTGGCAAGCATGCTATCTATCGGCCACCGAACCGGCCTGCTAGATACGATGGCAACGCTGGGCGCTTCCACCAGCAAACAAATTGCTGAGGCGGCAGGCTTAAACGAACGCTACGTCCGCGAGTGGCTCGGCGCGATGGTCACAGGCCGCATCGTCGAGTATGACAGTACTCGCAAGACCTATATTCTCCCCGCCGAAAATGCCGCGTTTTTAACGCGCAGTGCCAGCCCCAACAACCTAGCCACGACAATGCAATTCATTCCCCTTGTCGGTGCGGTTGAAGATGCTATTGTCGATTGCTTCTATCACGGTGGTGGCGTTCCTTATTCGGCCTATAACCGCTTTCATGAGGTCATGGCCGAGGATAGTGCCCAAACCGCTGTGGCTGCTTTAGAGTCCTACATTTTGCCAGCGGCACCTGGACTGAAAGAACAACTTTTACGAGGCATTACCGTAGCCGATATTGGATGCGGACGGGGGTGTGCACTTCTGGCCCTAGCGAGTTTGTTTCCGAACAGTCACTTTGTTGGTTATGACCTGTCTAACGAGACAATTGACTGGGCCAATACTGAGGTTCAGCGCCTGGGTTTAGGCAACATTTCATTCTACGCTCAAGATGCTGCGCAAATTGCCAAACGCGATCGCTATGACTTGATCTTCACCTTCGATGCCGTTCACGATCAGGCTCAGCCCGATGTGGTATTGCAAAATATCTACCGCGCCTTAAAGCCTGAGGGACTGTATCTCATGCAAGACATTCGATCTTCCGTTCATCTTGAGAAAAATATTGATCTCCCCGCCGCTCCACTGCTCTACACCATTTCTTGCAATCACTGCACAGCGGTTTCTCTTGCTGCCGGTGGCCCTGGATTAGGCGCAATGTGGGGAGAGGAATTAGCGGTGGACATGCTCAAAGCCGCTGGCTTTACTCATATCGAAGTAAAACAGCTAGAGCACGATTTTCAGAACAACTATTACCTCATTCGTAAGTAATCAAAAAAGAGAATTTTACCCATGACTGCAACAACTTTAAATCGTCGCATCGTAGATGCCAGGCCGATTGCAGCAAGCGTTGCTGAAAAACTAAAGAAAACGGCGCTAGAGCGCGATCTTAAAGGCGGTATTCCTGACTATGAAATCCGTCTGCTGCGGGAGGCTGGACTACTGCCCTTAGTCGTTCCTAATGTCTATGGCGGCACAGGTGCAAGTTGGATAGAGGCCATGTCGACTGTTAAAGCGATCGCCAAAGGCGACAGCGCCACCGCTCAGCTCTACGCCTATCACTTACTACTGAGCGCTACGCCTCAGCTATCGGGCAGACTAAATCAGGCTAAACACTTTTACGAAGAGACGGCCAAAGACAATCTCTTTTGGGCGAATGCTATCAACGTTCGCGATACTCGCCTGAAGATTGAACCCGAAGGTAATCATTACCGTGTGAATGGGGTCAAGACCTTCTGTACTGGCGCTGCCGTAGCCGATCGCATTATTTGCACAGCCATAGAAAGCAACAATCCTGTTCCCGTTATGTTTGTGTTGCCGGGTGATCGCGCGGGCCTCACCTATAACCATGACTGGAACGCGATGGGTCAGCGCCGCACTGCTAGCGGTAGTTTCACCTTTGACAATGTTTTGGTAACAGCTGAAGACATTCTTGGCCCGCCTACAGAACCTGAAGGCGCGGCGGCAACTTTTCTAGGAATTTTTGGGTTAGTCCTCCTATCTCATATTTTTCTAGGCATTGCCGAAGGAGCCTTTGAGTCAGCGATGGACTACACCCGCACTCAGTCAAAGCCCTGGCTGACCTCCGGTGTCGATAGCGCAGTTAAAGATCCTTACTTACAGCGGCACTATGGTGAGCTATGGGCCAAGCTTCAAGGCGCACAGGCGCTAGCCGCACAGGCGACTGAGCGGGCGCAGCGAGCGTGGGATAAGGGAAATTCGTTGACCCATAAGGAACGAGGGGAGGTCGCGATCTCAGCAGCGGCGGCAAAATCTCTCGCCACTGACGCCGGGCTATCTATCATCAACCGTATGTTCGAGCTAATGGGCGCACGGTCAACAGCCGCTAGTTACGGCTTCGACCGTCATTGGAGAGACTTGCGTACGCTGAGCCTGCATGACCCACTGGACTACAAGCTACAAGAAATTGGGAACTGGGTACTGAATGGGGAAGCGCCCATACCAAGCCCATATGCGTAGAGGGGTAGATTCGCCTGCGAGTTCAGACACTTTGGACGTCTTTCACACCTGTAAACATCATGAGTAAACAAGAACTAAACAGCATTGTTGAAATGCTTCGAGATTTTACATGGGGCAACACGCTCACTGAAATGCGATCGCATTTCAGTGAAGCTTTCTCACTACCACCTCACCCGACCGCGAAAATTCAGTCCGTCAACATCGAGAATATGACTGCTGAACTAATCTCAGTACCATCTGCGAATCCAAAACAGATTATCCTTTATCTGCATGGAGGTGGATTTGTAATGGGGTCTTGCCAGACTTATCGGCGCATCGCTAGCGATCTGGCAGAATCCTCGAATGCCAACGTTTTGCTGATTGACTATCGCCTGGCACCTGAGCACCCTTATCCTGCCGCGTTAGAAGATACGCTAGCCGCGTATCATTGGTTGTTGAATAGCCGAGGATATCAGCCTAATCAAGTCTCAATTGTCGGTGATTCAGCGGGTGCGAATCTTGCCTTAGGGACAATGCTATCTTTGCAAGCAGCTAAAAAGCCATTGCCATCATCAGTCGTTTTAATTTCTCCTTATACCGATTTAACGAGAACTAGCAAAGCCATTCATACCAACGCAGACATCGATCCTATGGTGTCTCCCCATCTGCTAGATATCGTAACTACCTTCTACACATCTAGCGAAGACCTAACTCAGCCGTTGCTCTCTCCTCTCTATGCCGATTTATCAGGATTATCGCCGCTCTTAATTCACGTAGGGAGCGCAGAAATATTGCTAGATGATGCCTTGCAGCTTACTCGTCAGGCTGGATTGGCCAATGTTTCTGTAGAGCTAAAGGTTTGGCAAAATATGATTCACTGTTTCCATCTTTTTGCACCTATATTGTCAGAAGGGCAGGTTGCGATCGCTGAAGCGGGGACATTCTTAAAGCGCCATTGGTCAAATTGATGAAACAGGTCGAACTCAAAGAGAACCCTTGTCAGTGACTACCATGAGTAAAACTAAAATTCTCTATAGGCCAAACAAGACGAACGATGTCAACAAGCAAACGTTGAAGGAAGTATGGCGTCAGTACGATGCAGACGAGATCCGACTGACTGCCCCGCTTAGCGCCCGGATGATCGAGCTGGCGGAGATAGGGATAGGGTCAAAAGTATTGGATCTTGCCACTGGCCGAGGAGAACCAGCCATTCCCACTGCAAGTTGCGTTGCTCCCAACGGTATTGTCATTGGAGTCGATACCGACGAGTCAATGTTGAGAATGGCCCGCGAAAGAGCGGATGCAGAGGGCATAGTGAATCTTGATCTTCTTGTGGCTAGTGCTGCATCGCTTGATAGCATACACGATAATTTTTTCGATGCGGTGCTTTCTCGGTGGGGATTGATGTATATGGAAAAACCAAGTGATGCATTATTGGCTGCACGGAAATCGCTCGTACCGGATGGTGTGTTGGTGGCGTCTGTGTGGGTCGAGCCAGATCTAGCCTCCTTCTACAGCTTCCCCAGAGATGTACTCGAAGAGATTGTGACAGTACCGTCCATCGATCTGTCTCTACCTGGGGTGTTTTATTATGCTGATTTTGGGCGGCTGAGATCTGATCTGGAGACTGCTGGATTCACTATTAAGCACACTGAAGAATTTGAAATATCAGTGATGGAGGCCGATTCTCCCGCTGGTGTTGTCGCATGGACAAAGGCCTTCGGCATGTCAAAGCTGCTTACAGGATTTTCACTCGATATACAGCAACGTTGGGAAGCTTCAATGCTCGCAAAGATGGCGACTTATCGCCAAGAAAAGGGCTACAGACTTGGCGGGATTACGCGCATTGTAGTCGCCAGCCGCTAGAGTCACTATCACTTTATTGCTCAATGATTCACTAACTCAGATTCACTAATTCAATCTAGGAGGTTGTAAAAATGAACGAAAGTGAGATGAAAGCTGGTCTGGCGCAGACTGCGAACTATCGATATTCTCAGCAAGTAGGGGCACAGTTATTCGTGGCGGGTCAGGTGCCTCACGATGCCGAAGCTAACATCATCGGTATAAGAGATCCGCTTACTCAGGCTGCCCAATGTCTCAATAATCTGAGGATTACGATCACGAATCACGGATTCAGCAAGCACGACATACAGAAACTAACCATATACGTTGTCGGAGAGCGGCAAAACCTTATAAAGGCATGGGATGCTGTGACAGCATGGTTCGACGGTGACGTACCACCGGCTACACTTCTAGGCGTTTCCTGCCTAGGTTATGAAAATCAACTTGTAGAGGTTGACGCCATAATTTTGCGGCATGATTGTGCATAAGAGCATTTCGCTGTCCAATCTACCGATGAGAGAAAAAATCATTACCAGCAAGAAAGCGTTTGTTGCTGAAATTAACAACACTCAGAAGCTCACTAATGACGCTATCAATCTGTTGGAAGAAGCGATTACTGAAAGCAAGCAAGCTTTCAAAGCTGCGTAGAAGATGCATTCAGGTCTGCTTAGTGAATGCTAGACAGCCTGAAACAAAGAAACCATTATGGCCAACTTAAAACTGATTCGTGATCGCATTAAAACGGTCAAAAACACCAGAAAAATCACAGAGGCGATGCGCCTTGTAGCCGCTGCCAAGGTTCGCCGAGCGCAGGCCCAGGTCAACGCGACTCGTCCGTTTGCCGATCGTTTAGCGCAAGTGCTCTACGGTTTGCAAAGTCGCCTCAAGTTTGAAGACACCACAGACTTGCCGTTGTTACAGCAGCGATACGCTGAGAAAGTCGCGCTTTTGGTCGTCTCTGCCGATCGTGGTTTGTGCGGTGGCTACAACGCCAACGTCATCCGTCGCGCCGAGAACCGAGCCAAAGAGCTACAGGTTGAAGGGCTAGACTACACCTACATCTTGGTGGGGCGTAAAGCTATTCAGCACTTCGAGCGGCGCAGTGCACCGATTGCAGCAAAGTACAGCGGCCTAGAGCAAATTCCGACAGCAGACGAAGCAACCACCATCGCAGACGAACTGCTAACTCAGTTTCTTTCTGAGTCGGTCGATAGAGTAGAGCTAGTCTACACTCGATTCTTGTCTCTGGTGAGCAACAAACCAGTCACTCAAACGCTATTGCCTTTAGACCTCCAGGGTCTAGAAGCCCAAGACGACGAGATCTTCCGGCTGACTAGTCGCGATGGTCGTCTAGCCGTTGAGCGCGAGGCAGCGCCTGACGCAACAATGACCGAGTTGCCGAAGGACATGCTCTTCGAGCAAGACCCTTCTCAGATTCTCGATGCTTTACTGCCTCTGTATCTCAACAACCAAATTTTGAGAGCGATGCAGGAGTCTGCGGCGAGCGAACTGGCCTCTCGAATGACGGCAATGAACAGCGCCAGTGAGAATGCCAAAGACTTGATAAAGTCCCTTACGCTGTCTTACAACAAGGCGCGTCAGGCAGCTATTACTCAAGAGATTTTGGAAGTTGTCGGCGGCGCGGCAGCGCTGGGCTAATTCCATTTTCAACTTTGACTATTAAGCAGGGCCGAAGCTCTGCTTTTTTATTTATTTAAGTTTCGTTTCAAGCTATTTTTCTCCGTAAGTATTAGGGGGCTGGTTCAATTGCAGGTCACACTTTAAGTGCGATCAGGTAGTCTGAATGACTGCCCGTTTTCCGAGATCGCCCCACATGAGTCCAGCCCTATCTGTCGCCGCCAATCTATCCCCCGCTACTCGCAAAGAGATCGGTATCAAGGCGATCGCCATCCCGACACCGCCCAAAGTTTGAACAACTTGGCAGGACTGTATCGTTCCCAGGGGCGCTATGGAGAGGCGGAACCGTTGTATCTAGAAGCGCTAGCAATCAGGAAAGCAGAACTGGGCGATCGCCATCCCGACACCGCTGGCAGTTTGTTCAATCTAGCAGAGCTCTACCACCAAACCAAACGGCATCACCAAGCCCTACCACTAATCCAGGAAGCGATCGCCATCTATATTCCAGCATTAGGCGCAGAGCATCCGAATACGCAAGCAGCTCAGAGTTGGCTTCAGGCCATTCAGCAGGCAACCTCATCTGAGCCAAAGAATTAAGCTTCGTTTTGGCTCGGTCCGCTGCATACGTTACTAGGATTTCGACCACTACTAAAGCAGCCAGTTATTTCAAAGCCATAGAGAGAGCTTACTTAAAGGATGCTAGCCAAGCCTTGCTGACTACCATTTTCTATTCATAGTCTGATTTTTAGTTAACCAAAAATAAATTAACTTATTTGGGGTTTGGGAGGCCACTAAGCGTGCGATCACGTCCCGCTGCCCCTTTACCGTCATGCGATCGCTCAAAATGCGGGAGCTATAAATTGAGATGCTTTGGTGGGACTTTTTGGCTTAATAGCCTGATCCGTAAGGAAATCGGTCGTTTTTTAGTA
>Ga0115546_1002042_pt1 | contig 12035 bp, 6 predicted proteins | sample COGITO_mtgs_1004_FD_87186 | JGI IMG/M metagenome (GOLD analysis project Ga0115546, IMG submission 87186) | Pelagic marine microbial communities from North Sea - COGITO_mtgs_100413 | ecosystem: Environmental > Aquatic > Marine > Epipelagic | place: Germany:Helgoland, sampling site Kabeltonne...
CTTAAAGACAGCACTGACAGCACTCGTACCATGCTCTCTTATGGCGCAAACCTATCCGGTTTCCGCTTCATTACCCGCATCGGTATGCAGATGGATCATATCTTAGTCGGTTATATCAGCGGGGCCACCGCCCTAGGATTTTACGACGTTGCTTATCGCTGGGCCTACTTCCCTTTCATCCAGATCTACACCCCGCTGTTCGATGTTGTTATCTCTAGCTTGAGCCGTGCCTACGCCGACCCACTCACCTATCGTCGATACTGCCGCTGGGCGCTAATGTCACTGTTTGGGCTATGCCTACCGTCGCTAGCCTTTTTATACGTAACCGCAAAAGACGTCCTGCTAATCTTACTAGGCGAACAGTGGCTACCCGCTATTCCTATCTTTCGCCTACTGCTCGTCGCTATGTTTGTCGGCACGCTATATCGAGTCACCAAATGGCTGTATATCTCTTCAGGAGAGACACGGCGACAGCTACGCTGGGGTCTAATTCACACCCCCATCATGATTGCATCGGTTGCGATCGGCGCTCGCTGGGGCGCTTACGGTATTGCCATGGGCTATATGCTAGGCATGTGTATCCTTACCTATCCATCAGTTGTCTTTTGTTTGCAGGTCTTACCGCTCACGATGGCAGACTTTTTCGGCGCAGTCTGGCCTGCCGCGATCGCCTCCTTACTCTCAGCTCTTGCCCTCTCTATCATCACCCCCCTACTATCTACAGTCGTTACTTATAGCCTGCTCAAGCTTTGCGTACAAGCTTTGCTATTCGGCATAGCTTATTGCGCTATCTGGTTCTTTTTGCCAGGCGGCAAGCAGTCGGCAGCACAGGCGATCGCCAACCTAAAGCAGCTATCGCGCAAAGCCTAAGCACCACGAAATCTCGCTTTATACCCTCGTCGTAGCGAAAGAACAGACATAACGGCAACATAAAACGAGATAAGTAAAGCACCAAAGAACAAAGCTCTAGGGACAACAACAAATCCGATTGCACCCAAGAAAAATCCAGCCATCAGAGCAATATTTATTCTACGTGTGAGTAGATACTCAACCTCAGTCTGATTAATGATGATGAGCAAAGGCAGCAGCATTTGCACGTCATAATATGGAAACCTGGGTATTGGAATAAAGAAATCGCTGAGTAAACAAATTAAAACGCCAACTAGAAATGTATAGCCAGTATTCTCTTGAACGTTCGTATTTTTAGGCAAATACTTCAAAACACATACAGATAAATAAGTGATAGTAGCCAGCAGCCCAAGTATCAAAATGCTCCGCTCATTAGGAATATGCAAGATGTTTAGCGGCAAATGGAAAGAAGTATCGGCAAAATAGCGCTCTAGCGGATTACTGATTTTCCAATCAAACCCTTCAACGAGGGTTGGATATATAATCGTTGGACTGGGTAAAACGCGCTCCGCTGGCGAGAGATAAGTAGATATGTCTATTAGGCCAGTCATTTGCAGAATAGTGAGAACATACCGTTTCCAAATGAATTCTCCAGCAAGCCAATAAGAAAAGCCAACGCTAGAAAATAGGCCAGCAGCGCCGCCCAATAAGAAAGAATATTGTCTGCGAATCACAAACGGTATGAAAAACAGCAAAACGGTGGGTCGCAAGCTAGCCGCAACGCCGGCAAAAAAGCCGCTAACCATAGTTCTAGGCTTTGATTTGTGCTGTAAGAAAAACCAGGCGATCGCTAGAACAAAAATATAGATAACGTATATTTGCCCAGAGCTAACGTGCAAACGCCAGAACAAACTATTAGCAAAACAAAAGCTAACCGCCAGAATCAAAACATTTTTACGCTGCGAACCGCTAGTCTTAAGAAAAATCCACACGGTGCCGATGAACGCCGCCCACTGGACTAATAGCCAAATTACCTTCTGCTGTAGGTAAGGCAGCTTTGCAAAAGCAGCGTGCAAAGTCAAAACGGTAGGTGGAACGCTGAGCTTAGAAATCAGCTCTGCTGGGTTGTCTAGCGGATTGTAGAATCTTTCTGACAATCCTGGTTGCCATTTAAACAGATAGGGATCAATGCCATCGAGCATCAGCCTTGCGCCCACCACCCGGTTCCTAAAGTCCGAACCTGGATAGGCGAGCGTACCATGAAGATCAACCGCAAAGCCAATCACTGAGATAAAAATAGCGACGATAGCTAGAAAACGGAGCATTGTTCTCTTGTTCAATATCGGCTTTTCTATATCAATAGTCATAATACTGTCTTATAAAACTAAGTAGCTTTACCCTAGCTAAAATACAAGTCTTGCAAAGAAAACAAAATCTTAGCAACCCATACAAGAGAAAAACTTGATAACTTAACCACTCGACAGAGAAAAATTCATCAAATCATATCCTTATATTCTGTGAATAGTCGATTCGACTGTTCATTTAACGCCTTGCTTCGGACAGTAGGCTGTAGTCCGATATGAATGCCCCTACGTGAATGCCTGCTATGAAGCCGTACCCAAAACGGCGGTGGTGGTACCGAAGGCCAAAGGCCAGCTGAAGGTATAGTGAATGAGCTGTGGTCTTTTGTAGATAATAAGGGTAGCAAGCAATGGATGTGGCAGCATGCGTCTGCGTCATTTTGGGCAAACAGCCTAGCGTAATTAGCAAAGAGGGCGGCTTGACCAGACATCCATAAAAAGGCTTAACGATACACCCAGACAGCGAATTTTACGGCTGGCTAAAAAGACATTCTCTTTTGACGTTATTGCACGAAAAATTGACCTTCTAAACTAATTTAGAAAGAGAGGACTAGAAAGAGAAAGCTCAGAGTAGTTTTCTAGCTCTGAGCTTTATATGAGTTCTTTTTTTCCAACCAACGCTAATCAGCGTTCACCTAAAAGACTTCAGTTACAACAAGCGTGCTTTGCCGGAGAGGGGGGCACATCATTAGCTGGATTTTCATCAAAGAAGTTGAGCGGCTTGAGCATGAAGCCAATGGTGGCAACTGGCATGACCGGCCAGTCTTCGGCGCGAGGTGAATGGCTATGAGCGAAGGTGTACCACACTACAATGTCGGTGTCTTCCACCTTACGATCACCCTCAGTCCACTGCGAGAGTCCGACTCCGCCAGGATGCTGGTTGGGGTAGTTGCCTGCTGGATATTTCTCCTCGACGCTGTAAGGCGTCACCCACAGATGCTTGGTCATGTAGGTAGCCCGATTTGTGACGCTGGCTTCGGGCCGAGCCATGAGCGCAGTATTGCCGCCTGGCATTAGCTTGTAGGCGGTCGGATAGCCCATAGCGTTGGTTTTAGAAGCGTTCACAATTTTCCAATAGCGTCCCTTCATCGGGTCGATTAGTCGCTGTGCGGCTTGTTCTGTAGGCAGCAGCGTGGACTTTGCATAAAAGGCATTGCCGTAAGGATTTTCTGCCTCCTCGGCTGGAACAATGTCTACTTCATATACGGAGTTGTTGCCGCCATCAACGTGCATATCCATGCGGACATTAAAAACATGCTGATGAATCGGCGCGTTGAGCTGCGGGGCAACGAGTGTACCGTACTTAGGCGTTTCCCCCGGCATTACGGCAGCGGTGCTGAGTACGCCTGTGAGCTTAACCTCGTACTGAATGGTGCCATCTTGATAGAAGTACCAGTAGAAGCCATACTCGTAGTTGCCAACGGTGGCAATAAAAGAGACAACTAGGCGGCGCGATCGCCTCACCTCAGTCTGCTCTGTCCGCCAGTCCACGTGCTTCCACAAAATGCCAAAGTCTTCCTCATGCAGGCAAATGGCATTCTCTATTTGCACCACCTCACCTTTACTATCAGTAATGAAGCCATCGAAGTAGTGAATTTCGCCCAGACAGTCACAGCCTAGCTTAAGAGAGTTTGCCAGCGACCCAATGCCATACTCACCCACGTCGAACGCATTTTTACGATAGTGATGCGGCGCTGGATCGCCGTAAGGCACGGTCATTTCAGCGAGCGAAGCCCGATAGAAAATAGGCCGCTCTTCCTCACCATCTTGATAAGTCACGTCGTATAGCACTAGCCCCTCACGTGGGGTAAAGCCCACTCGAATCTTCCACTTTTGCCAGCGGATTTCATGATCGCTAACTGCGAAGCTCGGGCCTTCTGGCTGCACAATCTCCAGCGGCTTGATATCGGTGCGATAGTTTTTCACATATTCGGGCGTATAGTTTCCATCTTTTGGTGGCAGTGGCACTACGCCGTAGTCTTCAACTCGGATCACTTCCATTTTGTTGAGATCAACTACCGGGATTACGCCTTCAATTGGCCTAGCGTAACCGTGGTCTGTCGGATTTGCTTTGACCCAGCACAATGCACGTGAGAGCCTTACGCCTTCTTCTTCAGCAATACCGTAGTTGCCTGCCGACCAGGGATCGACCATGACCAAGTCAGGGTTGGTGATGCCGCGTTTGGCGATCGCAGCTTGAAAATCAGGATTGGCCTTGACAGCGGCTTCGCAGGCAACAAACTCATCCAACATAATCGGCGGCTGCACACCGGGAATATGCTTCCAAGAGGTGATGCTACCCGCACTGATTGAAACAACCGCCTCGTAAGTTTTTGCCGTCGCATTATCCAACAAGATAATAAAGGCTTCTCTTTCAATGGTGTCGCCTGCCTTAAAACCCAGAACAGATGCTTTTGCAGGCTCATGCAGCGTAACTGTAGCAAAACGGACGCTCTCAGCTAGAGACTTTTGGCTGCGGACAATGGTCACAGCCGCCGATATTTCATCGGGGGTAAGTGGCTCTAGGGGATGGCTAACCAGTGTTTTGATAGCCGTTGCACTCAGCGGTTTTTCTTGGGTAAAAGTCATGGATTTTCTCTTGGTGAAGGGGAAAGAATACTAAAGAAGGAAGGAAACAATAGCAGACAAAAAGCTGCTGCCCAGCGTGAAGTAGCCTGTAAGGTCACTTACCGAGCGTAGTGGCCGCAACAACTAGCGCCATACCTGCAACAAATACGTCCCAGCTATTTAAATTCTTAGACAGTTGATCTTCTCGAATTCCGTTACTCATAGGAGAATTCCTGAACGCTGACTGAGAAAAGAGGCAAGAGTTGAAGACTATCTATTAGGCAGAGGATGACTAGATAGGAGATGACTCTAGGCCACTACGCTCACCGGTTGGCTCAGCGGATCAGGGCAGTAGTCAGCAAGGTGAGAGCTGCGATCGCCCTCTTTCTGCCACAGTATAGGAAAGAAACTTTCGTCCATTTCAATACTGCCTACGCGCTTGTAGCGCCCGTAAATGTAGCCAGGCGAGTTAACCGGGTGAAACTGTGCGTTAGCTGGAATGGTATGTAGCCCGATGCTATGAAAAGTGCCTTCGGTGCGCGTAGTTTGGCACAGGCCATGCCAGGTACGACCGTGGTGAAAGGCACAGCCACCGGCGGGCACTTCTACCACGACTAGCTCAGGCTGATCTACACCCGCATTTTCAGCGGCCTGAAGCATTGCCCAGCGATAGTCTTTTTTCGGCGCATGAAACTCTCCTTCTACCTCAGCGAGTGGCCACTTGTGAGAGCCTTTTACATACACCAATGTGCCATCGGCAGCGGCAGCGGCATTGAGCGCAACCCAACAGGTCATCATCTCAGCAGGCGATAGATAGTCGATGTAGGCACCGTCTTGATGCATTGCGATCGCCTTTGCGCCCGGCGGCTTCATCCACAGGCTATCTTGGCCAATTCGCGCCCCATCCCAACCGGCTAAGGTAGCGGTGAGCCTGCCAATTTCAGCCGAAAGAACCAGGCTGGCAATGGTGCGATCGCTCTTCCAGGCATTACACATTTCTCGGGTAATATCCGGCAGGCTCATACCGGGCCGCCAGTGCCACTCGTCAGGGAAAATGCCAGTTTCAAACTCTCCGTGAAACAGCGGCTCCATCCGCTGCGCTAGCTGCTGCGCATAATTAGCGGGCAAAAAGTTTTCTACAATCAAAAAGCCATCTTCTTCGAATTGCTGGATTTGTGCGGGTGAAAGATCGATCCGTTGATAGTCCATGAGATGAAACCGGATTAAAACTGCTCGCTAAACTTGATTAACTAAACTTACTGACTAAACTTGATTGACAAAAGGAAGCTAACCAACTCTACTTGTCATAATAAGTTTCTGTTAAAAAGATAATGTATCATTCGTCACCTTCCAGAAAAAATAGGAGACATAATTCATGACAGTTGAAAAAGTTTTAGCCGCGTCCACTGCTTCTGCTGGTATTTCTAAAGCTTCTGCTGATATTTCTGAAACTGTTCAAGACTCTCTTCAACTCACTGCTCAGCCAGGAGTTCTCAACATCGTCGCCAGCGACTTTGACGCTCGCCCTATGAGCTATATTTCTAAAGAGGGCACCCGCACCGGATATGAACCTGAGTTAGCTCGCATAGTCTGCAAACAGCTAGGGTTAGACCCGGTTTGGCACAATGTCCCTATGGCCGACTTCTACAGTTCGTTGCAATCTACGGCCTCAACCCAGCCACCCTACGACGTGATTTGGTTTAATCAGGCTATTACTCCCGACAGGCGAGAGCTTGTGACCTTTACAAGCCCTTACGGCTTATTTGACGAGGCCGTCATTGTAAAAGCAAACAGTCCAGTTTCTGCGCCAGCAGACTTGGCCGGTCTGCGCGTTGGAGGGCTAGCCGACAGTACAAATATTGCCTTAGTAGAGGGTTTTGCAGGTGCAACGGCTGTGCCTTATCCCGGTAGCGATAAAGTGCTACCCGAGATGCTAGCGGCGCTGCGAACAGGAGAAATTGATGCCCTAATTGATGACGAGCTGGTGCTGCAGGTGGCCGCGAATGAAGATCAGATGCTGCGGCTGGCCTTTAGTTTGCCAACCCAGGTGCCTTTTGCCATCGGCGTTGCCAAAGCGCAGCAGCGGCTGCACAAAAAGTTAAACGAGACGTTAGCAGACCTGCTCGCTGACGGAACCCTGGCCGAGCTATGGGCGCAGTGGATTCCTTGGAAGTCATTTCCACTCTCGTAACGGTGGATACAAACTTGTTATGACAGGTTGGATTTACTGAGAGGACTAGATCAAATCAGATCTATTGAAGCGCTGAACATACCTCATGGGAGATAAATCGTGACTGGAGTTCTCATTCGAGATGAAATATCAAGCAATGGTAGGGCCACAAACCAGCGCCCAACAGACTTGGAGTCTTATGTTCAAGCAGAAGGCAGAGGCGAGTTAGTCAAACAGGTTCGCGCCAAAATAGACGAGCTAGGCGTTCAATACATTTACTATCAGTTTGTTTCCATCACGGGAAAAATCGTCGGCAAAGGCGTTCCGGCTGACCACTGGGAAACCATGGCCAACGGCGGCATTCAGCTCGTGTACGGGGCGACCGTAAACCTAGCGATCAACCGGCAGCAGCAGTACTTAGGCTATGGCCCGGAGTCGGCGGAGCTAGTGGCGATTCCTGATGTTGATACATTTTGCCAACTGCCTTGGGATAAGCGAGTAGCGCGGGTGTACTGCGTGTGCTTCCGCAACCGCGAAGAAGAAGAGAATCCGGGTGCTTTTCTCACGTCGGACTGTCGGGGAAACCTGATGCGGCTGCATGACGAGTTTCAACAGAAGCATGGCTTACAGCTGCGGCACGGCTGCGAGCCGGAGATGATGTGGCTAAAAAAAGGAGCAGATGGTAAGCCAGACGGTGGCGTAACGAAGCCAAACTGCTATCACATCGATCAGTTTGAAGAGTTGCGTCCGGTGTTCTTGAAGGTGATTGAGTATTCTCGGGCAATGGGCTTAGACATGATTCAGGGCGACCATGAGGATGCGCCAGGTCAGCTAGAGCTGAATTTTATGTATGACGATGCGCTTAGAACGTGCGATCGCCTCACCACTTACCGGCAAATCTGCGCTCAGGTCGCCCGAGAGTTCAATCTTATCGCCTGCTTTATGTCCAAGCCCTTCCTCGGCGTTTCGGCCTCGGGCTGTCATCACAATCTCTCTCTTTGGCGCGGCGGTGAGAGCGCGGTAAAGGCGTTTGGCATGGAGAGTTTGCCTGGGCTAGAGGGCAACTACACCTATAGCAAAGGAGGTGAAAACACCTTTATGCCCGTTCCTGGCGAGTCGCCGCGCATCCCTGGCCCGGTAGGTCTCAACTGCATTGGCGGCGTGATTGAGCATTTGGGTGCGCTGACTGCGGTAGGGTGTTCTACCGTAAACTCTTACCGGCGGCTGTGGGATGCAGGCTTTTGGGCGCCGGTTTATTCAGACTGGGGCTATCAAAATCGCACCTGCGGGCTGCGCGTTTCGGCCCCCGGTCGATTTGAATATCGCGCGGTAGATTCAATGGTAAATCCTTACCTGATGGCGGGCGCAATGCTAAAGGCGTTTGACGACGGCCTCAGCAGAAATCTCGATCCGGGTGAGCCGGAGCAGCGCAACATCTACGAAGCGATGGAGGCTGGAAAACAGACTAAAAAGCTGCCAATGTCTCTGGGCGAAGCGCTAGATAGATTAGCCGATGATGAGGTAATTAAATCTGCAATGCCGGGTGAAATGTATCGGCTCTATGACGAATACAAGCGGGATGAGTGGATTCGGTTCCTAGCAACCACCAGCAACTGGGATGCTGAAAACTACATGAACTGTTTGCCTTGAACTGTTTACATCGTCGAACCTAACGCAAAAGGTGCTCGCTTCCCGAGTGGATGCGCGATCGCAAAAAAGGGGAGAATCGACCATCGGCCCACTCTCCCAATAATGTTATTTACTCGGTTGTTTATGGCCAGATTGAACAGCCCAATCAAATGGCCAAATAGCCAGATCAAACCATCAAGAACCTGGAATCATCTAGCTGCTCAACCGCTGTATCTATCACCACCGCGAGCACCTCACCTGAATACAAGCCGATAACTGTGTTTTGACCCTCTTGCACTCTGTAGATTTGTCCTAAAGACAGCCCACCCGCTAGCCCAATGAAGTCAATACCGGCTGCAAAATCGAGGACAGTATCAGTGCCCTGGCCCAAACCAAAAGAGAAGATATCTTTACCTTCACCGCCCCTGAGTAGATCAAAACCTGCGCCGCCGCTGAGTAAATCGTCGCCCGATTCGCCATAGAGCTGATCGTTGCCGTCATCACCAAACAGAATATCGGCGCCCGCCCCGCCAAACAACAGATCGCCCTGATCGCCGCCAAAGATAGAATCGTTACCGTCCTCGCCCTTTAAAGTATCAGTACCGCCGTTACCAAAAATGAGGTTATCGCCCTCATTTCCCTGAATGTAATCGCTATCATCACCCAGGCTAAGCGGCTGATTGCTGTCGTCAGCAGCCACCAAAAACTTGCTCGGCCCTTCTCCTAAAGTCGGCGGATTGGGATCAATGGGATTCGGATCAATGGGATTACCACTGTCGCCATCAACATTAATGCCGTAGATAGCGACCGTACCAGATACTTCATTGGCTACCGTGAGCAGGGGCTGGCCGTTACCGCTAGGGGTATCTTCTGCTGAAATAAACACCAGTCCTTCAGGCGCAATATCTTCGTCGCTGCGAGCATATTGAACAAACTCTGGCTGACGAGGATTAGACAAGTCGTAAACCAATACGCCGCCGCCTGCTCGCTCTATACCGATAAAGCCGTAGGGTTTGCCGTTAATAATGCCAGTAGTTGCCGCCTCTGGCTCTGCGCCCTTGTTATCAGAGCGAGTGTCTTTTTCTTCTGGGTCGCCGTCGTTGGCATTAAACAGCTCAGGTGAAAACTCGGCCGTAATTTGCGCAATCTGATCGCCGCTGTCAAAAATCACGTTCCCCTGACTGTCCAGAACAGAAAAAGAACGTCCCCCGTAAGAGACAAGCCGGTCAATGTCGCCATCGCCGTCGGTGTCACCGTCGATCGAAGAAATCGTTAGACGACCCAAATTTTCGTCTTCTAAAAAGCCTTCTGGCAGCGAAGCTGCAAATGTCGGATCGAGTGAGATTCCATTACGACCAAAAGACGTGACATCAGCCAAATCTTTCAGCCGAATAGCATCACCTCTAGGATCTACGTCCGCATCTCCCCGGTCGTCACCTTCGTTGGCAATAATGTAAAACGTTTCTCCGTCCGCCTCAAACGCGGCAATTGAGTCCGGCATGTGCAAACCAAATACGGGCTGAGGCCGAATGTTGATCGCATCGTCTTTGTCGCTAGCATCTAACCCGGTGCTATTTGTCGTAAAGTCAACGATGCCTAGCTGAACAGCGCTTAGCCCTTCAACAACGCCAAAGTCATTGTCATTGAGTACGGCCAGTCTGCCATCGGGTAGCAGCGCTAGGCCCTCAGTTTTGTCGGTGGGCATATAGCCAATCGAAGGCAAATTGATCACTTTGTTTTTGTTGACGCTCTGAATACCTAAAGCAGCCAGGCTATCTGGCGTTTGCTGCTCTAGCGTCGTATCGCCAAAGTCGCGGCCCAGTACGTTAGTTGCACCTTTTATATCCACCTCAAACACAAACTTTTGACCCGTGCTAGACGGATCGGAGTCGCGTTCGACGACAAAGAACTTACCGTCTTTGGCAAAGACTGCATCTCCAATTTTATCGACGCTGTCGCCCACCTCTGGCTGTTGCAAAACGTAGACATATTCTGAGACAGGCGTACCCGTGGCCGCACCAATTCCCAACATGCGAATGATGCTGGAGCGATCGCTAGCGGCGCGATTTGGGTTGCTCAGCGGGGTCTGAATAAAGGCATAGAAAACGCCGGTTTCCGAATCGAGCGCTGCGCCCTCAAAGCCTCGGTTAGAGCGGCGAGTGAGATAGTCAGCTGGCAGGGTTTCGGTGCCAAAATCACCTGACTCAAACGCGCTGCCAGGATTTGCTTCGTTGGCCTGAGCCGCTGTCCCTTGCGGAACGAATCGGTTAAGCAAAGTACCTGCTGCATCGAACTGATAAATTGCCGGGCGATATTCATCGACCATCCACAGGTTGCCGTTACCGTCTCGCAAAACGCTCTCTAGATCCGCGCCGAACGGATCGTAGTCGCTGCCGAAGGTGTCGAAGCCTTCTAATCCCGCTAAATCTACCGGGTTACCGGCGGCATCGACCGCTTTCTCATCTACGTTAGGGATGTTTGGCCAGCCGGTAATCGGCGTACCGTCTGCTCGGGTTAGGCGTATTTGCTCGGTGATGTTGATTTCACCCGTGGCCTGGTTTAGCTCAAACGCAACGACTCTTGCCTGATAGTCTGGCAGCAAGAAAGGTCTTTCGCCACCCACGGCATCGCCGTTGGGGCCACGGTCGGGCACGGTAATAAATTTGAGGTTGCCATTTTCGGCTACGCCGCCGTAAAACAGGCCCGAGAATCCTCCTAGCTCAATAGTTTTGCCATCGGCTGTTGTTAGCGCTTCGCTGCTATTGGTGATCGCACCTCGGTTCACAAAATCGTAAGTCGTCAGGGTTGGAAAGCCCTGGCTAAAGTCTTTGAGGCCCAAAGGCTGAATCGCTTCAATCGTAGCGCTAGCGATATCGACAATTGCGATCGCATTATTCTCTTGCAGCGTCACAAAGGCTTTGGTGCCATCCGGCGAAACCGCAATATATTCAGGCTCTACGTCCTGCGCAGTATTCGCATCTGGAAAAATTCTGACGCCATCGCCGCGCAGATCGGCTTCTTTGCCAATAAAGCGAGAGAAGTCAGCCGTGGCCACATTCTCCTGGCTCAAAGCGCTAAACTCGCTCGAAACATCAATGATGCTCACCGAGCCTTCAGGATCAACAATCGTCACGGTGCCGTCATCCGCAACCTCTACGCTGGCTTCGCCCTCATTGGCCACTAGCACTTTGCTGCCGTCGGGTGTAAAGGTCACCATGTCGGGCAGTGCGCCAACCGTAAAGACCTTGGCCGCCTCACGCACATCTGTTCCAGCCTGAACACTATCGAGATTGACGACGGCAACAATACCCAGATCGGTTTTAGTTTCAGCCGCAATCGCCACTGCTAGCAACCCGTTTTTATAGGCAATGCTATTAGCACCGCCAATCGGCACGCCAAAGTCTGCCAAATCGACAGAGGCCACCTCTACTGGCGTAGTCGGATCGCTCAGATCGAGA
>Ga0115546_1002055_pt1 | contig 11953 bp, 11 predicted proteins | sample COGITO_mtgs_1004_FD_87186 | JGI IMG/M metagenome (GOLD analysis project Ga0115546, IMG submission 87186) | Pelagic marine microbial communities from North Sea - COGITO_mtgs_100413 | ecosystem: Environmental > Aquatic > Marine > Epipelagic | place: Germany:Helgoland, sampling site Kabeltonne...
GTTGCTTTTCACCACCAGAGAGCTTCAAACCTCGCTCACCAACCAGGGTATGCCAGCCATCTGGCAACGATTCAACAAAGCGCTCAAGTTGAGCATCCCGAATTGCTTGCTGCACTTCTTCATCTGATGCGTTGATACAACCGTATCGAATATTGTCCACGAGGCTGGTATTAAATAGAACCGTGTCCTGAGGTACAACACCAATCATTCGACGGAGGGACTCTTGCGAGACTGATCGAATATTTTGGCCATCTATCAAAATATCTCCAGCAGTAGCATCGTAGAACCGAAATAATAATTTAAACAGCGTTGATTTTCCAGCTCCACTTGTGCCGACAATCGCTATTTTTTGTCGAGGTTTAATGAAAAAGTTAACGCCGCTTAAGATATTTCGTTCTTTTTGATAATGAAAGTGTACGTCTCGAAATTCAATTTCACCTTGTGTTATCGTGAGCTCAAAGGCATCAGGCACATCTTGAACTTTTGACTTTTCATGCAGCAAACTAAACATTCGTTCAATATTAACCAGTGCGCCTTTCATTTCTCGATAGACAAAGCCTAAAAAATTCAACGGCATAAAAATCTGCATCATAAAGGCGTTAATTAACACAAAGTCACCGATTGTCATTGTATTATCGGCCACGCCCCTAGCCGCCATAATCATAGCGCCACCCATAGCTGTTGCAATAATTAGAGCTTGACCGCCATTTAAACAAAACAGGGACAAACGATTTTTTCGACGAGCAGCTTCCCAGGTCTCTAGGTTTTTATCGTAAAGGTCAACTTCATATTTTTCATTGGTAAAATATTTAACGGTTTCATAGTTGAGTAGGCTATCGACAGCTCGGGTGCTTGATTCTGATTCAGCTTGATTGACAGTACGAACAAAACTAGTGCGCCACTCTGTGGCCAGTACTGAAAAAGTAATATAAAGAATTACAGCCACTAAAATGAGCAACGCAAAACCAATGTGATAGTTCCAGCTTAAAATAATAACCACAAAACCGATTTCTAAGAGAGTGGGAATGATATTGAACACCATAAAGCGCATTAAGAAGCTTATAGCTGTAGTACCTCGTTCAATATCTCGAGAAACGCCACCAGTTTTTCGGTTGAGGTGAAAGTCTAAATCCAGTTGATGAAGGTGTTTGAAGACTCGTAGGCCAATTCGGCGCATGGCACGTTCTGTTATTCGGCCAAAAATAGTATCTCGTACTTCACCTAAAATAACGCTTAAAAATCGTACAAATGCGTAGGCAATTAATAATCCCATCGGTACAATAATGGCTTCATGAATTGGATTGCTACGATCTAAAGTATCAATAATGTGCTTTAGAATAAAGGGCAAGCCCACGCTGGCAATTTTGGCGCCTATGAGGCAGAGCATAGAGATGCCCACTAACCCCTTAAATTCGGTAAAGTAAGGCATTAAAAATTTTAAAGCTCGAAAGTTCACTTCTTTGAGAGTAGCGTTAGTGTCCATGCCTCGCATAATGATCTGTCCTGAAAATATGTTAGAGTATGTTAATTAGTCACTAACGCTAAATAGCTATGCTTGGAACTTCTTTTGCGCTAGCGACTATTAATCCGTTAATAATCTAAAGGAGAAAAACATGCGAAATTCAAAATGGTTAGGTTTGTTGATACTCGTACCACACTTGCTTATGGCCAATACCGAGCAGACAGTTACAATATACGAAGCAACAGCAGACGGTCAAGGCGATAAGTTTGGGACTATTTCCATACAAGAGAGTCAGTATGGCGTGGTATTCAAGCCGGCGCTTTCTGGTTTAGAGTCTGGTATTCACGGTTTTCATTTGCATGATAATGCAAGCTGTGATCCGGGACAAAAAGATGGCCAAAAAGCCGCGGCTTTAGAAGCCGGTGGTCATTTCGATCCAAAGAAAACTAATAAACACGATACACCTTGGGGTGAAGGTCATCTTGGCGACTTGCCGCCACTTTATGCCACAGAAGCTGGTGAAATAAATCAATCTGTTTTGGCGCCAAGATTGACTCTAAAGGATTTAGATCAGCATGCGTTAATGATTCATCAACATGGCGACAATTTTGCTGACAAGCCGGAGCCACTTGGCGGCGGCGGTGCACGAGTAGCCTGTGGTGTGATTGGTCAGTGATCTATTCGCGTACAGCGAAATGAGGCTAAGTTTGATTCGACTCTAATAGTGGACTCGGCTTCAAAATGGCGGTGTAGTGAAATACTGTAAAGGCTATTACGCCGAGGCTCTTTAAGTGAGCATGGTTTATCCTGGCTTATTATAAGAGGCGGCTATTATTAAACTGCAACGAGTACAAACCGTAAGGGAAGAATTATTTAATGCTGCAAGCCATGGCATTGGCTTAATTTTAGCACTCACGGCTACTCCTGTTCTGATTAGTCGAGCTGTGCAGACTGGTGATGGAGCATTCGTATTGGGTGCAAGTGTTTTTAGCGTCACCATGATTTTGCTCTATCTTGCATCAACTGTGTATCACTATTTACCTCAAGGTAACTTGAAGAGTTTACTCAGTCGAATTGATCACTGTGCAATCTATCTTTTTATCGCAGGAACTTACACACCATTTACCTTAGGTGTCTTTCGTGGTTTTTGGGGATGGGTGCTCTTAGCTGCTATTTGGGCAGTCGCGGCTGCGGGTGTTGCACTTAAAGTTTTTGCAAACAGGCCTCATCCAATATTGTCTACAACTACTTATCTTGTGATGGGGTGGTTGATTCTCATTTTTATTAAGCCTTTTATGGCATTGCTTTCAGCTCAAGGTATCTTTTGGCTTGTTGCAGGAGGTGTGGCTTATTCTTTGGGTGTTATTTTTTTTGTGCTTGATTCAAGATTTAAATACAGTCATTTTATTTGGCATCTTTTTGTGATACTCGGAACAGTTTGTCACTTTATTGCTATCTACTATCATGCTGCTTAAGATGTCTAAGTCCTTAACGCTTGAGGAATGGCGTCACTTTTTATGCGGTTTTACTTTAATTGTCATTTGAAAACCAAACCTCACAATCATCCCAATTAAACGTGGGTCTTTTACAGGCAAAGCAAAAGAAAAGAACTTGTCAGCTTAAATCTTTGATGGTCGTTAGCAAGCAGCATTTGTCACCACAAGGCTATCTTTTATTAAAGAAGACCTTGATTGAGCGTGCTATCAAACACGCAAGCTCTCCAGCGCCAAAATGGGTAAAAGCACAGGCTACAGCCTTAGACAGACTCAATGCCAAACAGGCGCGAGTGAGTATCAAGCTCGAAAAAATTCAATCTTTAGTGGTCAGCCTGTGGCACCGGTAACTGCAGACCAAATTGCGAATTAAGTGCCTTCGCTGCGTCTGCAGGTGTTTTGATCGAGCCTATATTGGTGATACCCATGCCTGCCCATAAACTGACGATTATTTCATTTGAAGGATCAAACAAACTTTCGATGCTCAAATTCACATCGAGATCTTCAAATAAATAGCCAGCGAGTTTTTTATCACTGTTTTGATCAAGTAAGCCATAGTTTTTATCTTTATCCTCACCTGGCGCATTGTTATCATGATATCGATGATAATGATAGGCTTCGATATTTGGGTATAAAACGGTTTGGGTTAGAGCAAATAAAATGGATTCTGCTTGATCAATGGAGCCATCTGTTGCCGAATCCAATATCTCTTGATCGGTGGCATCAGGTGCTGGAGGTGTACCGTTGCGCCAAGCAGAGGCGCTATCGCCAATTTCACCTGAGCGATAGCCCTGTTCTGCAAACATGACGGAGCGCTCCCGTGACTGTCCATTGTCATCGACATATTGATTGTTGTTGCTTAGATAATTCATTAAGACCCAGATATTACTGGCGTCCACATGATCTGCATTAGGCCCAGCATGCTGTGGATCATCCGAATTTTTGTTGGATTGGGGGCTTGCGCCATAGGGATGGTAGGCAAGACCCCAATCGATTGTTCTACCGGTGGTTTGTTCATTTTGCGCGATCCAATCAAGCATATCGCGCACTGCAAAATTAGGTGAATCGCCATGAGGCACGGTCCAGCTACGCGTCGTTGGAATAAAAGGTCTGCCTTTAACTGTGCCATTCCGCTCAGAAGCATTGGTAAGTGCATTATCAAGTAAGCCAAGCTGATGCATGTAGCGACTCATATATTCATCCATAGTCTTAACGCCTTGACCAGCGTCACACCAGGTTGTGTTTGCATCGATCTCATTATGCAAAATCCAGTTTTTAACTAAGGGTTCGGTAGGGCTGCTTGGATCTGGAGCGCTAAATTCGTCAGTAACAAAGCCTGTTATTGCTTTAAAGTCAGCAGCAGTTTCAGGGTTCGAAGTATCTGGTAAAACATAATTTGAATTTTTTGCCTCTCGCTCGCCTTCTTGTTTGAGTTTTTCAGTATTACCAGTTGTTAATAAAACAAAGCTTATATCTACATCAGGAGAAACAGATTTTATAAGCTCAATTTTATCATGAATAATATTGAGCTTAACTTTGTCGACATACAGTTCTCGACCATCTTCCGTTATTATTTTCTCGAACAGTGATTGCTCCGCCTTGGATGGTGGCTTCGTTGTGTATAAGTCATCTAATACAACATTGAGTTTATATTCACCTATATTAAAATCCTTTATATCCTTTTTAACTTCAGTTGTTCTTTGCGCTATTTTATTGTCAATATCTTGACGTTCTTTTGCAGTAATAGTCGCTCCACCATCTGAGTTTTGCGCGGTCTTCTTGGCGTATAGATTACGTAAAAACTGACCATACAATTCGCCATTGACAGTATTAAATTCGTCAATACCTTTTTTTAGAAGAATTTCCGGTCTCCGGTGGTGGTGGCGCACTAAAGCCAGTTATATTCGAAGTGGCTTGTGGTTTGGGCGTTTGTAGACGTTGATGACCAACTTGCACGCTATTAGTGGCTTCCACTACTGTTTCTGTTGAGGCTAAACTGGGACTGGGTGCTGTCGTCTTGTCTGTGATTTCTTGAGAATGATTTGATCCTCGAGCATTGGACGCATGAACATCTGAAATAGTGTCTACCATAAAATTCCCCTTGTTAAAATGAAAGGTCACAACGAGTGATCTATCCGATTTAAGCGCCTAAACGTACTTACTGGGGACTATTGTGTTCGAACAATGATGAACTTTAGTATTAATGCATGCATACTTATGTGTGTCAAACGTATCTTTAATCACAAGCGCTGCTTCTTAAAGCTGTGTTAAAATTTTGCTCAAAAAAAGGGGCTCGATTTGAGCCCCTTTTTTAATAGTCGCTTGTTAAATTGCTGGAAGTGCTTCAATCACTATTGCACGATCTGCATAATCAACTGCTGGGTCACCAGGGCCAGGCTCTACTCTTGAAACTTGAACTCGCATAAGCTCGACTGGTGTCTCTCCATCAACCCCTAATGTGCGTTGCTCAGTTATAAGATTAGCGACATAGGGAGTAGAGACTTGTACTGTTGCAGTTAAACCGGCAGCGTTAGTAAAGTTACCGGCACGGATGCTATAAACCCCATCGGCAAGCGTATTTGCTGCGTTAGCGCTGCCTGAGGCACAAGAAGCTGCGTAGTAATGTTCTGGACCATTTTTACTTGCGTTATCCACATCTAAAAATCCAACAGTACCCATTGTGTTCCCAAAAAAAACTTCAGTGTTATCAGGTTCAAAAACATGTAAGTCTGCATCTCCTGAGCCATTCCAGGTCAGTGTTGCAGTAAAGGCTCCATTGGTAGCGGCAATAGTTGTTGGCACCTGGAGCGCCGTCATTTCAGAATTGAGTCGATTAGCAACGGCTTGAAAAGTGGCAATGTTAGTGTTGAGGTAGGTATTTAATAATGAGTGACCGGATGGGTCCACTTGCGCATGGCTTGCGGGTATTTGCACGCTAATACCCGGTACGCTTACAGTCTGAGCAGCTTCTAAACGATCCAACACAACATCACCACTCGCACGAATCTGGGTGTCTACCGTATTTGTTGGCACTGGCGGTGCGATTTGCACAATACCAATATTTTCTACACCAAAAGGCCGTTCTGCAGTATCGCTAGCGTCAGCGTATGTGGACGTGAGAATTGCGTTATCATAGGCATCTTGCGCAAAGTAGTTACCTTGACCATGAGCCACTAATAAAAGTTGTTTACCCTCTAATGCTAAGGTGGTAATTCGAGTAGATTGTAAAACAAAATCAGTGTCGGCGGCTGGGTTAAAGTCAACCAATAGTTTTGCGGTCTCTATGTTTAAATCTGTGTACAACTGTGTCAGTTGATTAAGTACAGCATTGTTTGGATTGGCACCAACCTCGGCTTCAATAAAAGCTCTGGCGCTTGTTAAAAAGCCGCCAGCATCACCAGTAATCGCTGACCAAAACACATCAAAGTTTTTGCTAAAGCCGACTTGAATTGCTTCTGCACGAGCGTCAAAAAAATCAGCTAAAGTAGCGAATCCAGTGCTATTTATAGCAGCACCCGTGTGATTGAAATAAGTTTCGTATTGTACGGTCTCTTGATTAATGGACACTTGCGCAGCAATTGTACTTCATATTGCACGAGTGGCTAAAATAGATTGCGCTTCACTGGCCCATTCGCCATTGAAAAATCCAACCACATAATTATCAGTTGTGCAAAGATCACCTGGGGCCGTGGCAGCAAGCGCTTGAGCGCCAATGCAGGAAGCGCCGATCATAAGAAGTAATTTGGAGAAAGTATATTTCATGGTGTAACTCCTTATGAGCTTTGGCAAGTAATAGTTTGAGGTAAGCGAGTAACCGCGCCATCTCGAAGTTGATTATAGAGGTGATATTTTTCTGCTCGTGTACGAGTGTTCGCTGTAAAAGCTTCAATTTTTGCAAGAGCTTGGCTGGCATTGGATGGATTATTATATTCATCAGCAAGGCATACCACTGGCCTCAATAGTCGATTACTGAAATCTAGAGCTGTGACTTCATTTAATTCAGATGCAACTTGAATTTCTTGCATAATTTTTGCGATGTCGGTTAGTGCAGAGCGCTGACTTGGTGTGGCAACCATATTGTCTATAAAATTTTTAATATCATCTCTAATACCATCATCATTTGCGTCCGTGCCTGCAGCCGTTGCACTTTGATCAAGATCTGGTCGACTACCATTGCCCTCTAGGGCGTTGGTGAGATCTTCGGTGGTTTGAATTGAACTAACGCGAACTGGATCATCACCACTATCGCCGCAACCTGCGATAATGAGTAAAGAGAACACAACAATAAATTTGTTCATGCGAACTCCTTTTAGCTAAACAGTAAAAAATCAATGTAAGTACTTTTGCAGAGCAGATATTAATTATGGTCTATATCGACGTTTTTGCACGGAATGTGATCATTTTGACCGTAATACGACAATATTTAATGTTAAAATGCTTTTATTTATTGAGTTATAAGGCGTAAGCTTGAAGTACTTAGGGTTACTTTGTTTTTCACGAAACAATTTGATGAGCAGGGTGCTCGGACTCAACTTGATTAAGCTTTAATGTGTGTATTAAAGCTTAAGTGTTTATAAATAGGACGCTCACATGCCAAAGAAAAAAATTAAAAAAGTCAATTTAAGGCCAGCAGGATTTAAACTGTCGAAAGAGAAATGGAATGATGACATTCATTGGAAAGTGCCCAATGGTTTTTCGTTCCGAAATAGCCTTCAAAGCGTCACTATGGGCAGTTGGAATGTGGACTTTATTGGTTTTCAAGCAGATCAAGAATCAAAAGACACGATTGTAGTATTGCTTGGACCTTTGGAGTCGATGCAAGTGTACAAACACCTAGTCCACAGCATGATTGAAAATCATAATATTCTTTTTTTAGCTTTGCCAGGTTTTGGTATGAATATGAATGTTGACCTAAGTGATCAGGACATTGACCTGCGAAGTTTTGCTCAGTTCGTTGCGAAATTTTTAGAGGGCCAGGCATTGGACGGTCATCAAGTGCATTTACTTGGCTCTTCTGCCGCCGCTTCTGTAGCATTAGAGACATCGCTAATTTGCCCCGCTCGTGTTACAAGCTTAATGATGAATGGCTTAACTCATAAGCCGAGTAAAATATGGCAGCTGCTATTAAAAGAGGTGGTGCATCGTCTAGATAGTGATGACTATTTAGATTGTGCTGATGCAGCACTGTTGTATTTAGTCAGTGACGAAATTTTGGGTAAGGGCCGAGCTTGGGGTGTTTTTCGACAGTATTTTCGCTCAAAATTGTCATCTTTGACTGGGATACAAAAACAGTGTCTTAAAACAATAGTGACACTTATTTTAAAAGGTGATGGTTTAAATGAGGATAATTTGAAAAATACACCTCAATGCCCGGTGCTTGCTTTTACTGGTGAATATGATCATCTTAGTGCGCCTTACGACCATGCCCATTTTATTGATACTTGCATAAATGGTATCTTTGCTACCATAGAAGATGCGGATCACTTAATCCACGTCGAACGGCCAAGGGTTATTGGTAAAATGATTCATGCATTTATTAATAAAACTAACATTGATGATGTAAACGGTGTTCGAACCTACCCGCCTCAAAGTTATGTCACGCTTGATCGCCGACGCGATCCTCGATATGTGACATCCCGACCAAAAATAAGCCTCACCACTGATGAGGTGATTGTGCCTGATGATTGGGAAGACGCTATTCCTAAAAAGCTGTCCGCAAAGCTGCGTAACATCAACTTTTCTGGTTGCCTGATTCAGTTGTACGATGAACGTTTTCAAATTAAGGAACATGCAGGTGATTTAAAAATATACCTACCAAAAATTGACACTTGGCTTGATATTTTGGCATTTGAACAGGCAAATCAATCGTTACGCTGCTTATTTCTTCATGAAAATTATGAGTCAGCCATGGCGTTTAAAGAAATGCTTGAATATGGCGAACATTTTGTCGATGCAGATTTGGAACTTGACGAATTTGAACCGGAAAAACCAAGGGACATGCCTTGGCTTGGTGCTAAACGTCAAGGCAGCGGTTTTTATTGAGTAACCGCACGCTTTCGAGTCAGCTGATCAATTATTCAGCTTCTTTGGAAATCATACAAATTAGCACCAAGATCGAGTATTCTGGTGAGCTCGTCTAGCGCTTGGCAGTTGTCTCGGTATAAGGTTGGATCAGCCAGATCTGCTGGGCAAAGCTCATCTCGATAATGTCGATTAATCCAGGTTGCTAATTGCTGGTACAACTTAGGCGTGAGTAAAGTATTGGTGGTGAGGCTTGATTGCTGCTGCTGATTTAAGGTTACTCTAAAACGCAAGCAAGCCGGGCCTCCTCCATTATTCATACTTTGTCGCAAATCAAAATAATGTACATTTTTAATTGGATTCTCTTCTTGGCAAATACGATCTAATATTGCTTGTACTTGAGCATTGTCTTGGCACTCAGCTGGGGCAATGATGACTGCGGTATCTTGAGAGGTGAACACAATTTGGGTGTTGAAGAGATAGGCTTGTACAGCAGTGGCAACCGAGATGTCTTGATTTTTTATTTCAATGATAAAAAATGGTTGGTGTGTTTTATTTTCTTGTAATTGAGTTAAAGTTGCTAATTGCTGTTGTTGATTTAAAAATGCTTCTTCATGACAAAGTAGTATATTACGTGAACCTACAGCGATAACGTCATTATGAAAAACCCCTTGATCAATCACGTCAGGATTTTGTTGTATAAAAATAGTATTGTCTTTACTTAAACCATGTTGGCGGGCAATGGCTTGGCTAGCGTCTAAAGTTTGTCTTGCAGGAAATCGCTTAGGCTTCACCCCTGAGGTAAAAAAACTCTGGCCATACACAAAACAATGGAGCCCATTTTGACCATTATTATCGCTAAAACGAGTATGGTTAGCGGCGCCTTCATCGCCAAAAAACTGCGTACTCGGCAATGTGGGGTGATGTGTGAAGTATTGGTCGTCGTGAAATAAATGCTGTAAAACTCGGCTGGTGAACTGATGTTCAATAGACCGATGCATCATGCTGGATAAATTAGCCGGTGTAAAATGAGCTTTTTGATCTAAAGTGTCTGCAGAAGGTGTCATAGTTGCCGCGTTTGCAACCCACATCGCTGACGCAGAGCTGACTTGAGCAAGCAATGCTGGTTGTTCTTTTAAAAGTTTAGGTAAAAGCAGTTCAGGTGAGCTATCAAAGCCAAGTTGCCTTAAGAACGGAAAATAAGGGCGCTCATGTGGTGGTAATATACCCTGTGGCAGACCAAGTTTCATTAACGCTGCCATTTTATCTAAGCCTTGCAATGCCGCTTTTTTAGGATACGACATTTGGCTTGCATGTTGATCAGATGCAAGGTTACCGAAGGCCAAGCCAGAGAAATTATGAGTAGGCCCAACGAGGCCATCAAAATTAATCTCTTGAAATATCTCCGCTTTATCGCTCATAGTACTATACCAGGTAGTAGTGTATCAGGCAGCTGAGGGCTAGTTTCGGCAACGCTAGCTACAGGGTAGGCGCAATAGTCAGCCGCGTAGAATGCGCCAGGCCTATAATTACCGCTCGCGCCTGGGCCACCAAATGGTGCGCGACCGCTAGCACCAGTGGTTGGCTTATTCCAATTTACAATGCCAGCCCTCACTTGTGCTTGCACTTGATGCCAAGCATTTTCATCTTGACTTATCAGGCCAGCTGCTAGGCCATATTGCGTATTATTGGCTTCGGCAATTGCATCGTCAAGGCTTGCGCATTGGTAGAGTTTAACCAGAGGTCCAAAGTATTCTTCATCAGCCACGTTGATGCCGGTAACATCAAGGATCCCAGGTGTAAGGTAGGCTAAATTTGCATCTGGTTGAATCATTGGTAACAAAGATTGAGCGCCTGCAGCTACAAGAGTCTGTTGTTTTTCCATTAAAATTAATGCTTGTGTTAGATTAATCACTGGTCCAAAAAAACCTTCAGTATTGTGAAGTGTGAGCTTGAGATTTTGGCTGGCATGAACAAAAGCGCCAAGAAAAGCTTTTGATTGTGGTGAATCAACTAGAATTAATTTACGGGCGCAGGTGCACCTTTGGCCTGCTGTTATAAAACAAGATTGCAACGCAATATACACCGCAGCTTTAATGTCAGCGATATCATGGATAATCAGTGGATTGTGGCCGCCCATTTCTAAGGCTAAAATTTTGCCAAATTGTTGAGCGTTATGTCGCTGTAAAAGTGCGCCTGTTTGATTACTGCCTGTAAAAAAAAGACCATCAATTTGTGGGTGTTGGGATAAGGCAATACCCGTGTCTTTTTCCCCCTGCACTAGTTGAATCACTCCTGCTGGAATTTTAGTATTATGCCAAAGAGAAAGCATGTAATCAGCAGTTAATGGTGTTTGTTCACTTGGTTTGAAAACCACTGTATTACCTGCGATAAGTGCTGGGATAATATGACCATTTGGCAGGTGACCGGGAAAATTAAAGGGCCCGAAGACAGCGCAAACCCCATGAGGTTTATGGTGTAAGCTAGTTGACACGCCATTTGTAGTGCTGGACGTGCTGCCGGTCCGTTGATGATAAGCATCAATAGAAATACTGATTTTACCAATCATGGCGCTGACTTCAGTCCTGGTTTCCCACAGTGGTTTGCCAGTGTCTAAATGTATGGCTTGTGCAAGTTCTACTTGATGAGTTTTGAGTTGGTTTTCAAATTCAAAGATAAATGCCAATCGTTGATCCAAACTGAGTAGCGACCATATTAAAAATGCCTCTCGACTACATTCAATTGCTAAATTTACGTCAGGCGTGGTTGTACTTCGACCTTGCCATACAATTTCGTTATTTGACGGATTAATACTTTGAAAGTTTAGTCCGGTTGCTGTTCGCCACTGGCCATTGATATAATTTTTTTGCTGAGCTGAGATGGTCATAGTTTTAATATCCATATTGATTATTATTTAGTTTTCATTGGCATGTACTCAATAGTATCGCCAATACTAAGGTTTAAATCTCGTAACAGA
>Ga0115546_1002063_pt1 | contig 11890 bp, 8 predicted proteins | sample COGITO_mtgs_1004_FD_87186 | JGI IMG/M metagenome (GOLD analysis project Ga0115546, IMG submission 87186) | Pelagic marine microbial communities from North Sea - COGITO_mtgs_100413 | ecosystem: Environmental > Aquatic > Marine > Epipelagic | place: Germany:Helgoland, sampling site Kabeltonne...
ATAACTTATTAAACCAACGCCAACCATCCAAGATTGGCTGAGCAACCACTGAACCATGGTGCCTTTATGTGCAAACAATAAAATTAAGCCTGTACCAATGGTCGGCATTAACATGTGCAAACTAGGAGAGGGAGTATTACTATCAAAAATCCAGTAACTGGCAAGTACCAGTAATAGCCCAATAAGACTCAAGGGCTGTTGTAACGCTTTTGAGTTGGCCGAGCTGTTTAGACTATAAAGTGCAATCAATGCACCGACAAGTAGCTCCCACGCTCTAGTATGTAATAAGAAAAATGTCGCTGAAGGCGCTCGATAGGCACCCCAATGGGCCATAAAAAGACTGACCGTAAATAAACTAACACACACCAACAAAACAACTTTTAACCCGAAACGCCAAACACCAGCAAGAATCAGCGGAAAAAAGACATAATATTGCTCTTCTATAGCCAAACTCCAGGTGTGGAGCAACGGTTTGAGTTCAGCAGCAGTATCAAAATAGCCAACCTCTCGCCAAAACAATATATTTGAGGCAAAAGTGGCCACGCCGATTAAACTTTGAGAAAAATCTTTCATTGGACCGGGTAATAGCTGCCACCAGGCAAATGGCAAGGTCACCAAGATCACAAACACTAATGCTGGCAAAATTCGGCGAGCTCGTCGCTCATAAAAGCTAAGAAGGCTGTATTTATTACTGGTTAATTCTTTCGCTAGAATATGTGTAATCAAAAAACCGCTAATTACAAAGAAAATATCAACACCGATAAATCCAGCGTTGAAAACACTAAAACCTGCATGAAAAAAAACCACTGGTACAACAGCTATGGCCCTAAGACCATCTATTTCTGGACGATATTTCAAAAGTTACACCGCTATGCTTAAAAAGTATATTGTAGATTCGAGGCACAATGGCGCCAAATACCTGATGGCTACTCTAGAACAAATTGAGCTAAAAGGTAAGACCCTCACCAGGTTTTTTAGGGGAATATTGAGTTAAAAGGGAGAACCCTAACCAGATTTTTTAGGGGAATAGAGCATATTCAAAGTGTGACAGTCTCAAACAATGTCCGTTTCATGAGCGCAGCCACTTCAAACTAGCGATTAATTACTGCAGTGGTTTCTCAGACAAGATAATTTCGTCAAACCAAATTTCTTGATTCTGAGACTTTTTGGTCGTCGTGTCTTCATTGCTATCAAGATAAGTATAGAAAAAAAGCGTATCGAGCGACCCAGTCTCGCCAGAAGGATCAAAACTCAATCGATTGACAAAGCCGATTTTACGTTGGTTGAGCCAAAGCTCGGCTGAGCCGTCGCTTTGTCCTTTTACGTTGAGCACTAAATACATTTGAAGTAACTGCCATTGTCCTTTGGCAAGCCGAGGCACTGCACCCTCAAAATTTAGTTTTTCATGACGATAGCCACTAGAGGAACTTAGGTCTAGTCCAAGTAACCCATCTTGTCGCCATGAAAAATAAACACGCCAAGGATCACTAATACTGGTACCGGTATGGCCCATGCCCGGCAGCTTACCTTTCTTTTGAAAATTAAACTCATCATCGAAATAGACCCAATAACTTAGGGCTAAAGTTCGATGATTATTAGACATGCCTATATGCCATCGAGTGCCAGAGTCGCCACCGCTTGGCCGCTCTTTAGGATAAAGCACCTGTATTGAATTGCCATCTTCATTAACACTGCGTTGACCATCAATAAATACACGCTTTTCGGTAGGCCCAACCACCCAATTAGTTTCAGGAAATGTCGATTTCCAGAGATTATTCGTGTATTTTTCCGCGGGGATTTTATCAAAATTTTGCTCATAAAAAATGTGGTTCTCAACCTTGTCTTGTGACAACACAAGTTTAGGCTTTTTGGGTTTTTGTGGTGCTATCAAGCCAATTCGACTTGCAATCGCAAGCTCATCAGCCATGTTACCAAATGGTCGGACCTCAAAATTATCAAAACGGGCAAAAACCTGGCGAGATGGCGACCACGAGGTGTCATCGCCACCAAAAAATGTACTGAACATAAATGTACTGATTAGCGACTCCGGCGTGTAAACCTCTCGTAATTTTAATTGACGATCATCAGCCACGACCTGCCCATCAATTTTTTGGATAACATAGCCGCTGTAGGGGGATTGTTGAGTATTAAGTTTTACGTTGAGCTCGACATGATGCCATCGGCCTGTACCGAACACGCGACGAGAACTTATTTCACCTGCCCCACAGTCTTCGGTTCTATCCTGACTGTAAAAATAATTTCGCACAGCGCCAAAAAAAGACCACATTGATCTGACGCTCCAGTCTTCAGCATTAATTGCATCGCAGCCAGTCGTCGGTTTTTTAGACCCCAAGCCAGGAAGTTTACCGCCACGCACATATTCAAAACCAGGTTCGAAATATAAATCGTAACTTAAGGTGTAATGATCATGAGCAGGGATGGGTAAACGCTTAGTCAACCGCGTAGAACCATTCCAAGCTGGAGCGTATTCAACTCTAAGGCACTTATTGTCGACGGTTCCTAAACCGCAATCATCAATAATTTTGGTATAAGCCACTTTTGACCAAGGCTGATTAAGTGGTAGGCGATCAAAATTTTCGACCACAATAGATGACGGAGGCTCGGCAGCAATGAGCAATTGACAACTCAAACCTAGACCTATAAACACAATCGCATCTTTGAATTTCTGAGCAATAGAAAGCTGTTTATTCATGCACCACCTGATTGAAAGATAAAGAAAAATAGACATTACCTGAATACATTTCGTACCAGGGCTTTCTTTAACCTTAGACGCTATAGGTCTCAAAACTAGGGCATTACTTACAAAAACAATGATAAGGAGCTTAATATTCGTGTGAAGAACTAGATTCAATTCATGGAAGCTACCTCAATTTTCTAAACTGTTAGATGGCGGGAAAACCTGGCTAAGCAAGCATAAATAACAGCACATAGAACACCAAACACACTGGTGTAGATTGCGATTGTTAGAAAACTTGATATGAGAGTTAAACTTGCATGACTAGTTGCTGGCGCCACTGAGTCCGGCATGAGGAGCACCAAGGGTGTGAGCGCTAAAATAGCTGTAATGATTAGAAACCCCTGGGTACCCTGCTTAAAAATACGAGCCTGTAACATCCATAAACATTGCACATAATTGATATGAAAAGCGATGACCAACGCCACACACAAGGTCAAAACACTTTCCAAATAGATTCCATAGATAATAGCACTCACAGTAACCACTGAAGAAAAAACACCACACACCAACATTTCTCGTACTTTACCAAAAGCTTGAAACACCCCGCCGGTTGAGCTCATAATCATTTGTACCGGAATAGACAAAGCTAAAATACCTAAAAGGGGCGCCACTTCAAGCCACTGCGGCCCAAATAAAATAAAGACAACCTCAGTTGATGTACAATACAAAACACTCGATGAAAAAACACCAACCACTGCAAGACGGCTGGCCACTTTAAAAAATGCATGATAAATTTGAGTTGGCTGAGATTTATATCGAGTTAAAACTGGCTGCATCGCGGGCGTAATCGCAAACGTAAATAATTGCAATGGATACTTCATCACTTGATAGGTCTTCTCGTATACACCAAGCATCGAAGCACCAAAATACTTAGCAATCAAAATATTATCAAGATTACGAGAGAAATAATTAAACACGTTAAATAAAATTTGATATTTAGCGTAGTTAAAAAGTTGCGTCACTAAACCTAACTGTCGACCTAACCGAGGTCGACCTATCTCTGTATTGGCAGAAAACCACCAATAAAAACAAAAACGCACCACAGGAATTGTTGTAAAACGGATACCTAAGGCTAATAACCCGTTGTTTGACACAAACCAAACCCCCAAACAGCCCGAAAGCCCAAACAACTCACCAAACACTTCTGCTTGAGAGATTTTAATAAACTTCGATTGTTTAACGAGGCTGGCCATGGGCATCACACTAAGCGCAGCAAAAAAAGAGCCTATGGATAATAAATAGAAAATAAACTGTCCGGATTCAAACTCAAACCATTGATGCAAAGCTGGTGCAAACAGTAGAAAAAATACAGCCAGTACAAGCCCCACACCGAAAGAAAAACTAAAAACACTATCACGCAATAGTGAATCAACTTTTTCTTCATAAACAATGGCGGGAATGAGTCCGGAGGTACCGATAGTTTGAAAAAACATCAGCAGCACCTGTGCTGCGGCCACAACACCAAACGCCTCAGGTGCGATTAGTCTTGCCAGCACCATAAGCGATGCCATTTGTACTATGTATAATGTATATTTACCTAATAAACTCTGTAAGAGTGCTTTTTTTAAGTCTGCCATTAGCATGGCAAGGAAGCCTTAATTAAAACGTTATTGCTACCACAAATGTCAAAAGTCTGACCTAAATACTCTAGATCGGGATACCGTTCTACATGATGTTGCCACTGCACGTACATCTGGCTGGCAAGTGTGTACTTTCTTAAAAAAAGAGCGGTATTCGATAAGTCTTCTACTCGCGATAATGTGTCTAAATATACAAATGGAACTTTAAATACGCGAGCCAGTGCCGCAAAAGGCAAACAAATTGGTCCTCCGGTACTAAATATAACCTCAGGCTTCACTTTTCGAATAATAGAAACCGCTTTAAATATATTTTTTAAATGAATCCAAGGACTAAACTGTGTATCCTCAATCAAGTGATAGGAGCTCGCGCCAACATCAAGCTTTATATTAACTGATGTCACTAAATGAAATTCCTCTATGGCTTTCATCACACAAAGTGCTTGTGTCATGTGACCACCAGCACTGGCTATTGTCAGCACTGGCCCTGAGGTCTCAGGCAAAAGACGAGCTTTCAATGTTTGGGCAAACTCATGACTGGCAAGATCAATTTGATCATTATTTTGTGGAATAGTCTTTTTCAAAAACTGTAGAAACTCAGCCCTATCAAGAGTTTCATTCAGCATAAAAATTAATGGATTTCTTTTGATTTGCTGGGCAATCTGCAACTGATGATCATCACTAAATTCTTGAAATTTTTCAAGGCGAGGTACGATTATAGTCGGTCGCGTAAACTGCAGACAATTATAAAGACTGCCAATTCCACAATGACTAAACACCAAGTCTGCGCTTTGTACCAGGTTTTCAGTTTCTTCTCTGGTAAACATGGACTGAGAAATGCCCGTTTGTCCCGCTTGGATGACATATGGTGTCGAACTACCGTACTGCACATTGACCTCATATTTGCAAGGTAACAGCATCAAACACTGATCCACTAACTCTAGCATTCGATCAAAATTATTATGATTAGTACCCACAGTAACAAAAACTTGTAAAAACTCAGGCCAGTTGGCCTTTGATTCATCTAGACTCATGTTGCAATACCTGTTGTATAAGACGATTGTAATCCTGCGCAATCACTGTCGCGGTAAATCGTTCAAGATAGCGATTAACCCACATGGTGTGTAAACCCGCTTTGAATCTAGATTGTTGTTGCGCCAAAATGGCAACAGCTTGAGCCAGCGCCTCAACATCTTGAGTCTGACAACGAACACCTATATCGTATTCATCAAAAAAACCGTCAACCCCAGTGTTCGCCATGTATACAATTGGAATACCGACTGATAAGGCTTCGATATAGGCCATGCCAAAAGTTTCATTGAGTGATGGTAATAATAAACCAGTGGCGTTAACCATCCTTTGCCTTAATGCATGCTGAGCAATAGCACCGTGAAAATGCACCGTATTATTAAGCTCTAACTGTCGACAATAATGTTCAACTAATGCTTTATTCGACTCGTCTCCATACCCATACACATCCAGCTTATACTGAAACCCTTGCTCGCTTAATTGCTTAAATGCATCAAGTAACGGTAAAACACCTTTACGTTCGTAATATGAAAAGTTCACAACAGAAATAAAATGAGGTGTTTGAGTCTCTAAACTGACAGCGGGCGGCGACTTTAGCTCAATATCACAAATATTTGGAAAAAGATGACAAGCCTGAACATCAAGGCCCAAATGCTCACAAAGCGTTGCCTTCGCCCATGGGCTTACCCACAGTACTGCTTTTGCCTGTCGAAAAATTTTGGCGAATAAAGGCCGGTGCATTTTGCAACGGTTGGAATTATGCACATCTGAACCACCGCGAACTGATATAATGTACGGTACACCTCGCTTTTTAGAGAGCATAAAGGCTAAATAACCTTCGGTTGTCAATTTATGACCGTGGATAAGATCAAACTGCTGACTTTTCAATGCCCAAACAATAAGCCAGTGCGTTATCCACAGTGTAAAAATGTAAAAAAAAGGCAAAGGAATGCCGAAATATACAACCGAAAGGCCTTCTTCAAACGTTTTCACTTTTACTTTAAAAGGATTAGACGTTCTGTTAATAGACACAACAAAATGATCAAGAGATGGCGAAGCATGTAATAAATTAGCCACGGCTTTGGTATAAGGATAGCCACTACCATCAGGATAATCCTGATGGATATGCAAAATTTTAATTGGTTTCATGCACTTTTACCTCAGGAATCCGTCATTTGACTTAGTGCATGCTCACCTTGGGCTTTGACGACAATCGCGGTTATCTTGGATTTAAATGCATCAACCGAAAAACGAAGTGCATTTTCCCGAACCGATTTTGAATTAAATAAGGTTAAGTCGCAGTTTTGAACCACTTCACGTATGGCGTCAACGGTTTGCTCATAAAAAAAAGCACCAGAAACCCCAGCTTTAACAGTCTCTAAACTACCGCCCTTACCATAAGCAATGACTGGAGTACCGCACGCTTGTGCCTCGAGGGAAATAATGCCGAAATCCTCCTCAGCCGCAAAAATAAATGCCTTTGCTTGACCCATGGTCTCGACCATCGTGTGGTTTTCTACAGCACCTAACAACTCAATATTTGGATAATCCTTTGCAAGCGCTACTAACTTCTGCCACTCCGGGCCTGCGCCTATTACTTTTAAATGCTTATCAGGCATAGCTTGGAAAGCCTTAATAACTAAGTCCAAGCGCTTATAAGGCACTAAACGAGAGGCCGCCAAGTAAAAATCGCTTTTAGTCTCGTTCAACACAAAACGGTCTAATTCAACCGGCGGCGCAATTACATCAGCTTCACGCCTGTAGCATTTAAAAATTCGACGTTTGATAAAGTTTGAATTCGCAATAAAATGGCCAACACCAAAAGATGATCGAACATCCCAATTACGAAAACGATGCAAAAACAGCCGAGCAAAAACCGATTTAATGCCTTTTTCAAGGCCACTTTCTTTTAGATATTGTGGTTGTAAATCCCAAGCATAGCGAGCTGGCGAATGACAATAGCTTATGTGTATTTGATCAGGACCAGTGATGACGCCTTTGGCTGCACAATAGCTTGAGGAAATGACAAGTTCGTAATTTGAAAGATCAAACTGCTCGATAGCGTAAGGAAATAAAGGTAAATAATGAGTGTATCGAGACTTGGCAAACGGTAATTTTTGAATAAACGACGTTTGTACTGATATATTTTTTAACCAGCCACGTTGTTCATCTGGTAAAAAATCAACCAAAGTATATAAGTTTGCTTGAGGATAAAGCTCAATGAGCGCCGCTAATACTTTCTCTGCACCACCGTTAACAGTAAGCCAATCATGAACCAAGGCAACTCTCATACAACTCCTATACTCTCTTTCCATTTAATCTATAATGTAAAACATTTAAAATGTAAGATCTTACATTTGTTAACAAATGCCAACAAATTACAATATTACATAAAAGCTGTGTACAAGGCGTCACGAATACAGCTCAGTATTGGATAATTGAGTTAAGCCGCGCAACTTACCAATGCCGTCATACATCATCAATAACCATTTTACTGATACTTTTTGACCTAAGGGTATGCACAGTAAATAACAATTAAAGCTTAGAACAATCTTGGCAATTAAGCGTGCGACAACACTTAATTGAGTTGATTTTGACTGATGTTGGTCGCGGTACCGCGAATAGGTTTCGCCTATTCGAGTGGCTTTTTTTATAAGATACGACCGGCAGAGCCGGTTAGATTCAATAGTTTCATGCACCACAGCCTCGCTGCAATAGACAATTTTGGCGCCAGATAGATACATCCGATAAAATAAATCTGCATCCTCGCCACCGGTAAGCCCATAAGCCTCTCTAAAGCGCATTACAGGATCACTCAAAAGTTTTGCCTTAAAGAGGACATTATTAGTAGCCGCAGTCTCAAGCAAGCGCCCTGTCCTTCGACGTTCACGATCAAAGTAGCCGCCTTGAGAAATCCAGGCTGGGCAAGTGTCCGGATAAATTGACTGCACCCAACCACTGACAACATCACTATTATACGTCTGAGCTGTTTTAAGAAGCGATGACAGCCAATCAGTATCGGCAGTTTCGTCGTCGTCAATAAATCCAATCCAGTCACCCCGGGCAAGTTCCAAAACTGTGTTGCGCACCGCGGCTAGATTCTTTTTTGGCTGGGTTTCATATCGAATGACCTGCGCTGCTGGACTCTGTTGCCAAAGGGCCTCGACTTGACGTCGCCCGGATTGGCTTGGGTCATTATCCACCACAATGATATCAAGACTAACGTCCAATGGTAGTTCTTGAACCAACAAGCTTTTTAAGGTTTGGGTGAGGTGAGATCGACGATAGGTGCAAACGCCAATAGTCACTAACATACTTCTTTCCTTGATATTGCCAAAGTTAAGATGGTCATTAAGCCTTATACGCGAGTCGATCGCTCGAGGCAACCTTTACCCAACGTAAATTTGTAATGTTACTTTCCATAGATCTTATAAATTGGTATTATGATCGTTTTAAATTTTAAAGGTTACAATAGCATTAACTTTGATTTTAACTGAATGTACAGCCATGGGCTGTGCGGAGTGCTTCATGCATCGAACCCCTTATTACCATGTTTTCAGGGCTCTTGAGCGATATGGCTTTTTAATATTACTTCTGTACTTTACAGACATTTTCACGCCTGATTTTTCACCGAAACTGCTTTTAATGGACATTGATCTCAGCGACGGCAGCCCTAATAGGGAATCAAGCAATAGCTTTAAACAATTGTTCATTGCTGGCCTTTTTATCGGCTATGGATTATTAATGCTTGGTAGATCAGGCTTATGGAAGTTTGTGCTGGCGGAAAAAAAAGCTCTATTACCTATTGGGCTGATCCTTGCGGTGTGTTTTGCTTCAAGTGTCTGGTCAAGTCATATGTTATTAAGCCTAAAACGAAGTTTGTTTCAAGGCATGCTGTTTTTCATTGTTTTATCATCAGTATTTTACGCCACTCGGGCTCGTACATTCGCTCGATGTATTTATCTATTCCTTTTTGCTTTTTTGATTATGACTGCGATAAGTCTAAGTACAGGTAATAGTTTTATTGCTGGAAGCCTGGCAGGCTGGTTACCATCTAAGAACAACTATGGTGCCTTGTGTTTATTTTGGATTTTCATGTTGAGCTTGTACCGACAGGTTAAAAACAATACTCGGCAAACGCCAAAACCTAGTCAAATTCCTCAAAAAACCTGGCTTTTCGACATAATAATTTGTTTTTTTCTAGTTTTGAGTGCAAGTAAAACCAGCCTGGCCCTTGCACTGCTTTTTTATATTATGCAAATGAATCGACATCTTGGTGGTCGTTATATGGCAGGGCTCACTGGGATTTTCTTAATTGGTATCTTTGTTCTACCGTTAATGGCGAATGATATCTTTGGTAATCAACTTAATATTGCATTATTTATGGACTCTGACTCGCTCACTGGACGAGGCTTTATATGGACCCTACTCTATACAGAATTCCAAAATTATAAGCAGTTTATACTCGGCGCGGGATACAGTACTTATTTTGGAACGGGAGATATTCCCAGCGCGCTTAATATCCAGTATTCGTATGTCCAATACTTAAACCAAGCCCATAATGGCTATTTAGAACTTGCATTGCAATTTGGTGTGCCAATAGCAGTGGGGATTTTAGCGCTACTGGTGATCATAACTCAAAGAATGAGGACCAGGACCTGTCGAAATATTTGTTGGATTATTTTGCTGTATAACGTCACTGAATCTGCGTTTTTACGAGATCAACACATCATGTGGGCTACTTTTTTAATAGCTATCGCTTTTGATACCGCCTGGCAACCTTTAAATAGACTGGTTTTATATAGAAAAGCGCCGCCCAGACACCTTGGATTTATGGCCACGCCATTTCAAATCCAAAAGTCAAAACCAGATATTCATGAGTAGGTAAAGGGTCTTAAGCGCCACTGCTTCTCAGCTCTCATTAAGAGCCAGCAACACAAACCCCTTGCAATCGTACACTAGGTGCTAGAAACTGTTGGTCCGAGTCCCATCGATGATCATCGCCAATCGCAATTTTATGAAGTAATTCATAAAAATTAGCCGCCAGGGTGATACCACGCACTGGCTGTTGTCTCACGCCATTTCTACATAAATAACCAGCGGCTCCAAAACTAAAATCACATGAAACACTATTAGCGCCAGAGTGAGTGCCTGTTAAACTTGTTATCTCAAGATATTGGCCAGCTTGTAAGCTCGATACTGTAGTCATACCCCGTGCTAAACACAGCTGATGAGGCTCTACAGACAAGGGCGATTTAGTCGAACGAGACCCATTGCCTGTAGTGTTGATATTTAATTCTTGTGCTGTGGCAGTGTTATGTAAAAGCGTCTTTAAAATACCCTCTTGCACAATTACTGTGTCCTGGCAAGCGACACCTTCAGAATCAAACACGGCTTGACCTAAACTCGGTAAACTTGGCTTATCAATGATCGTTAATTCACTAAAAGCGACGCTTTGCGCCAGTCTATTGCGCCAGGGGTTGAGCCCATCAAGCGCAGATTTACCCGAAAAAATCATAGAAAACACTTGAAATAACTGAGCTAAGCAATCTGCGCTGAGAATAACGTCATAGGTACCAGTTGTGACTGGAGCTCCATCAAGCAACTGTATGGCTTCAGTTTGTACCTCCTGAGCGAGCTTGTTAAGATCTAGATCAGCAAAAGTTCGGCCACAACTACGCCCGCCTTCCATTGAATTATGCCCATTAGCCTCAGCGAGCGCGTAGATAAAAGCTGAACTTGTACTGGTCAAACTTTGCACATCTAAGCCATGACTAGACCAAATACGGCAACCGGTCTGGCTAGTGGTTAAGCCATTGTGTGGGCAACTTTTTACATATTTGTGGCTCAAAACCTGTGATTCCAAAGCTTTGAGCTGCTCCAATAACTCAGACTCGCTTGCTACTTCAGGCTGATACCATGCACTTGGTGACTCTCCTTTGAACAAAATAGACTTATTCGGTAAAATTTGATGACTGTCTTTCTTTGAAATTGCAGCATTTTCAAGCGCTTGATCCACCATAAGCGAGAGACTCTGGGTGTCGAAGGATTCGCTATAGGCAATGCCTACACGTTCATTGTGTATCACCCTAATACCAATACGAGAGGTGGCATTGACCTTATAGGCTTCTAAATTGCCTTTACTGACTTTAAAATTCAGTGTTTTAGATGAAAGAAATATCACATCTGCTTCGGCATGAGCTTGAGTAACTTTTTTAAAGAGGCCACTTGGATCAAAAGAGAGTTCTAATTGCGATGTCATTTCGCATTACCTCCCACAAGAATAGCGTCAACTTTCAATGTTGGTTGACCGACTGTAGTTGGCACTGCACCACTCACTGAACCACACATACCACAAGCTAAATTAAAGTCAGTACCAACCATGGAAATGGACTTTAATACTTTCGGGCCTGTACTGATTAAAGTTGCAGCTTTGACCGGGTATTGAATTTTGCCCTTCTCTACATAGTAGCCCTCAGTCACTGCAAAATTAAATTCACCAGTGCCTGGCTGCACTGAGCCGCCC
>Ga0115546_1002067_pt1 | contig 11883 bp, 8 predicted proteins | sample COGITO_mtgs_1004_FD_87186 | JGI IMG/M metagenome (GOLD analysis project Ga0115546, IMG submission 87186) | Pelagic marine microbial communities from North Sea - COGITO_mtgs_100413 | ecosystem: Environmental > Aquatic > Marine > Epipelagic | place: Germany:Helgoland, sampling site Kabeltonne...
AAAAATTTGACAGTAGTTACGACCGCGGTGAGCCGGCTACTTTTGGGGTAAACCAGGTAATAAAAGGCTGGACAGAAGCATTAAAAATGATGCCAGTAGGTTCCAAATGGGAGCTTTATATTCCTTATGATTTGGCTTATGGCGACCGAGCAATGGGAGCTAATATTCCTGCTTATTCTACGTTGATATTTACCATAGAGTTAATAGAGATAGGACAATAGATTTTTTATTACATCAACTCCATCAGCTCAGCCACACTCACTACTTGCACATCTTCGGTAAGCGGATAGCCGCGAAGAACGGGTGCTACAATGTAGTTTTTGGGTGTTTCCAAATCTTGTTTGGCCGTGGTAAACGACTTGGTTGTACTTGGTGTGCTACTCAACTTTACTTCTATGCTTATTGCAGGTTTTCCGCCTTCGGTAATTACAAAATCCATCTCCGTTCCGTCAGCAGTTCTATAAAAATAAATTTGGCTAGCATCTACTTTAGTTAGCAACTGATTAAGAACATAATTTTCGAATGATGCACCCACAATTGGATGCCCAAGTAGCTTGTCATAGGACTTTATATCGAGCAGTGAATGCAATATTCCAGTGTCTAAAACATATACAATTGGGGATTTTACCAATCGTTTTTTGCCGTTGGTGTGATACGGTTTTACCAAGTGAATGAGAAATGCTGCTTCCATAAAATCGAGGTAATGCCGCACCGTGGGTGCTGACAAACCGATGGATTTCGCAATGGTGGAGATGTTGAGCAATTGCCCGTTTTGGTAGGCTATAATTTCCCAAAGCCTACGCAAGGTTACGGGATTGGCATTGAGACCCAACATAGGTAAATCTCGCTCTAAATAGCTGCGAATAAAACTGCCTCGCCATTGCAGAGCCTGTTCGTCATCATTGGCTAAAAACGAATTCGGAAAACCTCCTCTAAACCATAATTTATCGTGCAAATCGGCACCTACTTCCTTCAAACTAAAGGGATACATTTGGTGGTAAGCCACTCTGCCCGCTAAGGTTTCTGAGCTGTCGCGTATGAGCTCTGGTGATGCCGAACCCAACAAGATAAAACGAGCAGGAACACGGTGTTGGTCTATAAGCGAACGAAGAATTGGAAACAACGCTTTTTCACGTTGCACTTCGTCTAGTATCACGCATTTATCTTGATGTTGTTTTAGGAATAGTTCTGGATTTTGCAACTGAGCTCTGTCTGATGGTAATTCTAAATCCAAGTATATGGCTTCTTTACCCAGTTGGCCAATGAGCTCCTTAGCTAAGGTAGTTTTGCCAATTTGGCGAGCACCCACGAGTACCACAGCAGGAAACTGCACGAGCAATTTTTTAACTGTAATTAGCGAATTACGTATGATTGGATCATCCAACATCCCCGCAAATATAAAATTATATTTTTAATATGCGGTAATATTTACAATTATCCCCATAAATTAAAAGTTTTTGTTTTGATTTGCGGGGATAATTTCTATTTGTTCAAGAAACTTTCCCAGCTTTTGTAGTACACGCCTGCATCTGTGCCTACTATTACTTTGTTACCTATAGCAAACACAAAAAGCACTTTATCTTTCGTGCTATATATTGATAACCAAATGTCCCAAAAATTATTAAAAAAAAGGCAAGTATCTCTACTCGCCTTTTTGCTAATCTTTACTTGGATGTAGTTGTTCGTGTCTCCACGAACACATCGCTCTAGTTCGTGTGGATACGAAATCCTTCTACGCCACCCTAAAAACAATACTTGTTTTCAGCAATGAGCAAAGCGGCTACTTTTCTACGTAATGCTATGGTATCGGTAAGTGGGTATTTGGTAAATCGCTTAATCCCCATATGCATCATTACGAGCATATCGTCTTTTGCAAACGCGCTAATTGCGTGCTTACCCGAAAGATAGCAACGTTCCATAGCGTCATTCACATAACATTTAGTCATCGCAATTTGACCTGCTGTTGCCTCCTCTCCTTGTTGTTCTATCAGTTTCTCGGTACGCAAAATGGTACTTTCTGCCGTAAATACATCCAAGGCCATGTCTGCCAAGTTCATAAGTATTTCTTGTTGCTTTTCCAACTCCATCATGTACTTCTGAGCTGCTGCTCCTGCAGCCATAAGTATTGCTTTTTTAGCTTGACAAACCGCTTTTTTGTCCTCATACAGAGGACTTCCGTTTCCATCATCTCCAAAGTCTGGAATTTCCATCAATTCTTCTTGTATTTTCATGGCAGGTCCCATTAAGTCGATTTCACCTTTCATTGCTTTCTTCAGAAGTTGACCCACTGCAAGCATTCTGTTAATCTCGTTGGTTCCTTCGAAAATACGGTTGATACGTGCGTCTCGGTACATACTTGCTACAGGATATTCCTCTGAATAACCAGTCCCTCCAAAAATCTGAACTGCCTCATCAACCACGTAGTCTAGTGTTTCTGAACCTAATATTTTTAACAGTGCACACTCAATACTGTACTCTTCTGCTGCAATTAACTTCCCTTCCACTTTGGTTTTTCCTTCTGCGACAAGTTCTGCTATTTTATCGGTTATTAATCCCGAAACTCTGTAGGTTGCGCTATCGGTAGCATACGTTTTTATAGCCATTTCTGCCAGCTTATGCTGTATTGCACCAAAACTACTTATTGCAACACCAAACTGCTTACGTTCATTGGCATAATTGGTCGCTATATCTATGCTTTTTTTACTTCCACCCATAACCATCGCGCACAGTTTATATCTTCCTATGTTAAGCACATTGAAAGCTATCTTATGTCCTTTTCCAATTTCGCCTAGCAGATTAGATTTGGGTACACGTACATTATCCAAAAAGACTTGTCGTGTGCTACTTCCTTTAATACCGAGCTTTACTTCTTCATCTCCTAAGCTTAAACCAGGAGTTCCTTTTTCTATGATAAAAGCGGTAAACTTATCGCCATCTACCTGTGCGAAAACCGTAAAAAGATCTGCAAATCCCGCATTCGTGATCCACATTTTTTGTCCGTTAATAACCCACTCATCTCCATCCAATACCGCTTTAGATTTAGCCGCTAAAGCGTCACTGCCACTGTCTGGTTCCGTAAGACAATAGGATGCTTTAATCGTTCCGTCGCCTAGTCCGGGAAGGTATTTTTTCTTCTGTTCCTCGGTACCGTAATATAAGATGGGAAGTGTACCTATGCCCATGTGTGCTGCCAGAGCCACACTAAAACTTTGTGTTTTACCAAGCTCCTCGCTGAGTACCGACTCCGTATTGAAGTCTACTGACATACCCCCAAATTCTTCGGGTAAAGCCGCACTTAAAATACCAAGTTCTGCTATTTTATGCATTAACTCTGGCACCAAGTCTGGATTTTCCAATTGTTTATCAATTTTTTCACGTAGGGGAGTAACTTCTTTTTCCAAAAAATCTCGTGTCATATCACGAAACATTTTTTGTTCTTCATTTACTTGCTCGGGTATGAATGTGCTTTGGGCAGTTTGCTCTTTGATAAGGAATTCACCTCCTTTTAGGTTGTTATTTCTTTCTGTTGACATAGGATTTAAGACTTAGGATTATTTGTCGAGTGTGTTTATTAATTTAAAAATTGCATTATCGATACGTATCAGTTTTTCAATTATCACATCAACTGATTCTTGGTTTGTTATTTCTAGTTTTGCAGCAACGGATAGAAGTGTGATTACCTCGGCAACGCTCCCTTTAGATATGTATAAAAAACGAATAAAATCAGGGTTTGTTCCACGAGCAGATCCTTCGGCAATATTGAATGGAATAGACACTCCCGCACGTTTAATCTGAGAAATGATGCCATACTTTTCTTCTTTGGGATACTTCGCTGCTTCTTTGTATATTTCAACAACCAGGTCAATCGCTTCTTCCCAAACTTTTAATTTCCTGAAATTATGATTCGTTCTACTCATTATTTTTTCATTGAATTATGATTTTAGATAATTAACATTGGTTAAAACAGTCCTATATCTTAAATCATACATCTTAAACCCACTAAAGTCTTTCATAAATCGCTGCTATTCCTTGTCCTCCGCCAATACACGCTGTTACCATGCCATATTTTTGGTTTCTAAGTTTCATTTCTTCGAGTATTTGTACGGTGAGTTTTGCTCCGGTACAGCCCAATGGATGTCCTAAACTGATTGCTCCACCGTTTACATTTACGATGTCTGGGTTAAGATCTAAACCACGCATAACAGCCAAACTTTGTGAAGCAAATGCCTCATTCAATTCTATTTGATCAATATCATTTAGTGAAAGACCGGCTTTGGACAACGCTTTGGGAATAGCCTCCATAGGACCAATTCCCATGTATCGTGGGTTTACACCAACAGATACTTGACTCACCAACCTAGCTCTAGGCTCTAAGCCTAAATCCTTAACCATTTTCTCACTCATTACCAGCACAAAACTGGCACCGTCACTGGTTTGAGAACTATTGCCGGCAGTTACCGTTCCGTTATTTTTAAAGGCGGGTTTTAACCTTGCCAAAGCCTCTAGCGTGGTATCGGCTCTCGGACCCTCGTCGGTATCTACTATGTAGCTAGAGGTAACACGCCTATTTGTTGCCGGATCGAAATCTACTTGTTCAACTTCAAAAGGTACAATTTGATTTTTAAATTTACCTTCGGCGAGTGCTTTTAAGGCTTTTTGGTGAGAACCCATTGCAAATGCATCCTGATCTTCGCGACTGATATTATACTTAACTGCAACCTCTTCTGCGGTGAGCCCCATTCCTAAGAAATAATCACCGTGATCTTTAGCAATATTATAATTAGGCACTGTTTTATAACCTACTGTGGGCACTAAACTCATGCTTTCTGTTCCACCAGCTATAATACAATCGGCGAGTCCTGCTTTAATTTTTGCTACGGCCATTGCAATGGTTTCTATACCGCTACCGCAATATCTATTAACCGAAACCCCTGGAACCTCCATGGGTAGTTTACTTCGCACCCCAATCCAGCGGCCCATTTGTAAACCTTGCTCTGCTTCGGGTACTGCATTCCCTACAATTATATCTTCAACTACACTCGGATCAAATCCGGGAGTATGGTCAATTAAATGGTTAATTACAGCTGCTCCCAAATCAACTGGGCTGGTAAATCTAAATCCACCTCTTCCTGCTTTCCCGACTGCTGTTCTATATCCGTTTATGATGTATGCTTCTGCCATTTTTTTTATTTTATGAATGATTTAGGATGTATGATATAAGATTTATGACTTCTCTTTTTTCAGCTTTATGTAGGTTTATCTTATTCATTTTTCTGTCTTATATCTTATATCCTAGGTCTTATATCAGTTTCTGAGTGGTTTCCCCGTTTTTAATATATGCTGTATTCTTTCCAATGTTTTTCGTTCGCCCAGTAAGCTTAAAAAGGCTTCTCTTTCTAGGTTTAATAGGTATTGCTCGGTCACTTTGGTAGCCTGAGTTAAATCTCCTCCGGCCATAACATAGGCTAATTTTTTACCTATGAGCATGTCGTGCTGACTAGCATATCCGCTAATTCCAAAGGCTTCTACACCAGAATATAATGCTCCAAGTGCCGTTCTGCCTAGCACCAAAATATCATCTCGTTGTGGTTTTTGAACGTATCCATCGTGGTGCAGTTCAAGTACCTTTCTTTTGGCTTCCGTAATAACACGACCGCCATTTACAACCACTTCATCCTTATCGTGATGCATCACCCCGATTTCAAAAGCCTCGTGTCCTGAGGTAGCCACTTTTGCAGTTGCAATAGTTTGAAAACGCTCAATTAAGGTAGGTAACTGTGGGTCACCTGCATAGAAACTATCGCTTGTACGGACCACAAATTCTTTCGTTCCGCCACCGCCAGGTATAAGTCCTGCACCAGCTTCCACTAATCCAATATAAGTTTCAGCTGCAGCAATCGCTGAATCGGCGTGTAATGTCATTTCACATCCACCTCCCAAGGTTAGTCCGTGAGGAGCCACGACCACAGGAATACTGCTGTATCTTAGGCGCATAACGGTATTTTGAAAATATTTAATGGCCATGTTTAGCTCATCAAACTCCTGCTCTATGGCCAACATAAGCATCATTGCTAAGTTAGCGCCCGCTGAGAAGTTGGGTGCATCATTGCCAATAACCAAACCTTTCCATCCTTGTGTTTCTGCAATGTCAATGGACTTATTAATAGCTGCTAGCGTACCGCTTCCTATGGCATTCATTTTTGAATGAAACTCTAAACATAAAACACCATCACCTATATCGTGCAAGGTCGCCTCTTTGTTGGTATAAACTGGCTCAGGCGTTCTGAAGTTATCTAATACAATAAACGCTTCAGTACCTGGAATTACCTCATATTCTGCTTTGAGAATATTATAGTATTTGCGTTTCCCATATTCTGATTTGTAAAACGTGGTGTTCCCTTTTGATTTGAAATCTACAATCCATTGTGGAACTACATATCCAGCCTTTTCTATGTTGGCTAATACTTTATCAAAGCCAATTAAATCCCAAGTCTCAAAAGGTCCCACTTCCCATCCAAATCCAGCACGAAGCGCGTCATCTATTTGGTACAAATCATCTGCTATTTCCGGAATACGATTAGCCGAATAAGCGGCAATAGCTGTAATTATATCGTGATAAAAATCAGCAGCAGGATCACCCCCGCTGTATAATATTCCTAGTTTACTGCTTAGCCTGTTGGCTCCTCTTGCTTTCCCTATACTATCAAATCGAGGCTTGTCTTGAGCACTGTATTCTAGCGTCGTTAGATTAAGTGATTCGATTACGGTATTACCATCCGCATCTTTCCCTTTCTTATAAAACCCTTGGCCTGTTTTGTCTCCAAGCCAATTATTCTCCAACATTTTTTCTAAAAACGAAGGAATGGTAAACCATTCTTTCATTTCGTCAGCAGGACAGTTTTGTCCTACACCGTTTGCTACCTTAACTAAAGTATCCAAGCCAACCAGATCAGATGTTCTAAACGTTGCAGACTTGGGTCTACCTGAAACAGGACCTGTAACACTGTCAATCGCTTCGATGCTTAGACCATGTTTAACCATCATTTTAAAGATTGCCATGATACTAAAAACCCCAATTCTATTGGCGATAAATGCCGGTGTGTCCTTTGCCTTTACCGTAGTTTTACCTAGAAAAAGGTCACCGTAATGCAAGAAGAAGTCTACTACCTCAGGCTTGGTTTTGGACGAAGGGATAATTTCTAGAAGCTTAAGATAACGAGGCGGATTGAAAAAGTGTGTACCACAGAAATGTGCCGCAAAATCTTCACTTCTACCAGTCAACATCATCTCTATAGGTATACCTGAAGTGTTGGAGGTAATTAAGGTACCTGGTTTACGGTATTCCTCTACTTTATTAAAAAGATCTATTTTAAGATCTAGTCTTTCGATGATTACCTCTATCACCCAGTCGCAGTCTTTTATCTTATGCAGGTCGTCATCCAAGTTTCCAGTTTTTATTCGCTTTGCAAAATCCTTACTATAAATGGGACTTGGGTTACTTTTTAATGACGACAATAAAGCAGCTTGTGCCACTTTAGCATCTTGGCCGGCTTCACTTTCCTTTGAATTGGGAAAGTTTTTAAGGTCTAGTAGGAGCACATCCAAACCAATATTAGCAAAGTGGCATGCTATACGGCTACCCATAACTCCTGAGCCTAGTACGGCTATTTTTCTTATTTTTCTCGTATCCATTATTTGTATACTTTTTGTCTTTCTAATTCTTTGTATTCCTTTAGCAATCGCTCATTGGTTCGCTGAAGATAGTTTACATCATCCAATAATTTCATCATCAAAACAGACCCTTCTATCTCTGCCACAATAAATTCAGCTTTTTCTTTAGCATCTGCCTCATCGAGCACAAATGAATACAAGTATTTCATTGTATTTATCCATTCTTGAAAGAAGCTTTTAATAACCTGAGTAAATGCAGGAACGCTATTTTTGGTTTCTAAACCAATATTAACCAAGAAATCTCCACCCTCTTCAAAAACAAATATCTCTTCTGCACGCTTGGCTAATTCGTTTAGCCTTTGGTATGGTTGGAGTGTTTCATCAAAAGCTTTATTAAACACCTTAGAAACATAATGGTCTTTGAGCGCATTTAATACTTCAAGCATAAGCGATTCTTTGCTTTCTATGTAATGATACATACTGCCTTTTTGCAAGCCATTTGCTTTAGCCAGATCATTCATAGACGTGCCATTATACCCCATTGTTTTAAATACAGACAAGGAATTCCGGAGTAACGTTTTACGATCTAACTTTGGTTTTGCCATTAATTTATTTTTCAAACATAATATTATTATTTTTATTTACCAAACGGTTGGTAGATTATTTTTTTTACCTTGCCAGGCGCACGACTTTTAATGTATAGGCGCTAGGATAGCTTTTTGAATAGTTTAAAAATCATATGTTACCAAAGATCTTTACTGCATTTTGAGCATATTCAACTACTCCCAGCAAAAAGATCCTCAATAGTCCTTCGTTTTGTGAATTAACCCATATTCTTATTCTAATAGTTGATCCTAGCGACTTTAAATAATTAAGTCAGTATGATTACATTTGCAGTATTAAAAAATAGACAAAACCCTTATGGCATATTTCTTCACTTCAGAGTCCGTTTCAGAAGGACATCCAGATAAAGTAGCAGACCAAATATCTGATGCGCTTATAGATCACTTTTTAGCATTTGATCCCAGCAGTAAAGTAGCGTGCGAAACTTTAGTAACTACTGGTCAAGTTGTATTAGCTGGAGAGGTAAAATCCAATACGTATTTAGATGTTCAAAAAATAGCACGCGAAACCATCAATAAAATTGGTTACACCAAAAGTGAGTACATGTTTGATGGCAACTCTTGTGGTGTATTTAGTGCCATACACGAGCAGTCGCCGGACATTAATCAAGGTGTAGAGCGTAAAAACCCGGAAGAACAAGGAGCTGGAGATCAAGGAATGATGTTTGGGTATGCTACCAACGAAACAGAGAGCTTCATGCCACTTCCGCTTGAGCTTAGCCATATATTACTAAAGGAACTTGCAGAGCTTAGACGCGAAAACAATGAAATCACATACTTAAGACCAGATAGTAAGTCTCAAGTAACCATAAAGTACGACGATAATAATAAACCAATAGCTATTGACTCTATTGTTATCTCAACGCAACACGACGATTTTGACTCAGAAGAAGTAATGCTTGCTAAAATTAAAGCCGACGTTATTTCTATATTAATCCCAAGAGTAAAAGCTTTATTACCAGCTGAAACCCAATCACTTTTTACCAATGAGATTACGTATCACGTTAATCCAACTGGCATATTTGTTATAGGTGGACCACACGGAGACACAGGATTAACTGGACGTAAGATTATAGTTGACACGTACGGCGGAAAAGGTGCACATGGTGGGGGCGCATTCTCTGGTAAAGATCCGAGCAAAGTAGATAGAAGCGCAGCTTATGCGACGAGACACATTGCCAAAAACTTAGTAGCTGCAGGAGTTGCAGATGAAGTTTTAGTGCAGGTAGCCTACGCAATTGGAGTTGCCAAACCAATGGGATTGTATGTGAACACCTATGGAACATCTAAAGTAACTATGACCGATGGCGAAATTGCTGAAGTTTTATTGACCATGCCTAAGTTTGACATGAGACCTTACTTTATTGAACAACGATTCAATTTACGTACTCCAATATACTCAGAAACTGCGGCTTATGGCCACATGGGACGAACAACTGAGACGGTAACTAAGACCTTTACAGATGGTGGTGGAAACATCAAAAAAGTGGAAGTTAAACTTTTCCCTTGGGAAGAATTAAATGTAGTGACAGATTTAAAAGCAACATTTAATCTTTAATTTTACTTAATTACCGCTGAGCAGATATTAGAAAATATTCACTGAAAAAGAACTTAAATAACACCTAAACAAATGTGTGGAATTGTAGCGTATTACGGACCAAATCAGGCCTATGACTTCTTAATTAAAGGATTACAACGACTTGAATATCGAGGATATGATAGTGCAGGAATAGCCCTTTTAGACGGTGACCTTAAGGTATATAAAAATAAAGGTAAAGTTTCTGAGCTAGAAGCTACCGCTGCGGGTCGAGATATTACAGGGACAAGAGGAATAGGACATACCCGATGGGCTACCCATGGTGAGCCAAACACCGTGAATGCACACCCACACTTATCGCAAAGTGGTGATATTGCTTTAATCCATAACGGAATTATTGAGAATTACGCTACCCTTAAAAAAGTACTTGTTCAACGCGGGCATACCTTTAAAAGTGACACCGATACGGAAGTACTTATTCACCTTATTGAAGAAATAATCATCAATGAAAAAGTTGATTTATTGGAAGCCGTAAGACTCGCTTTGACCGAAGTAATTGGAGCATATGCTATTGTTTTATTGAGTAAAAATGACCCAAATACGTTAATTGCTGCACGTAAGGGAAGTCCGCTTGTAGTAGGAATAAGCAATACCAAGGGAGAGTTTTTCTTAGCGAGTGATGCCACACCCATCGTAGAATATACCAAGACTGTCACCTACATTGACGACAATGAAATTGTTTCCATACACGACGGGGAGATGACCATTAAAACTATTGACAATGTTCACAAATCGCCATTCATGCAGCAGCTAGAAATTAGCCTTGACGTTTTAGAAAAAGGGGGTTATGAGCATTTTATGCTTAAAGAAATTTTTGAGCAACCTAAATCTATCTACGATTCTATGCGTGGACGATTTGATCCCGTTAATTTAACTTTCGCTATGCGAAGCCTAAAGGAATATGCGAGTAAAATAAAAAACTTAGATAGGATCATCATCGTTGCTTGCGGAACCTCATGGCACGCAGGTTTAGTAGGAGAATACCTTATTGAAGAGTTTGGAAGAATTCCAGTTGAAGTAGAATATGCTTCGGAGTTTAGATATAGAAACCCTATAATTTCTGAAAAAGATTTAGTAATTGCTATTTCTCAAAGTGGTGAAACAGCAGATACGCTGGCTGCATTAGAATTAGCCAAAGAAAAAGGAGCAACTATATACGGTATTTGTAATGTTGTAGGCAGTAGCATCCCTCGTTTAACACATGCTGGAGCGTATACCCACGCTGGTCCTGAAATAGGAGTTGCGTCCACTAAAGCGTTTACCGCTCAAGTAACAGTGCTTACGCTTTTAGCATTAGGCTTTGCAGAAATTAGAGGCACTATTGTACGTGAAAGACTGAGAGAAATGTTTGCGGAACTTGAGGTAATACCTAAAAAAGTAGAAGCTTTATTAGCGAGTTGCCATGAAAAATGTAAAGAAATTGCCGCTATTTATAAAGATGCACCTAATTGCCTTTATTTAGGAAGAGGTTACAACTTCCCTGTGGCATTAGAAGGAGCCCTAAAACTAAAGGAAATATCGTATATACACGCAGAAGGTTACCCAGCTGCAGAGATGAAGCACGGACCGATTGCACTTATTGATGAAGAGATGCCTATCGTTGTAATCGCGACAAAGCGTAACTACTACGAAAAAGTAGTAAGCAATATCCAAGAAGTAAAAGCACGTAAAGGCCAAATTATAGCTATAGTGACCGAAGGTGACGAAAAAGTAGCTGAAATGGCGGATCATTTCATTGAAATTCCAGACACAGAAGATTGCCTTACTCCTATCTTAGCTACCATACCATTGCAATTACTTTCTTACTACATAGCAGTAATGCGCGGTTGTAATGTAGATCAGCCAAGAAATTTGGCTAAATCAGTTACGGTGGAGTAATGCCGAAGGTACAGTTTCTGGTGCCCATGTTTTTTCAATAGTTTCAGCCGTATTTGGTGTAATTCCAACCCTCTTTAAAACCACATCTTTTGCTTGAATAATTTCCCCCATGCT
>Ga0115546_1002090_pt1 | contig 11775 bp, 15 predicted proteins | sample COGITO_mtgs_1004_FD_87186 | JGI IMG/M metagenome (GOLD analysis project Ga0115546, IMG submission 87186) | Pelagic marine microbial communities from North Sea - COGITO_mtgs_100413 | ecosystem: Environmental > Aquatic > Marine > Epipelagic | place: Germany:Helgoland, sampling site Kabeltonne...
CAGACACAGCAAGCAAAGAGTTAATATATGAGGGCTTAATCGCGCTTATCGACTTCTTTGCATTCAAACCCCGCCATTGTGAGCGGATGTATAGGTTGTACGGGCAGTAAACTAGCACAAAACAAATCCAAGAGGTGTTTAAAATGAAGAATACAGTAAACTCAAAAGATGAGGGTTATGTTAACCAAGCGTTTAACCCATCAAATGATGAGCGTGTTGATAACATTAAATCAGCGGCGCAAACTTTGGCGGAGGCTATCGGCAACAACTGCGTAGACGGCCCGCTTAAGGATAAGGCGATGATTGATTGTCAGTCTGCGTCTATGTTCGCAGTAAAAAGCTTATTTTCATAACGTAAACTAGCATAAATCGTTACAAACCTTACGTTTTACACACGGTAGACACCGAAAAGATTGCACAAACCATAACAAATCAACACATAACAGGAGGCCAACAACCCGAAAGGGACTGGACTGAACGTATGGCAAACCCCAACCCATCACCAGAAACACGCTTCAAAGAAGGCAACAAAAGTAGCGGCGGAAAGACATCAGAGCAAAGACGCCTAGAGTATGAAGCCGCCGAAATGGCAGCTAATCTTCGTCATGCTATGCTTTCCGATATGACGGAAAGGGTTCGCAAGGCCATAGAAGATGATCCAGACGCGGCAGGGACTGCATTAAGCTTGTTGGGGAGTGACACCTTACGATTGATGAAAGACAGCGAAGATAGGGCGCACGGAACACCGACAAGCACACAAGAGATAAGCGGCCCTGATGGTGGCCCAATCTCATTCGAAAAAATGCACTTAGCACCCTTAGAAGCTGATGAACCCAACGATTAGACTACCCCCTAAGCTTATACCTGTATTTCAGGGCAAGGCTCGTTACAGGGGCGCATATGGCGGTCGGGGCAGCGGTAAGACTCGAAGTTTTGCAACAATGGCAGCAGTACACGGCGCAAGATGTGCGCAGGCTAATAGACCGGGTGTTATTCTTTGCGCGCGTGAGTTTATGAACTCGCTTGATGAAAGTTCATTCGCAGAGGTTAAGGCCGCAATCGAAGCAGACGCCTTTTTGTCAACTTGGTATGACATTGGCAAAAAATACATACGCACGGTGGACGGTAAGGTTGAATTTACTTTCTCAGGAATGCGTCACAACATTGACAGCTTAAAATCTAAGGCGCGTATTCTTCTTTGTTGGATAGATGAGGCCGAGCCAGTAAGTGAAATTGCATGGCGCAAGTTAGTTCCAACGGTACGGGAACACGAGTCAGAGATTTGGGTAACATGGAACCCAGAGCGCAAGAACAGCCCAACACACTTAAGATTTAGATGCGATGCGCCTGATGGGGCAAAGATTGTCGAACTTAATTGGCGCGACAATCCAAAGTTTCCAGACGTTCTTGAGCAAGAGCGGTTAAATGATTTTACTAAGCGTCCAGACCACTATCCCCACATATGGGAAGGTGAGTTTGTAACCGTCAATGAAGGCGCATATTTTGCAAAGGCTATATCAGTCGCGCGTTCTGAAAACAGAATAGGCCATGTAGCTGGCGACCCACTTATGACAACCAGAGCAATCTGGGACATTGGTGGCACAGGTGCAAAGGCTGATGCGTGTGCAATATGGATAGCACAGTTTGTTGGGCGCGAAATAAGGTGGCTTGATTACTACGAGGCCCAAGGCCAACCGCTTGCAACACATGTAACGTGGTTACGTGAAAATGGATATGGCAGCGCAATGTGTGTTTTACCTCACGACGGGGCCACAAACGACAGGGTCCACGACGTATCATATGAAAGCGCATTAGGACAGGCTGGGTTTGAGGTTCAAGTTATAGCCAACCAAGGCACAGGGGCCGCGATGAAGCGTGTAGAGGCTGCAAGGCGTCTATTCCCGTCAATGTGGTTTAATGAAGATAAATGCAGCGCGGGCTTAGATGCTATCGGCTGGTATCACGAAAAACGAGACGACGAGCGCGGCATTGGCTTGGGGCCAAACCACGATTGGGCGTCGCACGGTGCTGATTCCTTCGGGCTTGGTGCTGTTGCTTATGAAATGCCTCAAGGCAAGTCCAAAGAACCTAAGTTTGAGCGCAGGAAGGTTATTTAATGGAAACTATTTCCATCATTGCAGATATGGTGCGCGAGTCTGAACGGCACGCGGACACCCTTTCAAAAGACCGCTTGCGTGCTATCGAGTATTACCAAGGGGAAATGAAAGACACGCCTTCAGATACAGGGCGTTCGAAGATGGTAACTCGCGATGTGCGGACAAGCATAAAAAAGGTTTTACCGTCACTAATGCGCACGCTTCTAAACGCTGATGAGGTTGTTGAATTTCAGCCTGTCAGTGAGGATGATGAAGAGGGCGCGGCACAATCAACCGATTACGTTAATCACATAATTCTAGCCGAGGCGGGCGCACGCGATGCTATTCACGACGCCTTACACGATGCTTTGCTGTTGCGTAATGGAATTTTGAAGTGGTGGCATGATGAGCGTAAGACGGTCAAGATTAGTAAGCACACGGGCCTAACAGACGACGCCTTCGCACAGCTTGCATCTGATGATGACGTTGAGGTGCTGGAACACAGCGAATACGAGGACACTGTTGAACAAGAGAGCCAAGAAACACCTGTTTTGCTACATGATGCAAAGATACGCAAAACATCAATGGACAAAAAGATATTATGTTCGGCTGTACCACGTGAACGGTTCTTAATTCATCCCGACGCAGTAAGCCTTGAAGATAGCTTAGTAGTTGGTGAAAAAACCAGCATTAGAAGGGGCGATCTAGTCGCAATGGGCTATGACCGCGATATGGTTAGCAAGCTATCTATTGCCGATGCTGACGATACCGAAAGGGATGCGCGGCGCGATGTGGATGGTGACACAAGTGAAGCCGAAATGGCTAACGAGCTTATTGATTATTATGACCTGTATATCCGCATTGACAAGGATGGTGACGGAATTGCCGAATTGCGCCATATGTGTTTTGCGGGCGGTTTAGCTGAAACAAACCTGCTTGAAGATGACGAAGTTGATGACGTTCAGTATTGTGACGTTTCAGTTATGGAACAGCCCCACCAATGGGAAGGCATTTCACTAGCCGATGATTTAATGGACTTGCAGCGCACCAAGACTGTGTTGCTGCGTCAAACCTTGGATAATCTATACTGGCAGAACAACCCGCAACCGTCTGTTCAAGAGGGTGTGATTGTAGACATGGACGCGGTTCTAAACCCTGAATTTGGTCTACCTATCAGGTTTAAGCAGGGAACAGATGTTCGCACGGCTCTAAACTATTCAACAGTGCCATTCGTTGCTCAAGAATCCTTTGGAATGATGGAATATCTTGACCAAGAGGCGAGTAACAGAACGGGCGTTTCGGACGCATCCGCAGGCCTTGCACCTGATGCACTGCAAAATATGACAGCGACAGCCTCATCAATGATTGAGCAAGCGGCAATCGGTCAAACGGAATTAATGGTTAAAACAGCGGCCTCTGGCTTGCGTAACTTCTTTCGCGGGCTTTTACGACTTACTATTCGTCACCAAGACGTACCTAGAACGGTTCGGTTGCGGGATGAATGGGTTGAAGTAGATCCGCGCCACTGGAATGCGGAAATGGATTGCACGGTCAATACAGGCCTTGGTGCAGGAACCCGTGAACGCGATATGGCTATGATGACAAACATTCTTGCCCTACAGGAAAAAATCATAGCTGGCTTTGGTGAAGATAACCCCTTTGTCAAGCCTGACAATCTACACAATACGATTTCCAAAATGGTTGAGGCGGCGGGCCTTAAAACGCCAAGCCTGTATTTTACCAAGCCAGATGAAAAAGAGGTTAAGGCGGCTTTTGAAGCGGCTAAGAATGCGCCAAACCCTGAAGAAATGAAACTCGAGGCTCAGGCCAAATTAGAACAGGCTAAGATGCAATCTCTAATGCAGTTAGAACAAGCCAAATTGGAAGCTGATAACCAGAAGTCACAAATGCAAGCCGAGGTTGCCCGCGATAAAGAAGCGGCACAAATGGAGGCTGACTTACAAACCAACGCAGCTAATGCAGAGCGTGAAGCTATTTCAAGGCGTGAACAACTACAGGCTGATTTGATTTCTGACCGTGAAAAGCGGGCGCATGAGGAACACATGAAGCGCATGGAATTGGGCAGCAAGTTTAGGCTTGAGGCTTTGAAAACCGTAGGTGCAGGAGTTGATGAAATAACAGCCAATGCAGAAGAGATTGAAGGCGGGGCCGACGTCGAGAATATGAACGACGTGATTGCCGCACGTCCAGACCCTAACGAGGCGATACTGAATAGCATTAATTCGTTAGCGGAAGCTATGGCGTTATCTGCCCAGGCGGCTAATGCCCCGAAACAAGTTGTGCGCGATGAAAGTGGCAACATTACAGGCATTGCGCCAGTTAATTAAAGGATTCTAAACAATGGCAAAAGGTGACATCGTATGGTTTGACGAGGCCGCGACGTTCGATTATTTCGCGTCGTGGGCAACCTCTGACGACATAAAGTGTGCAGTATTGGACAATACAACGGCACCCACAGCAGGGGACACAACCCCCGCACTGGCTGACTATACTGAAGTAACGGCGGCTGGCACTTATACGGCTGGTGGTACATCCTTGGGCACATGGGACGCGGTTAACACCCAAACAAGCGGCGTAGGCACGGTTGACAGTTCTACAAACCCAACGTGGGCGGCAGACGCAAGCAATGACACAGATGCTTATTGGGCGTTGCTTTATAACGACACGCGGGCGGGCGACCCTGCATTTGCATATGTTGAACTGGGTGGCCCTGTAGATATGGTCGCTGGCGCGTTAACAATCACATGGAACGCAAGCGGTATCGCAACATTAACTAAAGCATAGGAGGTTTAATATGACTTGGTATGCAGTTTATGATAAAGCTACGGGCGAATTAAAAGGGCAAGGTTCACAAGTGCCTAGCGACGTTGAGCTTGCTTCTAGGGGGCTTGCTAAAAAGTCGTTTCCAGAAAAAACAACCATGGACTGGAACTCTAGTTCTCTTACGTTTGATGTGCCGATAGTTGTGCCTAAAGAGCGGATAAGCGTTGAAGAATTTCTTGACCGCTTCACTCTTGAAGAACATGGCGCGGCGGTAGATTTAGCCCGCACTAACGGCATGGCAAAAGCTTGGTATGATCGGGTTAAGTTAATGAAGTATATCGACGCTACAGACCCCACAATCGTTATGGGTATGAACTTTCTACAGGCGGAGGTTATCTTAACACCTGAACGCGCGGCAGAAATAATGGGTTGGTAGTATGGCAAATTATGATCCACAGCCAGTTGTTTCAGCCAATAGTAAGGGCTTTGATTTTGCCCCACAAACAAGAGTAGCGGCACCATTCACCGAAAGCAATATGACATGGGTAGAGGTAGAAAACAGCACAGCAGCAGATTGGGCTGGGTTTTACCTAACTTATTTAGCTGACACAGGTGTAAGTGCGCCAGCGGGTATATTTTTTGTAGCTACAGGTGCGGCTTCATCCGAGGTTCGAATTGCTACTGTTCCCATGACAACTTCAAGAAGTGTTCCGCTAATTGATATTTTTATTCCAATCCCTATTGCATCTGGGACTAGAATATCGGTATCGGCAACTGCGGAGGGCGGTAGTTCACTTAGGGGGCAGATTATCGGGGTGCTATCTGCTGACTTCGACGCAGAGCCGACTTATACAGCCTTTGAATGTGGCCCGTTTAATCTTGCCGCCAGTGCTGAATATGGCAAGTGGGTGCCTGTTGACCCAGGGGGTACAACAAATACTAAAGGTTCATATACGGAAATAAGCCAAACAAGTCACACAAACAATGTGTTAAACGGTGATAGCCTAGCCAATACTTACGATTATTTTGGATTTATGCTTAATACTAATTGGAACTCAGCAATGGGGTTCGCGTGGACTTTAGCAGATTTGGCAACAGGCGCGGCTTCATCCGAAGCAATATATGCGGCTGACGCGACATTAAGGCACAGTGTCGCGGAGCAATCCGCGTATGCTACTCCAATTATGACTAAAATGAGCGGTGCGGCGTCTGGGGCAAGAATATCGGCGCGTAGCCAATGCTCAATTACAGACGCTACCGATAGGGTGATTGGTGTTTTACTATTCGGCGTGAGGTAACGCATGTCTATTTTATTATATTGGCAGGAATACCAAGCTGGCGGTGATGTAGAAGTAGAGGCCAGCACAGAAGCCCTTACACTAACAACACTACAGGCAACGATTACCAACGACATTAATGTTGCAGCTAATGTAGAAGCCCTTACACTAACAACACTACAGGCAACGATTACCAACGACATTAATGTTGCAGCTAATGTAGAAGCCCTTACACTAACAACACTACAGGCAACAATAGGCTATGAGTTTAATGTAGGTGCCGCAACAGAGGCCCTGACGCTAACAACAAATGCGGCAAGCATTGCGAATGATGTCAATGTAACTGCGAACACCGAAGCTCTGCAATTAACGACCTACCCGTCAACCGTGTCGGTGGGTGTTAGCAATTTAATTGCGGCCAATGTTGTAGAGTTAACCCTAACTTCATATCCAGCAACGATTGGCGTTGAGGCGGTTGGCGATGACGTACCAAGTCGCGGCGGTATATACCTACCGAGCCACACATCATCCAAAAAGGTAATACGCCAATCGGTTAAAGGCGAAATATACGACAGCGTAGGCGATGCATTAAAAGCGATCGAGAACGCAAAGGCCCGACCAAACAGAAAGAACAAACGCAAGGCAACGGCTAAAATCAAGGCTGTGGCGGTTAATCCGTTGGTTGCTGGTTTTGTTGAAACAAGCGGCTTACAGCCTGTCACGATTACGGCGGCTCAAGTTAGTTTTGACGACATAAACAAAATTAGAGCGCAACTTGAGGCGATATTAGCCCAAAGCATGGCGTTTGAACGAATAAGACAGCAAGAAGATGACGCGATAGTCGCTCTCTTAATGGCTGCATAGGGATAGTAAAATGACACCTAAAGAGCGTGCATCACTTGCAGAACAACTGCAAGCAAACCCCTTATTTGAAGAATTACTGTCTGGCATTGAATCAAACGCTATTGAACAGATGATTTATGCCCAAGACACCGAAACACGGCATTTGGGCGCGCTACGCGTTCAGGCCGCACGATCCATCCGAAGCGATTGTCAGTCTAAGATTGACAGCATCCGCACACGGAAGGGCGCACCCGCATAAGCAGGGCGCACACTAAGAGCCGAAAGGCAAATCAATGACAGACGAAACCAACACCGACCTCGAACAGGGGCCGACTGATAACGTCGAACTCTCAGACAACGATAATTCCGACGAACTTGACTACTACGACCCTGATGAAGATCAGGACAACGATAGTGAGCCAAGCGAAGAGGAAACCGACGATGAGGCGGATGAGGCCGAAGCCAGTGAAGAGGCTGAAGGACAAGAAGCCGAAGGTCAGGCCGACGAAGAAGAACCCCTTGAGGATTTCATTACTAAGCTTAAAGCGGAAACCCCGCGTTTGGCGAAGCACATGGATGAACTCGAACAGGGCAATCTTAGGCAGTCTGATTACACGCGGAAGTCGCAAGAACTGTCAAACGACAGGGACGCGGTGAAAGCGGACGCGCAACGTATTGAAAGCATAACCAATACTTTTGTTGAATACCTATCTACCATAATTCCACCTGAACCCGACACGTCTTTGGCGTTACGTGATCCAAATCAATACACGGCACAAAAAGCCCAGTATGACGCGGCTCTTGCACAGGTTCAGAAGCTTATAGAGCTTGGGGAAACACCCAAGAATGTAAGCCAAGGAATGAACACCAATGACCACCAAAAACTGGTGGCTGATGAAAATCAAAAACTCGCAGCCTTATTCCCTGAAACGGGAACCCAACAGGGTAGGCAGAAGTTTTTCTCTGAGGTTCAAACGGTAGCCCATCACATCGGTTTTACGGATGCTGAACTTAACAGTATGACGGATCACCGTATGTTCGCCCTAGCGCAATTAGCTAAGGAAGGCATGGCGGCTCAAAAGGCAAAGGTAGCAGTAAAAGTAAAAGCCCAAAAAGCACCACCAGTTGCACCGCGCAAACGTGGGCAAGGTGCAAATAGGGGCGGCGGGAATGCTTCAGCGATGCGGAAACTATCCAAATCAGGGTCACTGCAAGACGCAATGGCGATTGATTTTGATTAATCTCTCATCATAAGGAGTCAATAAAATGACTGTTGTTACAAATACTTTCCAAACTACGAGTGCTACGGTAAATCGTGAAACTCTTTCAGACGTAGTGTCCCGCATTACGCCCGAAGATACGCCCATCTATTCAATGATTGAAAAAATCAAAGTTGATGGGACACATCCAGAATGGTCAACCGACGATCTTGCGGCACCTGGGGATAACATCCAACTTGAGGGCGATGATTACACCTTCGGTGCTACTACACCCGCAGTGCGTGTGGGGAACTACACACAAATCATGCGCAAGGACGGTATTATTTCACGTACTCAGAATAAAACCAAAGAGGCGGGCAACGATACCAAGGTTAAACGCCAAAAGCTTAAAAAGGGCATCGAACTTCGTAAAGACGTGGAATATTCCATTGTTGCAGCGAATGCCTCTGTTGGTGGTGCGACTCGTAGGAGTGGTTCGCTATCGAGCTGGATTGAAACAAACGCTTCACGGGGCGGCAGTGGTGCTAACGGTGGCTTTAATAGCGGCACAGGCTTAACTGTTGCTCCGACTAACGGCACATTGCGTACATTCACCAAGACTTTGTTGGATAGCACTATGCAATCTGGCTATCAGAACGGCGCAAACTTCAAACACGTTTACGGCTCGTCTTACATTAAGTCGGTGTTTGTTACGTTCATGTCTGACAGCAACGTGGCGGCTTTCCGTTACGCGGCATCAAACGGCAAGAACAACAGCATTGTCGCAAATGCCGATGTGTATGAAGGCCCACACGGTAAGGTGTTTATTCACCCTAATCGCGTGATGTCTAACGCGGCTGCGCAAGCACGTAATGTGTTCTTGATTGACCCTGAATATCTGAAATGGGGTTGGTTTGATAAAATCCACGAGGACAAGAAAGTTGCCAAAACTGGCGATGCTGAAAAGTTTGTTCTTATTGGCGAGGGTGAATTGAACCCAACCAACGAAAAAGGACTTGGTGTTGTTGCTGACGTGTTCGGCTTAACGGCGACTACCTAATCCCAACTGGCAGGGCTGTAATGGCCCTGCCAACCCATACCCCCAATACATTTATGAGGTTACACAATGGCTAATACGGTCAAATGCATAATTATGCGCGACAGATGGAATGAGGATGGAGTTCGCTTAGTTGCTGGAACACACGTTGATTTTCCCGTTGATCAAGCAATGGACGGCGTCGAGAACGGCTCACTTTCACGGGTTAAAGAAGCCCCAAAGAAAGCTAAATAAATGCGTATTCGTGACGGTGACTGGGAACTGTTTAGCTACGACCAGCAAACGGGCCGACAGGTTTGGGAAATTCGCAACCCTGATGGGTCAACAACACACCGCACGGATTATCCAGTGCAGCCCACGGTAGATATAAACCAAGCACAGCGAAACCTTGGGCAGTCTAACTGGAAGGGTGACTATCACCAGATAGCGTCAATTCCCCTGAATGTGTTTTACGACCAGCTTGGGCAAGCCTCAAGAGAGGGCGACGACAAGCATATTTCTAAATGGCTGAATGATAGTGATAATCGGGCTTGGAGGACTAAAGATGGGACTGTTTAGGCAATGTAAAACTGAAGGTTGTAACAACCCGATTCAGGGGCGAGGCTGGTGTGGAAAGCACTACATGCGATGGTATAAGCATGGCGACCCTATGAAGAAGTTAAACCGATACGGTGATGCAGCAATATTTCTCGATAAGGTGGCGTTAAGACTTAACGAATCCGAGTGCATAATGTGGCCTTTTGAGAGGAACCCTAAAGGGTACGGCAGGCACAAAGTTGGAGGGCGTCGACTGATGGCCCACAGGCTTGTCTGTGAATCTGTGTATGGCCCTTGCCCAACGAAATTACATAATTGCGCCCATTCATGCGGTAAAGGCCACCTTGGATGTGTGAACCCAAAACATCTTAGATGGGCAACACAAAAGGAAAACTGTGCCGATAAACAAATACATGGGACTATCGCTAATGGTGAGAAAAACGGAAATGTATCTATGACTGAGGCCACAGCCAGAAAGGTCAAACTGATGATAGGAACCACAACACAGGTCAATATTGCTGCTGCTCTCGGCATCACCCGATCCGCAGTGCGCGATATTAAAATCGGCAGATCGTGGGCGTGGCTATGACTGTATTCGCTGACTTCCTTGATTTACGCACCGCTGTTATTGAACAGGTCGGCAGGCCAGATATTGCGGACGTTATCCCGCGCCTGACGCTTATGGCAGAGGCTGACTTTAACCGCGAATTACGCTTGCGGGAACAGATAAATAAAACAACTCTAACCTTGGCAAGTGGTTCGGTGGCATTGCCTACGGATTTCGTTGAGATGATTGGCGTGTTTACCGAGGCGGGTGTTGAATATGTTCAGCAATCGCAACAGGCGGCAAAGCTCAACCAGTGCTACTACGCGGTAGATGGTACTAACTTGACGCTGCACGGCACTGACACTGACGTTCTGGTTGATTATTATGCTTCCGTTCCAACACTCACAACGAGCATGACAACAACAAACTGGATGCTTGCTAAGTACCCTATGATTTACCTTTACGGCGTTTCTTTAGAGGCTGCAAAATACATGCGTGACAGGGAGTTGGTGGGCGATATGGCTTCACTACTTTCCGACGCAATTAATAAAGCCAAAGTTGACGATGAGCGGGCGCGGTATTCACGCGCAAGAGTTCGTGTTCAAGGGGTAACGCCATGACATTATTAACGATTGCCCAAGGGCTTGCTAAAAATGTGGGAATGGCTGTTCCTGACGTTGTTATTTCATCACCTGGTAGGGAATGGGATGAGGTGATTGAAATGTCAAACCTTGCAGGCGAAGAATTAGCACGGCGTGTTGATTGGGGCGCATTACAAACAACCGCCACCCTTACTGGGGATGGAACAAACAAGGTACACGCGCTAGGTGTAAACTTTTCACGCATTTCGGCAGGCATTGGAATGGTTGTCGGCACAACCTTCGTTAGACCGCTTACACGTGCTGAATGGGGGTCACTGACGCCTGTAGAAGGTACGCCGCGATACTTCCTGCTTGAGGGCAATAACGTCACGCTATGGCCTTATTTGGCAAATGCAGAAACCCTTACGGTGGAAACGCAAACTAAGCTGTGGTGTTCAAACGGCACGGCGGCTTGGGCTGCGGATAGCGACACGTCAAATGTGGACGAAACGCTAATGCTCAAAGGTTTAATAGTTCGGTGGCGTCGTCAAAAGGGTATGGATTATGCCGATTACGAAGCCGAATATGAGGCGGGGCTTGCTGACTTGGCGTCTTTCGATGATCGGAACCGTTTATGATTGTTAGGCCAAAAAAACGCGCACCTGTTCATAAGTTTTCAGGGGATGAACCCACGCCAAAGCCACAAGCACAACCATTTTCCTTTCCAGCCCCTATTCGCGGTTGGGTGTTGGACGATAGCCTTGCAAATCCACAAGCTGGTGGCGCATCTATTCTTGATAACTGGATATGCACAAGCACAGGCATTCGGGCGCGGGGCGGCAAGCAGAAATATG
>Ga0115546_1002092_pt1 | contig 11772 bp, 14 predicted proteins | sample COGITO_mtgs_1004_FD_87186 | JGI IMG/M metagenome (GOLD analysis project Ga0115546, IMG submission 87186) | Pelagic marine microbial communities from North Sea - COGITO_mtgs_100413 | ecosystem: Environmental > Aquatic > Marine > Epipelagic | place: Germany:Helgoland, sampling site Kabeltonne...
ACGTTTGAGCTTGAATCCGAGCACAGTCTGCTTGACGTAGAGGGCGGTGTCCGGGAGGTCCTTGACACTTTTCATCCCTACGTAGCCGAGCACTGCGAAACAAGTCGCTCGCGTCAACTTATCCTGATTGGCCATCTACCTATCCTCTCATGCACACGGGATGTGTGTAGTACATTTATAACACATAAACGGGTATAAGTCTACAATTGATACTTGGTGCACTCTCTATGTGTGCACTCGTAGGACTTCCAGACTTACTATCCTCGTTACACTACTCTAGATAGTGTAACTTCATGAGTGGCTGTAGCATCATGAATGGCTGTAGCATCTCTCTCGCAGTGCTGGTATATACTTATTCATATGCAAAATGCCATATCCGCGAGTACTATTCGTACCTATACGCCCTTAATATGTCTTGGTATGTTCGCTATCATCGTATCGTATTACGTCATCGTACCGAGCGAGTGGGTGTCGTCAGATATTGTCATGAAATACGGCCACACTGTGCTTTGGGTGCTGATAGGCGCACTCTTTTTGGGTAGAAGAAAGAAGTTTGTAGCGCGACATATGAGTGCACTCACTGCTGTCTTGCTCTGCGGCTACGTAGCATTTCTCATATGGTTTTGCGCGCGAGCATTATCATACGTCACATGATCGCTCACTGAGTCAATCAAGTGAGATATCTTACAGAGTATCTTATATAACTATTGCTATACTACGATCATGAGTATCTATGATCTGAAATTTAATGACACGACTGGCAAAGAGATTTCAATGCAAGAGTATGCCGGAAAGGCACTATTACTAGTCAACACCGCAACCCAATGTGGACTTGCGCCGCAGTTTGAAGGACTTGAGCAGCTCCACAATGAGTTTAAAGACAAAGGCCTAGTAGTAATTGGTTTCCCTTGTGATCAGTTTATGGGACAGGAGCCAGAGACAAACGATACGCTTGTGTCTGTGTGTAAAAAGAATTTCGGTGTTACGTTTCTCCTAAGTGAAAAGATTGACGTAAATGGCACTGACACACATCCTATTTTCAAGTTTCTGAAGTCAAAGTCTACCTCGGTGCTTGGTACAAAAATTAAATGGAACTTTACTAAGTTTTTAGTGTCTAGCGACGGTGCCGTTGTAAAACGATATAGTCCCACGACCCAACCAGCGAAGCTACGATCAGATATCGAACATATGCTCGCAGAACAATAGGCGAATTGCTCTGACAAGCGCGGTACATACTACCGTGCAGTAAACTAGCTCATTTGATAATTATAGTCGATAAAAGCAAAGCGCCCACCCTTGCGCACCGAGGTGCATGAGGGTGGGCAGGTAGTTTTGTCGTCATACCTAGACGGAGAGTCGCCGTGTGGACGGCTATCGCTTGTACAGAATGAGCGGTACGCTCGTGTCGCACAGCCAGTCGACACCCAGGTTGCCCGCCGAAATTGCGTAGCTCTTGTTTGTCGAGCGGATGTCGTTGACGCTGCGGTTCATCTCTTCGAACATACCCTCGGACATGCCAAGGTGCGTCATGATCGACTGCGATAGTAGCGGTCCGCTCCCTTGGTATCCAAGCAGTGCATTGAGCACGTGGAGACACGGCTCTGGCTCGGACGACGACGTGTCGTAGAGGATTGCTCCCCTGAGCTCGCGAGCACCGAAATCGCCTCTTCGTCGGTGAAGAAATTCCACATGATCAATCTGGCGACCATCGATGAACTCGGCTACACGGTCGAAGGTCTTTGGGCTCGCCGCGTCATCTGGCACCGTGCGCGCGCCGCGAATAGCCGCGACGTCTTTCATACCGAGTGCATCGGTAGTTTCTAGCACAAACTTGCTGAAGAAATACTCCACAGTTGCTCCTCGATAAGAAACGACCTATGCGGCTGCATAGGCTTCTTATACTATAACACATTAAAGTATTATAACAATGTCCGCGCCATAAATCAGTATTCGAATTTAAGTTCTTCTGCGTCAGGCCACAAACGCCCATCTTTTGGTATACGAAGTGTTCAGTGGGCTCCACCAACGGTGCATGACAAAGCCCCGCGAACGAGGCTCTGCCGGTAGTAGGGCAGAGCAGCTGCGGGGCTAGCTCTTTTTGATGGAAATGGAGGGCGGCGACACGCGCTTGCTGTCGTGCAGCACGGTGTAGTTGGCGTTAGGCTGGACGGTCAATGATTCTCCTCCACCCGTGTGGTCGATGAACTGTTCGAAGTGTCCATGCAGCTCGTTACTTTTGTCGAGCCACGCGAGAAACTTCTTCTGATTGAAGCGCCATTCTCCCTTGGGTGGATTGGCGATTTGTCGAACCACGCCCAAATTGCGGGCGGTTTCCATGATGCCCAACTTGTCGAGCACCTCGACTTTTGCAGGCACGTCGCGGAGTTGGAACTTGGCCATCATTGTGATGAATGACCGCTTGCCGCGCTCAATCAGCGTGGCGCGATTCTCGTCAACTTCCTGCCAGATGGCCGTATCGAGCCGGCGCTCGAGAAGTGCATACTCTTCGAGCGCTTGCTCGTGAATCTTCGTGATTTCGGCGAGTGCTGCTTGAAATCGACGGTTCTCGGCGTCTCGCTCCACTTCTAGCGCGAAGCGATCTCCGACGAGTTCGTTCACGGCTGTGATTGCCTCTGGGTCGGTGCTACTCACACCACCACTTCCTTTCAAAGAACAAAAGACAGCGCGGTGCTGTCATAATACGTATAATACATCAAAGTTTACTTTTTGGCTAATATAGCTAATTAATATAACTTAGTAGCAGTGAGCGACAATATAGTACAAGGGATGGGCCTTGAGTGATGCAACGGTATGCCGGAAGTAGAATGCCCTCATCTCGGGGATTTCTGGTAGAAACCTCGCGAGATGAAGAGTGCGACCGCATCGTAGCGAGCAACTCAAGACTATAGTGTGCGAAGGTTTCGGTTAAATGATACATTGTAGAAGATGAAACAAATTTCCGAAGAGCTGCTGTATGCATATGAGCCGAGAAGTGAGTGGCTTATACACGATAGTCATTTTCATGGAGTAGGGCACATGGCGCGTGTATTTATCTTGCAGGAGCTTATTTGTACTGTATTAGCTTCAGAGGGCCTAGGAGTAAACAGGGAGGCTACGAGGTGGGCGGCGGCAACTCATGATGTCGGACGGGTTGATGATGGTCAAGATCTCGAGCACGGTCGACGCTCCGCTGCGTGGGCGCACGAGAATATCCGAGATCGAATGACACCCGAAACACTAGATACCGTCACGTACATTGTTCATTGGCATGTCCCGCCGGATTATGAAGCACCTGTTATGACGACGGAGTTGAAAGTGCTCAAAGATGCCGACGCACTCGACCGCGTCCGGCTTGGGGACCTCAATCCAAGCTTTTTGCGAACGGAGGCTGCAAAATCTCTTATTGATCTTGCGCAGCAGCTTCATGACGCGTCGCGACGAAACGTAGCCGCGAACGGTAAAGAAACGTTTGCCGATGTAGTCAGTGCGGCGAAGCGGCTACACCTACTCGCATCCTCTTGATATCAGAAGTCTTCGTATAGTAATGAAAACTATTTCACTGCAACCATGAGCGCAGCTGCGTATAATCACACTATGAGTACTCGTATAGCAAAGTCGACGCCAGAATATCAGATGGCTCCGTCAGAGGTAATTAGATTGCCTAAGGTGCGCGCGTCCACGGGTGGCCTAGATGAGATTAATCCAAATGATGTAGTGCACGGTGAGTACGCAGCGGGCAACAAGGACTTTGGTGATTGGATTGACCTAGTATATCTCGATGATGATTTGCTCCGTACATTTTCTGGCGCAATAGACAAAAGACATCCGGTAATTGAAGAACTGAGGCTGCTCTTGAGGGATGAAAAGAAATTCTACGTGGTGCCCATTAAAGAGATTTCGTCCGGCATCGCATTTAAGCGCACTGATATTCTAGTCATCGAGACCATATCAACCATACACGGTAACGTGCGCCATGGGCCATCTTGCGTGTGGAGCATACGGTTCGAAGATGGTAGTGTGCGCACTCTCGAGGCAGAGTACCAATCTTATTTCTCGTACGCAAACACGGTTCGTCCAGCAAGCATGACGAATGTGTCGCTGCTTGATACTGTCTTCTGAAGCAGGCGCAGTCTACATGTGACTACTTCGTAGTTTTGATCAATTTTTTTTGCGCTTTATTTGCTTTTTCTGCAGCATATTTGGCAGTGTGCCTGCAAATTGAGGCGCACTTAAATGCAGTAGACATGCGGATCATGCCTTTGACGCGGAAGACTATTTGAAATAGAAACGCCCTCCTCCCGGACGTTTCTGCTAGAAATGGCTCGAGAAGGAGGGCTGTCGTTTTGCCTAGAAGCGCCGTGGACAGTCGGTGCACCAGCCGTGATCATTGCGATCACATAGTACGCAACTGTCGGGACAGGGGCACTCTTGCTGGTCGAGCGTGGGCGCGACGGCAACGGGCGATTCGGTCGCATCTCGCACTCGTTTGATGTCGAAGTGCGGATCTTTCCAATCGATGAAAGCTTCGAGCTTTCGACCGTGTACTTTCCGGCACTTGTACTTGAAGCGATGCACGATCTTGGCAATTGCTTGCACACTGCCTTTGCATGCGCTGTTGAACAGCGCGTCATCGAGCTTCAACTCGACTTTCCAGTCGGCATGCCAGACGGCCTCGTATATACCAGTGGTCACTGTTGGTACCTTATCTGTAGTATGGCTAGACAAAAACGAACTACTGCGTGATCGCAGCTAATGTATACTATAACATAAACTCCGTATAAAGTCATCTTTTTGGTGTTTATAGATCATTAATCTAATTCAATCTCAATGTAGTTGTGGGGTTATGCGTGTGATATAAAGCATGAGCATAATGTAGTATACTGGGCAGCATATGATACGTACTAAACAAAATGGCTTCACTATTGTTGAGTTACTGATAGTGATCGTAGTGATAGGTATATTAGCGGCAATCACCATTGTCGCGTTCAATGGTGTGCAGGCTCGTGCGAGGGACAGCGAGCGGGTTTCGGAGATAAAATCTATACATAAAAAGTTAGAAATGTATCATGCCGAAAAAGGCTACTATCCCACAAGCGCGCAGATGATGAACGCGACATTTCGCCAAGATATGGGGCTCGATGCTGGAACGCTGACTCCGCCAGGTAGCGGCTCGTCGCTTGGCTACTGTTGGTCGAACGCCCCCGATAGATATTGCTACGTGGCGCGGCGCGCGGTACCTGTTGCTGGCAACTATGATTGCACCGGCAATATCGACCCGAACGAAACGTGTATCAGCTATGCGTTGTCGTATCGGCTTGAAGGTAATCCTACAGTAGAAGTTCGGCAAAATAGTCTGAATAATTCGTAATGTAGTCTACAAGGCTGAATTATCGCTATAGGGTTATAGTGATATACTAGATATATGAAGAAGTTACTACAAGGGCTGGTGGTTGTGGTTATCTTACTCGCAGGGTTTGGGTACGTCTATCGAGATGATGTGATGCGACTATTCTTTCGCCCAACGGAGTCGGTGCTTAATAGCGAGACAGTATCGGGTGAAAAAGAGGTTGTCGCACGAGATTTAGTGACGCCGTGGTCTATTGAGTTTTTGCCCGGCGGGGATATGCTCGTACCCGAGCGAGAAGGCCAGCTCCAGCGCATAGGTGCAGATGGTGCCCGTTTTACTATCGAGGGAGTGCAGGAAACAAGTGAGGGTGGGTTACTCGGTGTTGCGTTGGCGCCAGATTTTGAAAAGAGTAACCAAGTCTATCTTTACTACACGACAAATCGTAGTGGCACACTCACGAACCAGGTCGATCGCTATGTACTGAGTGGCGATGCGCTGGCGGACCGTACGAGAATCATTGCGAATATACCGGCCGCGAGCAATCACAATGGCGGCGATATTGCGTTCGGACCCGACGAAAAGCTTTACATCACTACAGGTGACGCGGCCACGCCAGACAGTGCGCAGGACACAGACTCACTTGCAGGCAAGATATTGCGACTCAACCCAGACGGCTCTACGCCAGATGACAATCCATTCGAGAACGAAGTCTGGAGCTATGGGCACCGAAACCCGCAGGGAATCGCGTGGGATGACAATGGCCAGTTGTGGTCTGTCGAGCACGGTCCATCGGGAGCCGACACGGGCAGGGACGAACTGAACCGTATCGAACGCGGCGCAAACTATGGGTGGCCAGTAATTACGGGTGATGAATCGCGTGACGGGATGCAGACGCCTGTTGCCAACTCGGGGGTAGATGAGACGTGGGCACCGGGCGGTATGGCCTACGCGGATGGAGCACTGTACTTTGCTGGACTTCGGGGACAGAGTTTATACAAAGTCGATATCTCTTCGCCAAACGCGGTGTCACTGTCGAACTTATCGCGTTTATTCGCTGATGAATACGGACGTTTACGGGCCGTGACCGCGCACGAGGGTGATATATATTTCACTACTTCGAATAGAGATGGTCGAGGTAGCCCGAGCGCAGACGACGATAAGATTATTCGGTTTACGCCATGACTCAAACCACAGACCGAGGTAGGTAAGTGCTATGAAGTATCTCGCATTACTCAGGGGCATAAATGTAGGTGGCAATAACAAAGTCGCGATGAGCGAACTGCGAACTTGCTTTGAGCGCGCAGGCTTTACGGGCGTCTCGACATATATCAATAGCGGCAATATATTTTTCGAAAGCGACGATACGGACATTGTGGATCTGGTGCATCGGTGCGAGGTGGCTATAGAAGACACATTTGGTTTTGTGGTGATAGTGACGGTGATCTCACAAGATGAGTACAAAGATGCCATGCAACATGCGCCCAGTTGGTGGGCGGATGGTATACCTGAAACTCGTAATGACGCACTGTTTGTGATACCCCCTACGACCACCCAAGAAGTGCTTGATGAACTCACGAAGAAGACATCCCATGTAGATAAGCTCGACTCCCGTGGTCAGGTAGTGTTTTGGACGTTGCCGATGGCCGATTATGGCAAAAGCGTAGTGCCGAAAATCGTAGGGACGCCGATATATAAGCGAATTACTATACGCAGCTCTAAGACCGCAAAAAAGCTCCTCGATTTATTTTAAGCTTTTGCCTTGAACAATTGTATCCATTGCTCAGTAGTCATTTCCGAAGGTTTGACGTCGCCTACGCCTAGCGTGCCGAAGTACTTTTGACGCGAAAAACACTTCTCTACAAACTCGCGGTATCGCGGCATGTCACGCGCGGCAAGCAGCGGTGTTTCGCGGCGCAATAGTTCGATAAAGACCGTGTCCACGGCTGGGTGCGGCCAAAAATCGGTTGGCTTGAGTTTGAAGCGAATGCGCGATTCAAAAGTAGGTGTGATACATGCGCCAAGTAGGCCAGTAAAGGAGTAATCATCGATGAGTAACTTCTGCGCAAACTGTTTTTGTAGTATGAGGTAGATGGCTTCTGGCGGATTGTCTGCTTCTGTGAGGCGGTGCACAATCGGGGAACTCAGGTGAAAGGGGATGTTGGCAAATACTTTGTATGCCGAGGTTGGAAGTGCAAAGGTAAGCGCGTCGCCGTGTACTACGCTAACATGTGGCTGCGCACCTAGGTTGTCACGCAATGTTTCGAGCAGCCGTGTGTCAGATTCTATTGCCACGACCTGAGCGCATTTGTCCGCCAGTACCGACGAGATGATGCCGCTGCCTGCGCCTATGTCGTAGACAGTGTCGGTTTTTTTGAGTGTCGAGTGTCCGACGAGAGTTTTGACCAAACTAGGGCGGCGTAAGAAATTTTGAGATTTTGTATGCAGGCGTTTCATTATCACTAGTATAACAGCTTGCTTGTATTGGCTGGCACTAGGGGGTATACTCGAATAAAGAAGGATATCTATGAAGTTAGTGACGCAGCAAGACGACCAGCAAATTGTAGACTACCTAACCTCCACTCTTGTCGAGCATTTGAAAGCCGACGAATCAGTACTGTGGCTTGTGCCTGGAGGCTCTGCCATGAAGGTGGCAACGCAAGTACTGAGTGCGCTCGAAGATGTCGACACCTCGAAGCTTTGCATTACGCTGACCGATGAGCGATATGGCCGACCTGGCCATGAGGATGAAAACTGGTCTCAGCTCGAACAGATGGGCTTCACCTTAAGCTCTATCAATGCATACCGCATACTACGCGGCGAAGACATAGAAGTGACTGCGCAAGACTTCTCTCATAAGCTGAGCGATCTTTTTACGACGTATCAGTTCAAAATTGGCTTGTTCGGGATTGGTGCCGATGGCCACACTGCAGGCATCAAGCCGCATAGCGCTGCGGTATCAAGCGAAGATTTCGCGGCGCAGTTTGCGGGAGAAGACTTCGCTCGCGTGACTATGACCCCACTTGCTATCACTCAGCTAGATGAAGTTGTGGCATATGCGCATGGTGCAGAAAAGCACAAAGCACTACGACAATTACTCAGCGAAGATATATCACTCGATGAACAGCCTGCGCAGATACTCAAATCTGTGAAGCGCAGTACATTGTTTAGCGACTTCGCTGCGTAACAGATAATACAAAGGAGGAAATTATGAAGATTATTATTGCTGGACTTGGCCGCATGGGCTACCAGATTGCTGAAAAATTGGTAGATGCTGAACACGAAGTTGTCGGCTACAATCGCCACCCCGAGCCTGTTGATTTATTGGCGCAAAAAGGTGGTATTCCTGCGCATACTCGCGAAGAGGCAGTAGCGGCATTTGACGGTGAACCGGCTGTCGTATGGCTCATGATACCAGCGAGCGTCATAGACACGGAGCTCGACGAGTGGTTGAAGATCTTGCCGCAGGGCAGTGTGGTTATTGACGGTGGTAACAGTGATTATCGAGGTGACGCAGCACGTGCAGCACGCGCCGTAGCAGCTGGCAGTACGCTGCTTGACATCGGTACGAGTGGCGGCGTACATGGCCTGAAGCGTGGCTTTTGCATGATGGTTGGTGGTGACGAAGCGTCGTACGAACGTATCGTACCTGTACTCGACATACTCGCGGCACCTAGTGGCGCGCATGATTATTTTGGTACCAATGGGGCTGGACACTACGTGAAAATGGTACATAACGCTATTGAATACGGTATGATGCAAAGCCTAGCCGAAGGCTATCGTATGCTTCGAGAAGGTCCGATCGAAGGCATAGATCTTGCACGAGCAGGTGATGTATGGCAGCAGAGCAGCGTTATTACATCGTGGCTAAACGAACTATGTGCCGAATCGCTGCACGAATCAGCGGAACTTGAGGGTATCGAGGGAGTTGTGGCTGAAAGTGGGGAAGCTAGGTGGACGCTCGAGACTGCAAAAGACCTGGGCATTGCGCTACCCGCTATACAAGCATCGTTTGACGTTCGTCTCGCATCGCAGCAAGGCGAAGTAGACTTCTCTACCAAGTTACTTGCAGCTATGCGTAACAAATTTGGTGGCCACGACATCAACGGCAAGCAGTAGCACGCGGCTAGTCGTTGTATACTAGTAGCAGTGAATGCACAGCTAGAAGCCAAACTCAAAACTCTTCCGAGAAATCCCGGTGTATATTTTCATAAAGATACAACCGGTGAAATCATCTATGTCGGCAAAGCAGCCGTACTGCGTAATCGTGTACGGCAGTACTTTCAAGATGCCCGTGATAAGGACATAAAGACACAAGCCCTGGTCGCTGAGATATACGATACAGACTGGGTCGAGACGGAAAGCGAAATCGATGCCTTGTTTCTTGAGAGCGAGATGGTCAAGCGCTACATGCCGCGCTACAATATTTTGCTGCGCGACGATAAGTCGCAAATGTTTGTGCGTATCGACATGAAAAGTGAATGGCCCACAGTCTCTTTCACTCGCAATCCGGCCGATGACAACGCCGAATATTACGGACCGTTTTACAATAGCTATGCTCTTAAAAAAGCGCTCCGTTACCTACGAAAGGTCTTTCCCTACTTCACGCGCGAGCCAAAGCCCGGGCAGTCGCGACTCGACGAAGATCTTGGTCTGAGTCCACGAAGAGAAGATGGCAACGAGCTGTATAAAGCGAATTTGCGCAAACTTGTCAGTTATATCAAAGGCAACCGTGTGCAGCTCGCCAACGAGATTGAGCGCGATATGAAGACTGCAGCGGGTCTGCACGAGTTTGAGCGCGCGGCGCGACTACGGAATAAGTTGCAACATATGCGCGAGTTGCAGCGACGGGTGATGTTTGGAGACCGTGAATTTCTTGATATTAGTAAAGACAAAGCGCTTACCGATATCAAACAACTGTTCCAACTCACAAAATTGCCAGCTCGCATAGAAGGCTACGACATCAGCCATATGGGTGGGACGAATGTAGTGGCAAGTATGGTGGTGTTTACTAATGGCGTGAGTGACCGCGCCGAGTATCGCAAGTTTAAGACTAAACTGCAACAAAATGATGATTATCATAATATGTATGAAACGTTGCACCGCCGCTTTAGCCCAAAAAATGTCCAAAGCTGGGGCATGCCAGATTTACTCCTTATAGACGGCGGCAAAGGGCAGCTCGAAGCAGCGATTCGCGCATTGTCTGAGCGTGAAATCGTTTGTCCGGTGATCAGCATTGCGAAGCGCGAAGAAGAAGTGATCGTACACCGCGTTCGCTCACATATCGACGTGACGTATCTCGATGAAATTGCACAAAATATTCGCGAAGGTGTACGAGTCGATAAAAGTGGAGAATATCTGGTGGTTAATTTGCACCCAGGTCAGATGAACGCATCAGCTCACTCACGCAATTTACGCGGTGGTGCTATGGCGTATCCTCATAGCGACGTAGTCAAACTTTTTCAGCGAGTACGCGACGAATCACACCGTTTTGCGGTGAGCTACCATACGGTACTTAAGCGTCAAAAGCAGACCGCTGGTGCACTCGAAGAGATACCGGGTATCGGCCCGGCGACTCGCAAAAAACTACTCAAGCATTTTGGTAGTGTGCGCGGACTCAAGCTTGCAGAAACCGAACAGATTGCGCTGCTTATAGGTGAGGCAAAAGCCGCGAGTATCAAGAAGTTTTTGTGATAGGCTAGAGAGATGAAACGTATCATAACCGCAGACTTCTTTGCCGGCAATCGCACGGCCGCGATGCAGGCGCTCGAAGGCGGAGTGCTTGTTGCCACTGCATACAAATCCATGCAACGGAGTAACGATGCGGCGCACAAATTTGAGCAAGAAGGTAATTTTTGGTATCTGACGGGTATCGAGCGACCTGGTTGGTGGGTGATTATAGATGCATCTCGCAGTAAAAGTTGGCTTGTGCAACCAGATGTTGACCCAGTGCATACACTGTTTGATGGCAGCTTATCGCCAGAGCGCGCTATGGATATTAGCGGCGTGCAGGAAGTTATTTCTCAGCGAGAAGCCGAGGAGCTACTCGTGCAAACGGCTCGACAGCACCGGCTTGCCTATACGGTCAATCAGCCAGATCATGACCATTTTGATTTTGTCCTGAATCCTGCCCAACGAGAACTACGCGACAAGCTTGAGCGCATATTCGCCGATGTACAAGACTTCCGTCCGAAGCTAGCTGGGCTGCGAGCTATTAAGCAGCCTATCGAGATAAAAGCTATACAGTCTGCTATAGACATTACGGCCGATGCACTCACGCTCGTGCGCGCCAACATGGCGACCTACTCGTATGAGTATCAAATAGAAGCGGAGTTGAGCGGTGAGTTTCGCCGTCGCGGCGCCACGGGCCACGCCTACGATCCGATTGTGGCCGGAGCGGCAAATGCCTGTACATTGCACTACGTGGA
>Ga0115546_1002093_pt1 | contig 11767 bp, 19 predicted proteins | sample COGITO_mtgs_1004_FD_87186 | JGI IMG/M metagenome (GOLD analysis project Ga0115546, IMG submission 87186) | Pelagic marine microbial communities from North Sea - COGITO_mtgs_100413 | ecosystem: Environmental > Aquatic > Marine > Epipelagic | place: Germany:Helgoland, sampling site Kabeltonne...
AAAAAAATCATAGAAAAGGCGTGGAAAGTGACTAAGACATTATAAAGCTGGTAATTACCCTGTAGGAAGGCGTCCCCCGATTGAGATAATTCGAGACGCATAATCATGGAAACAATGAAACCAACGACACCGGAAAAAGCACCAAAAATGAAATATAAAGTTCCGATATTTTTGTGATTGGTAGAAAACAGCCAACGGTTGACAAAAGCGCTACTAAAGAAAAACACCCTTTTTGGTTACTCTACAATTGGACAAGGGTAATTGGAGTTGAACCAATACCAACGACGTCAAAGATCGTTGCCATAACCATTAGGCTATACCCTACAATAGTTAAACAAGTGCAAGAAGATTTGCGACGATAATTAGTGCATTTGGAAAAAAACAAAAAAGGCAAGTAACGAGACTTGTCACAATACAAACATAATCGGCGCAGTAGGCTGTTGAAGTAAATCAAAAGCTACGCCTTCTGTTGATTGTAGAAAAGAAGAAAACCTTAATTAGCCTTATGTAAAAGAAAGCAGCTATACAGCTAAAGAGAATGATAGCCAAAGACATCGAAATGAACCCTCGATCAACCAAGCCTAGCAAAGACCAAAATTTTGAAAAGAACCCCGATAAAGGAGGTATACCAGCTAAGGAAAACAAAAGCAGCGAAAATAAAATGCTAAACCATAAGTTTTTAGACCCAGAAGAAGCTCAATTGACCATATATTTTCAGTGACCTTCATTAGACCCGGCGATTACCAACGACATCAAAAAAGAAAAGAGGCAAAGCGACATAAGAGAGTATAAAGTGAGATAAAGCACGAAAGCTTTTAAAGACAAAATAGAACAACAAAATATTGCCAATAGAAGAAAACCTGTATGTGAGATAGTCGAATAGACCATTAATCGTTTAATACGTTTTTGGTACAACCCAGCAACCGAAGAAAAAGCAATCGAAAGAAAAGCACAACCTAAAAACGCAATATCGAAAAATGAAGAAAATTCGTTAAAGAGGAGATACGAGAGTTTTGCGATCAAAGCGAAAAGTAATATTTTGGGTACAGTAGAGAAGAATGCAGTTACAGATATCAGCGTACCCTCATAGATATCAAATAACCACATATGGAACGGGAAAGCTCCAATCTTAAAGAATAAGGAAGCGATTAAAAAAGCGAAACCCAAAAGAGCAAAATAAGTATTCTCGCCGGAAACTACTAGAAAAGCTATGTGCTCTATATTGCAGGTTCCATAAAGAAAGTAGAAAGCTCAAAAAGAGAAAAGGATTAAACAAGAAGAGAAAGCTCCCATCAAGAAATATTTTAAACCCGCTTCTGTGGCATACTCGGAACCTCTATGGAAACAAGTTAAAACATAGAATGACAGACTTAAAAGCTCGAGAGCTAGGTAGACCATTAAAAAGTTGTTTGAATTTATCAAAATGAATAAACCAAGAATAGAAAACCCAAGGAGAATATCGTACTCAAACCCTTGTAGAAAAAGACGAAAAAAATCGCGATTTAGTAAAGCAATGGAAAAACAAGAAACTAAGGCAACGATTTTAAAAAAATGCGAATAAAAAGTTAATTGAGAATGTACCGAAAAAGAGCTAAAGAAGAAGTTTGGCTCGAAATAGTTAAAACCGGCGATCAAAGCAATAAAGAAGAATATAGAAAAGCAAGTCAAAGGCTTTAGAAGTGGTTGGAAGGAATACTTTTTTGAATTGCAGACTGTAGCAAAAAGCAACGATAATAAAACAAACGTTGAAAGAAGTAATTCAATCGATAAAAAGCATATTTTAGCCTGTAAGTATTGCATCTTGATTAGATTGTGAGTGGAATTGAACCACTATGAATAAATTTGCAATTTACCGCATTTCCTTTTATGCTACTCAATGGAAGGGAGCAAAATTAAAAACTGAATAAAATAAGAAAAGCCATCATTAACGCGAAAAGAGCGATAGCCTCCGTTAAAGCGAATCCCAAAATAGCATAACCAAAAAGTTGTTTCATTAGATTTGGGTTACGTGCAACACTTGTAATTAGAGCAGAAAACACAGTACCAATACCGGCACCTACACCAGCCAGAGCAATAGTAGATAGACCTGCGCCTATTAATTTAGCAGCTTGTAAAATCATCAAGAAGAAAAAAAACGAAAAAACAATATAAAATTATACCTTTCCCAAAAGTCAAGAGATATAACTAGGCAAAGAAACGGCCTCGATGACAATAGGCATATTTGCATGACCAACGCCACAAATTTCACTACACTGTCCGTAGAAAACACTCTCACGAAGAATAAATAGTGACGTTTGGTTTAATCTACCTATACAAGCGTCAAGTTTTACCCCCAAAGAAGGCACCGCCCAACTATGCAAAACATCAGCGGCAGTAACCAAGACACGAATGTGAGTATTAATTGGCAGAACAAGGCGATTGTCAACTTCAAGTAAACGAAGCTCACCAATTGAAAGCTCATCAACGGGCACCATGTAACTGTCAAAGTTTAAAACACCAGCGGAGGCTTCAAAATCACAAAATTCGTAAGATCAAAACCATTGATGACCGACGCATTTCGCCGTGATGGAAGGGTCGATAACTTCATCTATCGAATACAGCAAAGCAAACGAAGGTAAAGCAACCAAAACTAAAATTAGCGAAGGGACTAGGGTTCAAATAATCTCAATAGTAGTACCGTGAACAACTTGACGAGAAGGACGGGCTTCGATAGTTATTTGATCCTGTGGCTTATTGAAAAAAAATAGAGTTCGAGCAAGAACGACCAAAACGAACCAAAAGATAAAAGTGATAAAAAACATTAAGTCGTGATGTAAATTTATAATACCCTCCATAACTGGGCTAGCAGCGTCTTGGAAAAAAACCTGTCAAGGTAGAGAGGAATCTAATAAAAACATCAATGTCGATGATAGGGGTTGAACCTATGACTTTTTAATTTTCAATCAAACACTCTCACCAGCTGAGCTACATCGCTTTTCGAATTGGATTTGAACCAATAACCGAATGGTTAACAACCATACGCTCGACCGTTTAAGCTACCGAAAACGTTATTACCATATAGAGCCGCGGAAACCAAATAGCATTTTAGCACTGATCAAGGAACGAAATTTGAACCGTGTTAGTCGATGTTTAGAGGAAAAGGTATTTAATGGCTTACCCGAAACTAAACAAAGGCTTTTAAACTTATTTTGTGATATATAAGCAAATGGGTCATCATACTGCTTTCTCAATCTATAAAAACCGCAATTTTGCAGTAAGGTTAATGCTAATTTTAAGGACTCGTTTACAGAAAAAGCATAACGTAGTCGTCTATCCTTTGACAAGTGTTTGTTTATATAAATCATCGAGACTCTAACAGATACCGTTTAAGCTAAAAATTAGACCAAAAACAAAAAGGACGAAGCCCAAAGCAATGGGCAAGAAGATTTTTCAACAAAGGCGCATTAGTTGGTCGATTCTATATCTTGGAAAAGAAGCCCTTGCTCAAATGTAGAAAAAAAGGATAGATGTCGTTTTTAAACCAAATATGAAAGGCTCAACAAGAACAATAAAACAAGATAATCAACCTCCCAAAAATAAAATGACAGTCAAGGCGCTCATTAAAATCATTGAACTGTATTCTGCTAGGAAAAACAAAGCAAACCCCATACTCCCATACTCTACGTTGAAACCAGAAACTAGCTCCGATTCTGCTTCAGGTAGATCAAAAGGAGCACGATTAGTTTCGGCGAGTATACTAACGAGGAACATTAAAAAAAGTGGGAAAAACGTTAAACAAAAAGGCAATATTTTTTGGAAGATCACAATTTCGAAAAAATTCAACGAACCTGTACAGACTAAAATAGAGACTAGGATCAAACCAATAGACACCTCGTAAGATATCATTTGGGCAGCACTTCGAAGACCCCCGAAAAAGGCATACCTCGAATTACTAGATCAACCGGATAGAATGATACCGTAAACTCCGAGAGAAGAAATTGCAAAAAGGAATAACAAACCCATATCTACATTGGAGAAAAAAGAGACACAAGAGAAAGGAATAACGGATCACGTTACCAAACTTATGAACAACGTCAAAATAGGGGCAAAAATAAAACTAAACGTTTGTGCATTCGTCGGGATAACTGTTTCTTTTACAAGCAATTTTAAACCATCTGCAAGAGGCTGCAGTAACCCTTGAAAACCAACAACGTTTGGTCCCTTTCGCTGTTGCATGGAAGCCATTATTTTACGCTCAGCCAGTGTTAAATAAGCGACCGAAATTAAGACAGGGACAGATATCACAAAAAATGAGAGTAATTTTTCAAAAAAAAACATCAAAATAACCGAGAGTTACAGGAATTGAACCTATAAGTTTGAATTTGAAATTCAATGTTATACCTTTTAACTAAACTCTAGTAAAGAGCCAACACAACATAAGAAAAGACGATAAATACTAAGTGAACACTCACAAGATTTGCAAAAATCGAAAAAGAAAGGTATAGCAGTAAAGCAAGAAAAATTACAGTTAAATAATGCACCACAAAGGCTGACTGAAACAGTGACAACCCCCGCGAGTAGGAAAAACTCGCCGACGAAAAGCCCAAAGGACCAAAAAATTCAATTAGACCTTTGTCTAAAAGCTGAAAGCTAAGTAAATAACCGAAATTCATAATACGGTTAGTAACAAGCTCAGTAAGGAGCTGATCAAAATGCCATCGAGTGGATAAAAACATATGAAAACGCCTAAACACCGAAGCCATTTTAAAACGGTAAACGATAGACTTCGTAGTAAAAAAGCAATGAATTAAAATGAACGATAAAAGTGTACCGCAGCAGGTGAAAATTAGCGGGATATTCTTTATTGAAAAGGTTAAAAACTCCGCATCTATCACGGAAACGTTTGATGGTATGAAAAACACGGTATTTCCGAACACTGTAGAACCAACGCCTAAAATTATTTCGCGTGAAATGAAACCTCAAAAAATAGAACCTAAGCCTAAAACAATAAGTGGAAACGACATTCGAAACGGAGCTTCGTGAGCCCCTTGTACGTATACTTTGAAACTATTGGGTTCATTGAAAAAGGCTAAAAACAAAAGACGAAAAGAATAAAATGCAGTGCAAAAAGCAGCGCAACAGCCTAGAAAATAAGCAAAGTTGCCTGTTGTGCTATACGCCCCGAAAGCCAACTCTAAAATCACGTCTTTTGAGTAAAAACCAGTTAGGAAAGGAAACCCCATCAGAGCTAAAGAACCGATCAAGATGCTTGTATAAGTTAAAGGAAAAACTTTTAACAATCCACCCATTTTCCTTAGATCTTGCTCGTCTAGTAGACCATGGATAACGCAACCAGCGCTCAAAAAAAGAAGAGCTTTAAAAATTGCGTGGTTTGCCAAGTGAAACAGAGCAACCGAATAATTAGACAAGCCCGCGGCGAAAATCATATAGCCCAATTGACTACAAGTAGAGTAAGCAATAACGCGTTTAAAATCATTTTGCACTAACCCTACACTAGAAGCAAAGAACGAAGTAAAAGCCCCCACAAGCGTAACTAGAAAAAGAACAGAAGGGGCATTTTCAAAAATGCTTGAGCAACGGATAATCAAAAAGACTCCTGCAGTGACCAGTGTAGCGGCGTGGATCAAAGCACTAACCGGAGTTGGACCTTCCATTGCGTCTGGAAGTCAAATGTGTAGACCGATTTGAGCAGATTTGCCAACACAACCAAAAAAAAGTAAAGCAGCAATTAAGACAATGCGGTCAATCTCAATACCACAAAAGAGACCCGTCGTTGAAGTTAATGAAGGCATTAAAGAAAAAACCATAATGTAGTCGACTGTCTTAAAATGCAGAAAAATGGTAGAAATGCCTAAGATGAGAGCAATATCACCCACCCTATTTACAATCATTGCTTTTATAGCAGATTTTCCAGCCTGTATACGGTTGAATCAGAATCCAATAAGCAGATAAGAAGCTAGCCCAATGCCTTCCCAACCAAAAAACATAACAAGAAAATTATCGGCAGTAACTAAAAGAAGCATAAATCCCGTAAAAAGTGACAAATAACCCATAAATCGTCCTTGGTGTGGATCGTGTGACATATACTCGGAAGCGTATAAATGAACGAGAGAGGAGACGCCACAAACAACAAGTAACATAACGACGGATATAGAATCAAATAAAAAACCTCAGGAGCAATTAAGAAGTTCACAAGATATTCAAGGTGATAACGATATAGTACAAATAGATTCGCATATAGCACACTCAAAAAAAGCAATAAGGGAGAAAATAAATGAAACGAAAATAGAAAGCGTAGAAAGCGTACAAGCGCCAGAGTTACCAAGAAAACGTCCTAAAAAAAATGTCGAGAAAAAGCTTAAAAAGGGAGAGGCTAAGATACACAAGTACATCACTGAGAGAAAATCTTATACGGTTTTCTTTCTAAGAGGCTTGAACTCTTGTTTTAATTGTGAAAAAATTACGTCCTAACCAGCTAGACGAAGAAAGTTTAAACTTACCCGCGTAGACCTGAGTGAGCTAACCTAATAACGATGTTCCCATATTTTCGATAGTAAATCACTAAGATCGCCAAACCGATTGAAGACTCTGCGGCGGCGACAGTCAAAACGAAGATAGCAAAGAGCTGACCAAAACTGTCATCAAGAAAGCAAGAAGAAGTAAAAAGATTGAAATTAATAGATAGTAAAACAAGCTCTAGGGACATTAAAATAAGCAGTATATTTTTTCTATTGAAAAAAATGCCAAGTAAACCAACAAAGAATAATGAGATAGGTACGAAATGAAAGATTAGTAAGTTCATCTGTTGGATTTACGAATTAGGCAAGCCTTAATAGGAAGCTTTTTTTTAGCTACTTTAAAAATAGAGGAAAGAAGTATGAAGTTAGGCGTTTTAATGGTCGCTATTATCGACCCCTTTTTAACAACGCAATACCAAGCTTTTATACGCCCTTTACCTTTTCCCATTCGGGAGTCGATTTGTTTTTTTGTGAAACCTAAAAAATGAAATGTCGAAAATCATATCGGGGAAATTTTCTTGAACGAGCGCCTCAGGACGATACGAAAAGCTGCCATTTGGTTGACGCTTAAGAGACTACTTTCTGAGGCTACTATGGCAGACGTACCAAAGCCTAAGATGTTGGGGGGATTCGAAAGCGTTTTAACTTTTTTACGCGTATAAATTTTGCGTGGTTTAGCAGGTGGTAAAAACATCAAGTGATACTGTAAAAAAGATACCTAAGAGTGGATTTGAACCACTGCCTATAAATTATGAATTTATCGCACTAAACCAATTGTGCTACAAAGGCGATTTAACTAGTGTAAACAAATAGCGTCATTTAAGTAAATGCTCAAAAGAACGGTAAAAACGTACGCTTGTAAAAATGCTATACTCAACTCTAAACCGACAATGGCAAAAATAACAACCAAAGGTAGAACGTGTATGATACCTAACACACCACCGGACGCTAGCATAGTTCAAGCAAAACCAGCTAAAATTTTTAGGAGACAATGACCCGACATCATATTTGCAAACAAACGCAACGCTAAACTAATAACGCGAAAGCTATAACTGACTAATTCAATCATTACCAATAGCGGAGCTAACGCTAGCGGTGCCCCTGCGGGTAAAAATAATGATAACATATGAAACCCGTGAAAACGAATACCTACGATGTTTATAGCTAAAAAACTCATAGACGCCAAACCTAAAGTAACAGCTATATGACTCGTCACTGTAAAACTATACGGAATCATCCCGAGGAGATTACAGACAAAAATGAACGAAAAGACAGAGAAAAACATAGGGAAATAAAGGGGTCCACTCTTTTTAATGTTTTCGGAAACGATATTAAAAAAAACGAAGATGTAAAAGAGCTCAACTAAACTCTGCCAAGCATGCGGCAGAAGCTTGGCGTTACAAGAAGCGAAATTAAGAAAGAAAAAAGCAATAAGACACGTAAGCAAAGACATTAAGGCAGAGTTTGTAAACGAGATATCTATGTTGCCCATTGAAAGGTTAAAAAGTTTTAAAATGGCAAACTGCTCAAGAGGCGAGAAAAAAAAATACATCTATTTATTGCTCTAAAAGGGTCAGCGAAAGGATTTGAACCTTTAGCATCAGATCCACAAACTAAGATTTTAACCATTAAACTACACCAACCGATGAATAAACGCACCTGCTGTACTCTTGCGTTATTTGACCAAAAACGTTTTGGTTTTTTGTTACTATTCGTTTATTTAACGTTAAACAAATGGCGCCAACCATAGCGACGAGTAAAATAAAACCTGAAACTACAAATGGTATTAAATAAGAGAAAAAAAGTACAAAACCTATTACTTTTGCGTTGTTGAAAACGAATGACCAAGAGGTGAAATCAAAAAAATCGTTCCAGGGATTTGTAAACTCAGATACGAAAGGAGAAACATTAAAAGGAATACCAACACTCTCCTGAAAAAAAAACATTAGTTCAAATACCAGAATAAAGCAAATGAAAAAATTTAACGGATATGTGTGTTGATTGCTTTCTTTTAGCTCTGTTACCTTTAAGTCTAGCATCATTAAAACGAATAAAAAAAGGACCGCTATTGCGCCTACGTATATCATAATAAGTGAAATTGGTAAAAGCTCAATTTGTAACAAGAAACCAACGGCGGAGACGTTGCAAAAAACAAGTATCAAAAATAGAACCGAGTAGATTGGTTGCCTTGCAAAAACGAGAGAACAAGCAGAAAGAAAAGCTAAGCTTGAAAAGCTTAAAAAAAGTATTAAAAATATCGACATCGGTTAAAAATTTAGTTTCGCTTCACACCGTAAAGACTTCTCGAGGTTTTTCTCCCTTTTACGCCTAACAAATCAAATTTGCCTCTTACGCCAATATATTTTACACCGATCAGATCGTGAACGCGACCACCACGGACCAAAACAGTAGAATGCTGCTGTAGATTATGACCTTCTCCTGGTATTTTCAAAGTGATTTTTCGACCCGATTGTACTAGGAATATTTTAGCAACGCGACGGTTAGCCGAATTTGGTTTTTTAGGCGACACAGTGAGTATTTTTAAACAAATACCCTTTTTTTGTGGATTTTGCTCCAGTTTCAAAGCTTTGCCTTTTCTAACTTGTTTTTTGCGGGGCTGCCGTCTTAAGAGCTGTAAAAATGTAGGCATCTAAAATATAAAGAAAGGATTTGAACCTTTAAGCCTTCTGCGGATGAAGCAGACGAGCAACCATTGCTCTTCTTTATTTTAGCTTTCCCTTCTTAAAACTTAAGATTGAAAGGAATTGAACCTTCAAAAGCAACATTATGAGTGTTGTGTTTTACCTTTAAACAACAATCTAAAAACGGGAAAAACCTATATTTTAGAAAAAGCTAGAAACATACCCTAAATGCTTGGACCTCTTTAGGAGAAAACACAGGAAGAAGCATGATAAAAGCACCCGTTAAAAGAGTCACTAAGCGACCTAGCCGATTTGAACGGCTATAATAGAGGTGGAAGCTCTATATTCTACCATTAAATTAAGATCGATAAGAAAGGACGTTAAGCATTAAATAGCATTTTTTCAATACGCCCAAGAGAGGGAATAATAAAGAGAAAGTAAGCAAAATAGTAGACTGAAGCTACCTGACCTATCTCAATAAAAGGGCTTTCTGGAACCTGTTGCCCAAGGTAGCCAAGCAAAATATAGTCGGCAACCAACAATCAAAAAAACGTTTGATGCAAAGGGCGATACAAAGTAGAACGAACTACGGAGGTATTCACAAAAGGTAAAACAAATAAGACTAGAATAGCAGCGAACAGAGCGAGAACACCTAAAAGCTTATTTGGAATAGAGCGTAGAATTGCATAAGCCGGTAAAAAGTATCACTCGGGGACGATATGCTCTGGGGTAACCATAGGGTTACCAGGAATATAGTTGTCTGAATGACCTAGGAAATTAGGCGAAAAATAAACAAAAAAAGAGAAAAAAAGCAATAAAACGATTAAGCTCAATGTGTCCTTTATGAAAAAATAAGGGAAGAAACTTATTTTGTCCGAGTGTGACGAGATACCTAAAGGGTTATTCGAACCATCTTGATGCACTGCTGCCATGTGTACAATAACGACGCCAGAAATCAAGAAAGGAAGCAAATAGTGTAAGCTGAAAAAACGGTTTAAAGTGGCATTTTCAACAGCAAACCCACCTCAAAGCAAGGTGACTATTTTATCGCCCACTATCGGAAAAGCAGTGAAGAAGTTAGTAATTACAGTTGCTGCCCAAAAGCTCATTTGACCTCAGACCAAAACGTAGCCTAAGAAAGCTGTAGCCATCATAAGAAGCAAAATGACGACCCCTAGAGATCAAACGAAACCACGAGGCTGTACGTAAGAACCAAAATACAACCCTCTACCAATGTGTGTAAAAACCATTATAAAAAACATAGAAGCTCCATTTGCGTGGGTATAACGAAGTAACCAACCACCATTGACATCTCGCATAATGTGCTCAACACTCAAAAAAGCTAGATCAACGTGTGGTGTGTAGTGCATAGCAAGGGCAATACCAGTTACAAGTTGAACTCCCAAACAAATAGCGGAAAGGAAGCCAAAATTTCAAAAAAGAGAAAGATTACTTGGCGTTGGGTAGTCGATAAGGTGATCATTAAAAAGTTGTACGATCGGTTGCCTTTTCAAAGATAGGAACATCACAAAAGAGGCTGTTTAAGAATTATCACAAAAATGAGAAAAAAAGAAGATGTTTAAAGATCGTAACGTTTGACCTAAAATACTCGAAACAAGAGCTGTTTTAACGAGAAAGGAATCAAAACAACCGAAGGCGTAAAGATAATGAATATTTGAGATAAAGAGCTTACCACGAACCTTTTCGCCTTCAACATTAGCACGAAGAAGGATGAACGTCGTAAAAAAGAGAAAGCAATAGCCGTGAATCAAAGTGTAATGAAAGAATTCAAAACGCCCAAAAAGCGTCTCTGAATGAATCCTATAACCAGAGAGAAAAGAAGCTTCAATACTTTCGGAGCGACCTTTGAAAAAGGCGGACACTGTATTGGCAGCAAACGAATATAAGAAGAATAGAAAAGAGACAAAACACAAGACTAAAAGGATCTCTTCGTTGAAAACTAAAAATTCAGTGAAAGATAGGAAAATTACTAGAAAGCCGAGAAAAACGCTTGTTAAAGGAATCATCAAACAAGGACAAGTGGATTTGAACCACTAATCTTTCGTATGCAAAATGAAAGCTTTACCATTTTACCCCAGCCCTGGCGGCTTTACAGGAGATTTTTGTTTTTTCGAGTCCTTTAAACGAAACGTTAATTCCTCTGCTTTTGCTGTGCCAATTTTTTCAATGACTGCATCCCGCAGACTGTTGAAAAAATTATCATTTCGCTTCTTTTCAAAGCCGCGAAAGTAGGAATCCGAATATAAACAGTCTTCCGTGAGGAGGTGTCAAAGACGATCATTGCGCTGATTTATGCTTCAACGGTAGAGAATCCTTAGGCGAGTCTCCGTCTCGCCTAATTTGAAATAGGGCCCAGCCCCCAAATATGAAGGCACAGTTATACCTAGCTTCTCGTGATAACGTACCCAAACCCTTTCAAAAAAAAAGGCTTTTAAAACTCAGCCATAAAGGAGAGCAAAAGGGTTCATGTAATCGACGAATTTAACCTTTGGCTTTCGCCTTGGGCCGCCAGGTATGACAGCAAAAGCAGAGCAAAGAGCAGCACGAAAATTCGTGTAGGCATTCACATTGTTACTAACAATGTGA
>Ga0115546_1002096_pt1 | contig 11762 bp, 19 predicted proteins | sample COGITO_mtgs_1004_FD_87186 | JGI IMG/M metagenome (GOLD analysis project Ga0115546, IMG submission 87186) | Pelagic marine microbial communities from North Sea - COGITO_mtgs_100413 | ecosystem: Environmental > Aquatic > Marine > Epipelagic | place: Germany:Helgoland, sampling site Kabeltonne...
TTTAGTGGATTATTGAGTATTGTTAACCTAGTGACAAAAATTTAACTAATTATTTTGATATATTTGACGTACCATCAAGTAAATTATTATAGAAATAATACTATGTACATTAATATTTAAACACAAATTATTAAACTTATTTAATATAAATTCTATTAAATAAATATTTTATAAATACCTAGATACCAAATGAAAAGAAAAAAGAGAAATTTAGATACGTCTAAAAAAACAATTTTGGATGACAAAACGGTTATAAAGAATAATCAAATAGAACATTTGATGAATTTACTACTTAGTCAAGAAAGAGATACAGATTTAAAAAACTTTAAAAATATTTTGTCTAATAATAACAAGATATCTATATTGAAAAAAGAAAACTCTATTAATATAGATTATTCAGAGTTAAATGAATTGATTATAGATACTCAAAAATCACATTTACAATATAGATTAAACAAATTAGACGAAGACAAATATTTAAATGAACAATTAGAAGTCTCAAAAGACTTTAAAGAACTTATAGACGACAAAGATATTAAACAACTAAATAATGATATTAAAAGATCCAAGAATAAGACAACTAATTTAAAAAAGGTTATTTTAAGAAAATTCAAGATAAATACAACCAAAGACCAGTCTAATTATCTTTTTAATTTATATAGGTCATACAAGTACGTTTATAACTTATGTATAAAAATACATAACGAATTACCAGATAAAGATGATAAAAGGAAATCTATTTTAAATGCTGGAAAAATTAATACAACCAAAGGTAAATATAGACAAGATTGGTTTAATGAATACTCTTACAACCATTTAGAATTTGGTATAATGGACTTTCATAAAGATCTTAAATCTCATGAAGCGAATCATAAGAAAAAAGTAGATAAAGCAAAATGGTACATTGAAAACATAGAAGGTATAGAAGCTTATAATATTTCTCAAGGACGTCTTAGTACTCAAGAAAAAATAGACAAATTAAATCAAGAAAATGAAATAAGAATTAACAAGTTTAATGAGAAAATGACCAAAGTAAAATTAGAGGAAAATAGACAAGAATTAATTATTAAAAACCAAATGAAAGAAGAACAATATCAAAAGAAATTAAATGATATAGTCAATTGGAAGCAAATAAAAATAAAGGAAAAACAAGACTATATAGACAAGATAGAAAATGTAGAATTAAAAAAGAAAAATAACGAAATCATTTCTTTTCCTATTAGACATCGAGATTGGAAAAATGGAAGACTTTACAACCGAAAAGACATTTTCGAATCTAGAGCTAATATAACAAAAGATACTAGAATTATATACAATCACGTCAAGAATTTTTGGTACATAATCGAATTTAGTACATCTAATCAATTAGATGACATTTTATTCAATGGTAATGTAATAGCTCTTGATCCTGGTGTAAGAACGTTTCAAACTGGTATTTCTACAAATGGTGACCAATACTATTTTGGACATGAATTTAGAAAACATTTAGACAACTATCACAAAAAAATAGACAAGTTAAATAATTTACTTTCGATGGATAATAGTAAAAAGAGAAAAAAGAGACTTGAAAAAAGAAAGTCTAGGTTGTACTACAAGATAAAGAATCTAACAAGAGAATTACACTACTTGGTTATAAAGGAAATTTTGTCAAAGAATGACATTGTTTTGTTACCTCATTTTGAATCAAGTAGAATCATTAAGGATTTAAATCACAAAGGAACTAAAAGACAATTAAGTGCTTTAGAACACTATACATTTAAACAAAGATTAATACACAAGGCAAATCAATTGTCAAAGAAAGTATTACTTGTAAGTGAACATAATTCAACTAAAAGATGCTTTAGTTGCAAGAGTTTAAATAGTAAAGTACAAGGAGAAGTATTTGAATGTTTAGATTGTTCAAAAGTTTACTCAAGAGATATGAATGCATGTAGGAACATTATGTATATGAATTCAAAAGAGATAAACAATCACATAAGCGTTTGTGTCTGAACAATCTATAAGAGTGTATTGCTTGTGTGCACTTTTAAACAACTTAAAACTTGGTCATCCGAGTATGTTTTAATTGTAAAGGAATTACGAAATGTAAAGATGAAAATTTCAAATGTGGACATTGTGATCTAGTTACTTCAAGGGATTTAAACGCTTAAAAGAATATCATGTATAAAAATATCGATTTAATTATCGGGCATATCGCTCACTATGCCATAAAATGTTTGTTGGATTTTATGGAAAACTTCTACTATTTCCAATGATCAGTGAAGCTATCACTAATTTTTTAATTTACCAACTCGAATCAAAGTGTCTCTATCTAATATATCTATATTTTCCTGTATAAAAGAATCACTCATTACCTGGTATTCACAAACAACTTCCATGTCTAATAAATTATGACATATTTTTATAAAAGACTCGGTTAAAACTTGGTATCTTGAAATACAATACCAATCGACATAGAATCTATTGTCTATAATAAAATCCTCTGTTAAATTTTGATGTTTAGACACCAAGTACCAATCTATAACATGTCTATTGTAATTTATAAATTGCTCACTCATCTTAAGATCGTAATCAAAATGTTTCATCCTGAATCGTTTATTATTTGTTTATCAATATAGTCAAACATATCCTTGTTATTCAAGTCGATAATTCTCACGATAAAAAAATTGTTTTCAATAAAAAAAGATTGCATAAATTTCATAACCGTCTCCTCTTTTATACGTCACTTATTAAACAGGAACCAATTGTTTATTTAATTTAATAAAAGAATCTATTGGTTCCTTTTTAATAAACGTGCTATAAAAAGGACAGTGTTTCTAGTGATTACAATGAAACGAAAGAGAATGAGTGAAGAACAATTAAAGATTATAAAGGAAACTAAAAATGACAAACCACTTTATGAAAAACTATCAACCGAGAGAAATGAACTACTTGACGTCATAAAGAATATGACAGTCGAGGCTGATATTTTAGAATGTCAACTAAAGTTAAAGGTGAATGAAATGAAAAAACAAGTGATTGAAAAGATGAATGAAATCAAACAAATTGAGTCAGATATTTCAAATATTGATTATTCTGAATTGAAAATCATGAGAGAAAACCTAGGAAATCTTAAAGAAAAGAGTTGTATTTCATTGGAAAAATATATTCTAAAAAAGTATGAAATGAATGAAGACAGTAGTGAAGAAGAACCTGAAAAGAAAAAACAAAAGAATGTTACGTTTGAAGAACCTGAAAAGATATTTGAATCAGAGGAAGACGACTCACTTGATATTGATATCTCAAACTTTTAAAAATAAAAATTATGAAACAAGATTTTGATTTACTCATGGAACATTCCCAAGAAATGAATAATCATATTGACATAAAAAAATACTGGGAATTTATTTCTTTATCTAATAATTTAAACATTTTAACAATTAGAAGATTAAAAGAATGTAAAATTTATTTCAAAAGAATCTTGAAAAAAATTAAAAATGTACCAGATAAAAAACCTAGAAAAATATACGTAAAAACAACAAAAAATGTATTAAAAAGAATAAAGAAAGCTATAAAGAATTATAGATCAGTCCATGACATACAATGTCATGAAATTTCATACGACGACATAAACAAATATACAAATCATATTTATAATCATTTCAACGATTACAATCAAATACTAATGGTATTTTTATCTTGTGACACTATGGATAACAAACAAAACAAACAAGAGTCTTTAAAAAAGATTGATGATTTTTCCAAGAAATTATCAGAATTTATGCCAGCCACTCTAGATCAAGAAGAAATGAAAATGATCTTTTCCAAAAAATGTGTTTATTGTTTTAGTATCCTCAGAAACCTTTAAACGTTAGTAAATAATCTTCATACAAAAGAGTGTCGTGTTTTATATAATTCATAAAATATTCTTCATCAAAGTTATCAAATAGTCTTAGTATATAAAAGTTGACGTACTTTGACAAGAAATGTATAAATTCATAATCATCTTCAAGACAAAATATCTTTAGTGTATATGTAGCAAAACCCCAATCAATAGCATTCTTATATGTAAAAATAACATTCAAGTATCTGTCTTCATATAAACCATCTTCATGTCTTTTGACTATTTGTCGAAGCAAAAAATTGATATCAATATATGAATCATATTTTCTTATAATGAAAAAAGGTACATAATGAAATGTCAACAAATCATTGAATGGAAACAAGTTAATCATGTTATTTTCATGATACTTGTCAGTGATACTATAAATATCTTTAAAACTCATATCCGTTGTTGTATAAATCTTTTTAAATGCTTCTGCTATGAATTTCATGATATCATAAAACATAGTGATCTATTTATACAAGAGTAATTTATTCGATTGGTGTTGAAATTAATATAGATATATTAAAGAATATTTGATTGGTTCTATTTTAATATATTGGTACATAAATAAACGAATAGTTAATATATTATGGACCGTTTACTTCAATTGAATCCAAGATACATTATAAACTTTGAAAACTTTTATGATTATTGGCCGTTATCAGAATGTTGTCAGATGAAGAATAAAGAATTTTAAAATGTAATAATGAAACTTAATGAATTAGTTCAGATCACAAAAAACCATGAAAGACTCTTTGAGAAAATATTGAATAATGAATTAAGAAATATAAAAAGACAAAAGATAAACTGGGAATATATATGTAAACATCAAAAACTGACAACAAATTTGATAGAAAATAACATGAAATACATGCATTGGAAAAATATATCAAAATATCAAATACTAGATAATTATTTAATGAAAAAATATTCTGATCTTCTTGATTGGAATTTGTTATCAAAATATCAAAACCTAGACCAAGATTTTATCATTGAAAATCATAAAAACGTTAATTGGTACATGATATCAAAATATCAAAAATTATCAGAAGAATTTATTATAGATAATCTAAGTAGATTAGATATAAATGATTGTATAAAAAATAATCTAGTATCAGAATCATTCATACACAAACACAAAGACTATATAGATTGGAGAATTGTATGCAAGTATCAAATATTATCAGAATCTTTTATATATAGAAATTATTCTTATATATTTTGGAATATTATATCAAAACATCAAGATTTGTCAGAAAATTTCATAAAAAGAAATATCGATAAATTCAATAGAATAGATATTATACAATATCAAGAATTAAGTGAAGAATTTCTTTGTTATTTTTGTAGAAATAGTGAATGGGATGTTTTGTTCAAATCAACTCTGTTGTCACAAGAGTTTATAAATAACTATTATTCAAATACGTCATGGGAAATACTAGTTGAATATCAAGACTTGGATATTGATTTTATTAGAAGATTCAAAAACAATCTAGGTATAGAAGAAATATGTCAATATCAAAAAATAGATGAAAAATTTATAGAAGACAATTTTAATATTATATCATGGGAAGAATTATCAATGAATCAAAAAATAGGGTTTGATATTATTGATATATTTATTAATTTTATAGATATGAATACAATATGTGTATATCAAAAGATACCGTTTGATTTTATAGAAAAGAATATAAAATTATTAAATGTAGACTTGGTGTCAAAATACCAATACTTGCCAGAGTATTTTATAAGAAAAAACATTTCATTATTTGATATATTTGTAATGTCTTACTACAGAGATTTCTCAGAAGAATTTCTTTCTGAGTATTATTTTTGATTATGAAACAATCATATACAAAATTATTCTTGAATTTACCTGATTTGGTATGTGAGAGAATTGATTTTTACATAAAGTACTTTTATATACATGAAATGGAAGATGAAGATTTTTTTGGTAGTGAATTACCAAAAGAATTGGTAGACTACGAATTTCTTGAAAACGTGTTTTCAAGAAATTCTTTATTCCTTGCTTATTTTCAAGACAATGACTTGATAGATTACGAAATATTAAAGAAATGTGTACAAAAAAACTTTTATTCTATTCATATCATAATCAATAACAAACATTTAAGAAAATTCATTGACAATTACCTTTTAATTCTAGCTGTTAGACAAACTAGATATATATATAATTGGTTACCAAAAAAATATATAACTTCTGATTTTATAATTGATATGTTGAAAGAAGATATTAGTTCCGTTTTTTATATAGAAGAGCGTCACCTATCAAACAAAGTTATTGATTTTATTGGTGGAGAATCAATTTATCGTGCTTTAATAAACGAACTATCTTTTTAAGATATGAAACAAGAAAGAGATGACATGCAAATCGATATTAAAGAAACTGAATACATTTATTTATTAAATGAAAAATACCACGACTATTATGACATATTGGAAAATGTATTGAATGACATTTTCAATTTTATAACATAAATAAAAATTTTTATTCAAAGACTATTTTTTATATTTTTCAACGTTTGATATTGAATCATTAACAACTCAAAGTGTTGTCTAGAATATAAACTAGAATCTATTTCACAATATTCAATTTCAAATGATAAAAAAGTAATAATATCACGTCGTATGAAATCATCATTCATCAATAATCGAAGCAATAGCGTGTAAACAATATTTTGTCTAACAAAGTAAATATCCTTTCTCAAGTATTTCACCATTTTCATATCTAAATATCAGTTACCCGTTAAATACCAAAAATGATGTGATTTGGCAAGTCACGTGTCAAAACATTTATTAAATTTCAAAACAAAAAAGGGATGAGACCAAAACTGTCAAACAAACGACGACATGTCAAAGTACTTCGTGATAATATTTGTGGCATCTCTTCTGCGTCTATAAAAAGACTAGCTAGACGTGGTGGAGTAGTTAGAATAAGTTCTCTTGTTTATAGAGAAGCAAAACACACCATGTACTATTTTCTAAAAAATACAATAAGAGAGTCAATTATTTACATGGAATATTCAAAGAGAAAAACAATATCTGTATATGATATAAAAAACGCAATAAGAAAAAATGGTAGATGTTTATATGGTTTTTCTAACGTCTAAAAAATGAATAAATCTTTTCTAAAACAGATTTTTCTTCTACTTGATCTTGTGTTTGATGATCTTTGTTTTCTTGACGAATATTGTTTCTTAAATTAGATTTAATAGCAAGTTTGTTTCTTCGATCTCTAAACGTCTTCATATAAACAAATCAATTATTTATTTAATATATGACATTTAAAATACCAATTGAAAAATGTATCCAAGTTGAATATTCGGATTTTCCATTGAAAAATTATATTATAGATTCAATAGATTGGAACAAGATAGACTTGAATAATATTCCTTACAAATTCATAATGTATAATAAAGAAAACATAGATTGGGACCACATGTCCATGGTTCCAATGCTACAAAAAACAATGGAAAAATATAGTGACTTTTTAAATTGGAAGATTATATCAAAACATCAAAACATGAACAAGAATTTTATCAAAAAACACTATGAAAAATTAGACAAGAATGAATTAAAACAAAACATTTGGAAATAAATTTTAATATTCTTCATCGGGAAAACAATCTCTCTTGAAATTTTGATAAAACTTAGAATCTTCTTCAATTGTAGTATTGATGTCATCAATTGATACTATATCAAGAACAGTAAATAACAATGGAATGTTAATGTATTCATAATATAAAACAATAATATCATGATCTGTTAATTCTTCGTATTCATTATATTTGAAAGCAACAATCTCCCAATTGATAATATCTTTGTGAGCATAGAAAAAATAATGATCGAAAAAATATTGGTAAATCAACAACAAATCAATCTTGATGTAATCAATATACTTCTTGAATATATTATAATTGATATCTTGTTGCATAATCAAAGTATCCCAAGCAAACTCTTCCAATAAACCCTTTGAAGCATATTTTAACAACATTTTTTCAATATCCTTAAATGTCATTTCACAAAGACAAATGATTTCGATATCTTTTTGTTCCATGATATCACATACCACCTCTCTATTTATGTACCAATATATTAAAAAAGAACCAATGAAATATTTTAATTAATATTTAAACCAATCACAACCATTTTATTAAATGAATTTTATTCCACCATATTTCATTAATTTTTCATATGTATCACTATAATTTTTTGAAGATCCGTGATAATTGACATTGTTGTAAAAAAATGGAATTGTTCTACCAAACATTAATTTTACATTTGTTTTCATAACAAGATCTTTAATTATTTTTTTGAGTTCACTATCACTCATTTTTTCATAAGTAAAAGTAGAAATAAATGGAACCCATCTATCATATTGATCTGGTAAGTACTCAATGACAGCTAATGAAATTAATGAGTTTTTATCAGCATAATAATAAATTTCAGGCTTCTTTATAGTTTCTTCACTTAGTATACTATCAATAGTATTTTTACTTAAATGATCCTTGTAATTAGAAAATTTTTCTATCGTAGAAGTTTTATTTAGTCTTTTGAACATTATTTAAAATTAATTAATAAAAAAAATTTAAAAGAATTCTATACCACCATATTCCTTGAGATATCTCCAAGTATCTTTATAAGTCTTTGATGAAGAATAAGTATTAACATTATAGCTAAGTAAATCTATATATCCTTTTTTAATCATATTTTTAACATTTGCATTAACAACCAAATCTTTGATTATAACTTTTAATTCTTTTTCATCCATTATTTCATGAGAAAATTGTGTCAATACTCTAACAAAATCATTCTCATCCAAATTTAAATAATTTGGTATATATTCTATATCAGCCATTGCTTTTAATTTACTTTTCTCTGCAAAGTAATAAATTTGTCTTGAATGATTACATCCATTGTTATTAGATAATATTTCCATTACATATTCTTTATCCAAGAAATCTTTGTAATTCTTATATTTCTTTAATTCTGTAATCTTATATAACCTCTTGAACATTATTTAAAATTAATTAATAAAAAAATTTTACTCTCTTTGACATTCTATCTTTGTATACTTCGAATCGTAAGCTACTAATAACTTCTTGTCTAGTTTTTCTTTTTCTCTTTTTAACATTTTCAAAATCGTTGATTTTTCTTTTAATATCTTTTATATTCTTTTTTAGATATTTCAATTGTCTTTTTTTCAAGTGTTGGTCTTTCATATAGATTTCATCAGTGATAATTTGTTTTTGTTGAATATATCTTTGATAGAAAATGTTTTTGATAGTTAGTAGAATCATAAACACATTCTATCTTGTTCTTTTAAATCAAGTATATTAAAAAATATCCAATCAAATTTATTTTTTAGAAATTGTCATTTTTCTTGAAACAAGTAACAATCGTTTCTTATTGTCAATATTTGATTCGATTTTTTTGGATAAAATCTTTCTTGAACGATTGTCGATATTTTCAAAAGTCATAATCAAATTCTATACGGTTCTTTTAAATCAATTATATTAAATCTAGATCAATTAAAAAAGACCAAAGATCTTATGGTGCTAGTATCGTCCTCTATCGTTTCAACGGCATCAAAGAATTCGCTTTCGCTTTCGCTTTCAAGTTGAAAATCTTGTATAAATTCTTCAAATATTCTATTTTCAATTGATATACTACTAACACCACTATTAACTTCATAAACTACTTCTGGTACTCTTTGCGTATATTCTATAAGTTCACCATCGACTATACCTTCTTTATGATTATAATCCATAAATAATCTATCAACAACATCAAACGTGTCTTTGATTTTATTTTTTATTTTATCTCCTGATGAAATAATCTTATCATCAAGTAAATCTTTAGGTTTAAATACATTTATAAAATAAAAATATGTTTCGAAATGATCTAACTTGTAAATCAAGTCTTTATAATGTTCAAATATATCTTTATAATTTTTATGAACAATTGGATAATAATGTGAATATCTATCTATAATGTCATTACTAATAACCAATAATGTACCAAATAATATACTAGTAGAAACTGTACCATAAAGATGTATTATATCTTTTAGATTGTATAATAAATCTATAATATAATTATAGTAATATATTAAATTTTTTTTAGAAAGAATATCTTTTATATTTGAATTAAATCCAAGTATTTTTAATAAATTCTGGAAAACTTTAAAGTCTTCCTCATTAATACCCATTAAAATCTTTAAAATAAGTTGATGTGTATAAATAAATGATATAATAGAAATGTCATAATGTAAAGCGCATTCATAATTATATATACTTTTTCTAATTTTTTCCCTCTTTTTTTTCATATCAGAATCATATTGTTCACCTTTATCTTTTCCTTGATCAATAATAATTTCATATTCTTTCGCTAAACTAATCATATTTGTATTTTCCAAGAAATCAACTAGACAATCTTTATTTCTCTTTAATGTGAAACCTTTGAAATTATTTTTTTGGTCACTATTTATATTTTCTAAAAATGTCTTTTTTTCTTGATTTATAATAGTTAAAAATTCATTTTGTTTTGAATAAAATACCTCTAAATCATTCATTATTTATTTACTAAAAAATTATTTTACTCTTTAAAATCTTTAAATCCATTTGTTCCTTCTCTTAAAATTCGCATATCCATATCAAATTCTTCTTTTTCTTTAACTTTCGTCATACTAAGAATTTCACGATTAAATAATTTTTCAATAAATTCTACAGAATTAAAAAAAATTCTACCATATCCAGAAAATAACGGATCATTTGATCTATCATGTAATAAAAATAAAGGATTACCATAAGAAATAAAACGAAAATAATAACGAAATTCTGCTAAATCATTTATCAAATCTTTATAATGTTTATATATATCTACATAATTTTTATACACTCTATGATAATATTGAGGATAATTATATATTAATTCATCACTAAGATGTAATAATGTACCAAATAAAATACTAGTAGAAACTTTACCATAAAGATGTATTTTTCCTTTTAAATTATATAATAAATCTATAATATGATTATAGTAATAAACTAAATCTTCTTTATATATTTGAAACTTATAAGTCATATTAAGAATAAATGTATTATATTGTCTAAGAGTATTTTTCTTAACATTTCTATGACTTCTAAATACATTTTTATCCATTATATAAAAAAATGTTAATATCATAGGTATAATAGATATATCATAATCAATGGAACATTCTTGTTTACGATAAATTTCAATTAATTTATCTTCCATTTTTCTTAAAAATTCTTGATAAACATCAAAAAATATTTCGTCATCTTTGATCTGATTTATATTTCCATAATTATCTATTTCAAATAAAGATTTTCTTAAAATATCAAATTGATTTTTCATGTCAATTTGATCTACTATATGAGCAAAACATTCCCTGTTTTCTTTATTAGTAAATCCTTTAAATTTATCTAAAGATTTTTCGTCTATTCTTTTAATAAAGTTTCTTTTTTCTTCTTGTATTAAAGTTATCATTCTTGATAATTTTTTATATTCTTCTTTTATTTCATAAACTGCTTCATCATCATAATATACAAAATCATTATCAGTATAAAAACCATTATTATTATCATTAGTCTCAATTCTTTTAACAATTTGAAGTTTTTTAGTGTCTTCTTTTTGTTTTATATCTCTTTCTTTTATAATTTCTTTCGTTTTTTTAATTTTTTCTTGATCATTAGATTTGTTATCCCTGGTTTTTCTATTTTTAACCATTTAAAAATAAATTACAAAAAAATTAAATGGGGGGGGGGGGGAAAAGAAAAAATTAAAAAAAACTTTGACCAAAAAAAAAACATCGGACCCCTATCCAATAAAAACAAAAATAAAATTTAACAAAAAA
>Ga0115546_1002098_pt1 | contig 11751 bp, 11 predicted proteins | sample COGITO_mtgs_1004_FD_87186 | JGI IMG/M metagenome (GOLD analysis project Ga0115546, IMG submission 87186) | Pelagic marine microbial communities from North Sea - COGITO_mtgs_100413 | ecosystem: Environmental > Aquatic > Marine > Epipelagic | place: Germany:Helgoland, sampling site Kabeltonne...
AGAATAGCCTCAGTTTAGGCATTGGTGTAGATTGTAAGCTGTATCTCACCTAAACTCACAACATACTCTAGCAGATTGGCACATGTTACAAAAGGAGCTGCAATTGGATTTGTACATCATTGGTATTGGTGGGACCTTCATGGGACACCTGGCTCTCTTAGCAAAGCAACTTGGCCTGAGTGTTTCGGGTTGTGATGCAAATATTTATTCTCCAATGAAAGAGATGTTAATTAAAAATCAGATTACGTTCGATGAGGGCTATGATCAACGCCATCTTTCTCCAGCACACAAACTCTACGTTATTGGCAATGGTGTGTCTCGTGGCAATCCTATGATCGAAGCGATTCTCAACCAACAGCGTCCCATGACATCTGGGCCAGAATGGTTATACCAGCATGTGTTAAAAGATAAGTGGGTTATTGCGGTTGCTGGTACTCACGGTAAAACAACCACCACAAGCATGATTGTATGGATGTTAACTCAGCTTAATTTTGCGCCTGGTTACCTTATTGGTGGTGCAGCAAAAGGCCTTGATTCGGCGGCAGCGCTTGGCGATTCGAAGTATTTTGTTATTGAGGCGGATGAATATGACACTGCTTTTTTTGATAAGCGGTCAAAGTTTATTCACTATCATCCTAAAACATTGGTATTGCATAATTTGGAGTTTGATCATGCGGATATTTTCGATGATTTAAAAGCAATTGTTAAAACAATGCATCATTTAGTGCGTACTGTGCCTGGGCAGGGTCGTATTATCACGCCTGTGGGCAATGTTAACTTGCAACACGTATTAGAAATGGGATGCTGGAGTGAGCATCAAGCTGTCAACTTAGAGTCTATAACTCAAGAAGGTTTGTCTTTAAAAGCTTTAAATGCAGATGCCAGTCATGTATTAGTCAGTCTCGATGGTGAATTAGCTGAATTGCGGTGGAGCATTATAGGGCAGCATAATCTCGCAAATGCAGGCTCTGCTCTTGGCGCGGTATTGCATCTTGGGGTTAGCTTAGCGGACGCAGTTGCAGCTCTTGCAGTCTTTCCTGGCGTCGCAAGGCGTATGGATCTGCGTTTAGCCACTGATACGTTGACTATTTACGATGACTTTGCCCATCACCCTACAGCTATTCAAACCAGTCTTGCCGCATTGCGAGCGAAAGTAGGGGCTGAGCGAATTGTCGCACTGCTTGAGCCCAGATCAAATACCATGCGAATGGGCGTGCATGCAAATGCCTTGGGCGCGGCACTAATTGATGCGGACGAAGTGTATTGGCTATTAGATGACCGGGTGCATGGTATTGATATCGAAGATTTTCAAAGAGAGGGACAGGTGCATTTTGCCTTTAAGACCGCTGCGCAATTGTTTGAGTTCGCCCTGGATCGGCTTGACCCAACGACAAAATCGAACTGGCTTTGCATGAGTAATGGCGCGTTTGGTGGTTTATTTTACTTAATGGCGGTAGAGTTTAACGAAAGATTCCAATAATGCTGAGCCCATTGCCAGATTGCTTTCAGGTCATGTCTTGGCATTGTTTGCAGAGCATAATCTGGCCATTGTAAGTGTTTCAAACCAAGCATGAGTGTCTGTTCTGGTGTGGATAAGTCTAAAGCTTGAGCCTTATTTTGCTTACTGAGTTTTTGACCTAGTTGATTGTAAATCAGTGGTAGGTAATGGTACTGCGGTTGATCAAAGTGAAGCTCATTGATTAAATACTGTTGAGGCAAGGCAGCTTCAATTAAGTCCGCACCGCGAATAATATGGCTTATCTGATCAGCTGCATCATCCACGACACAGGCAAAGTGGTAAGAAAAAAAGCCTTCTTTTCGCAAAATGACACTATCTTGCGCTAATAATTCTTGGCTAGTCGTTGGTTCATTCGTTTTTAGGTATAAATGACTTAAAAATCGATAGCAAATTGGTTGGTTTTGCAAAGTTTTAGCATGCTCTTTTGATGTGTAAACCCGTTGGCGGCATTGATGTTGATGTTGCTGGGGCCAGTTTTCAATTGTTTTTCGACTGCAAGCGCATTGATACACTTTACCCTGAGTGACTAAGTCATCAAAAACTTGGTAATATCGCTCCATCTGTTCGCTTTGACGATATATATGTGATGGTGTAAGGTACGGAAAAAGAGCGTCTATGGCAGATTGAATATGCTGGACAGATTTAGTTGAGCATCGTAGCTGGTCAAGATCATCAATGCGAACCAGCCACGAACCTTGGCGCTGTTGAGCTTCCAAGGCACAGGCGCAGGCCACTGTTAAAGAACCTAAGTGCAGTTGCCCAGTTGCAGAAGGCGCAAACCGCCCTTTATAAGGTATTTGATCAGCTAACTTCGATTGCACTGTTGGTATGGTAGTTTCAATTGCGAAATTGCTTTTCTTTTATTTCAGCCAGTGTTTTGCAATCGATACAAAGTGTAGCGGTAGGGCGAGCTTCTAACCGCCTTAAACCTATTTCAACGCCACAATCTTCGCAAAAACCATACTCGTCAATTTCAATAGATTCTAAGGTTTTATCAATTTTTTTGATAAGCTTGCGCTCACGGTCGCGAGTTCGCAACTCAAGGCTAAATTCTTCTTCTTGAGTGGCTCGATCTACCGGATCCGGTAGATTGGCAGACTCATCTTTCATGTGGCCCACGGTGCGGTCTACTTCATTCATCAATTCTTGTTTCCAGTCATTGAGAATAATTTTAAAATGCTCAAGTTGAGCTGCACTCATATAATCTTCATTTTTCGTAGGCGTGTACTGAGCAAATTTTCCACGAATAAGGTGATTACCTCTTGCTGTTGAAGGTTCAAAAGTTGCTGTATCTGACATTGTTGCGTTCCCTGTCTTTAATGTTTTTAATGTTGTGGTTGATTTTTTCGCCGTTTTCGTGCTTTTGGCTTTTTTTGACTCAGTTACTACTTCATCTGCGTCGGTTTTTTTTGATGTCATGGTATATACCTTGAATTTGTTATTGAGTTCATCGCTGGCGCAATTTGGCTGCGTTAAGCACCACTGTACAAATCCCTTAAGTTTTAAGCTCACATTCCTGGTGATGAATTTATGAGGTCAACGTATTATAGAGCCACTGGCGCGTAATGGCTGCGCTCGATATATCTTTGTCAAAATTGCTAAAAGCAATGCTTTAAGTTACCCAAGTAAACTGCGTTTTTTCGAACATTTTTTCCTCGATCTCTCGTCGCTCGCCTATTTCACACCAGCGACTGTATACCCAAAGTGTTAAAGGTTTAGTGTCTACGAGCGCTATCAATGCCTAAATCCTAAACGCATTGGGTTTCCATATACAAACTTAGGTTAAGAGGCGCTTTAACGCAATAAATTTGTTTGTAAGGCCAAAGTTTAAACCCTAACGAATTATTTCGACAAGTAATTTTCTATTTCAGCTTGTTTAAATAGCGTAATTTTACAAAAAGCCCACAAAAAAGACCTTTTGATAGAATGCCTTTGATGTGGGCTTTATACAGGAGAGTGCGTTACGGTTGAGTGAAGCGCCGTCGCGTTAAGTTTATAGCACCTAAAACTGGTCGAGTCTCCTGGTTGCATACTCATTGCACTAGTATCATGATTGATGTTTGTTAAAGTTGACACATAGTATTAATGTTAATTTACCAGCTTAAAAGTGCCTGACGTATTCCAATGTTGAAAGTCGTTAGGTAACCATCTTGAACCATGGAATGGTAATAGGTTGCTTCCACGGTAACGGTGGTTTTCTCCGCCACTTTTTTCTCCGCACCAAAGCCAAATAATAAGGTTTGACCTGAGTCATAATCATTTTGATTACGTGCACCATTGTCAAAGTCAACTGAAAATATCGCAACGCCTAACCGACCGAAATAAGTGAGATCAAACGGGCCAGGCTTACCGTAGCCGCGTAAACTTCCAATATAAGCAGAACTTTTAAAGCTTGCGGATGATCCAAGGCTTGCGTTTGAGTCTAAGTCTAAGTCTAAGTCTGCGATTGAAAGATATTGAAACTCTACTGCCATGTTCGACCCAATGTCGTGATAGACACCTAGGTTCCAGTCTATGGCATTGTCGAGTTGGGCGGACGATTGGGGTATGGCATAGCCCAAATTAAAGCTGCCTTCCCAGGTACCACTGAAGAAATTCTTAATATTGTCTGCTGGGGAAGTGTAATGAGGGTCTTTGGCAAACGCTTGGATTGAGCAAAGAGCTGTGCCGAAAAAGACTAAAAGTGCGTTCCGAATAATTGAGTACTGCATTACATTATCCTGCTTATCAATTGGCTTGATTGGTTCTACTTAAAGTGTAGGCAGGATATGAAGCTTGTCATTAAAAATGCTGAATTTTGCCATTTAAAGCCAAGTTAAAGATATACAAGGCGCTTTTTCTTGGCTAATTTAATAAGATATCATGGCTGTGGGATCTGTTTTAGATCAATCGCCGGTATCGTTCGATATTTGAAAGCTTTTCTGAAAACTGAGTTGAAGCTTTGAAAATTAATGCGACCTTACCGATGCCATGCACCAACCTTGCACCAGTGCCCTCAAGTAGGTTTTGCAGAACTTTTTGTCGATCATGTCGGTCTAAAAAACGTATCTTAACCTTAATAAGTTCGTGATCTTCAAGCCGAGCTTTGGTTTCTTTTACGATAGCAGGACCAAGTTCACCCTCCACAAGGCTTGATTCTGTAATGATAACGCAGGTTTTTAATTGATGCCCGATGACTCTTAAGCGCTTGTCGTCAGGTATTTTGCCTTTGCGACCTGCCGGCGGGCTCTGGGTGGACGCGCTCAATCGCGCTCTGCTGCGTTCGCTTAAAGCTTTAGGGCCTTTGGGCAACGTTTTTTCTTCGCTGGAGAGCTGTTGAGATTCGGAAGACGATCGCTTGCTTGATGGTCTTGTTGTTTTTGAGCTGGGATTTCTGATCATAAGGTTCTCTTGTCTGTTGCTCTGTATAGACGCTGGCGCCTAATAGGCGAGCGACTATATGTAAGATGGGTACGGGGCGATGATATCATTAAATAAATCCGTATTGCATCTTTGAGTTGACTGGGCCACAATCGCCGTCAAACCTTTGTCCGTACAATGGTCCCTCTCATTTAGAAAAAATACAGGAAATTTCAACGCCGTGAGCTCCAAAAAAAGAAGTCATTCAAGTCAAATGTGGTTAAGACGTCAACAAACCGATTATTACGTGCAGGAGTCAAAAAAGCGCGGCTTGCGCTCCCGAGCTGGTATTAAGCTTGAAGAGCTCCAAGTTAAAGATCGAATTTTTAAGCCTGGCATGCTGGTTGTTGATCTGGGATCAGCCCCTGGAGGCTGGTCTCAGGTCATTCGGCCTTGGTTAGGGCGTCACGGTCGATTAATAGCGTTAGACATTTTGCCAATGGATCCGTTAGCGGCAGTCGAATTTATTCAAGGGGATTTTTCCGAAGACGAAGTGCTTGCACAGCTTGAGTCGGTCGTTGGCGACAATACCATAGACGTAGTTGCTTCCGACATCGCACCTAATTTTACTGGTATTCGCGGGGTTGATCAAGCTCGATCCATGATGTTAGCTGAACTAGCACTGGCCTTTGCATTAGAGCATTTGAAACCAACTGGCTCGTTTGTCGTCAAAGGGTTTCAAGGCGAGGGCTACGATGATTTTGTGCGAACATTAAAATCTGAATTTAAGAAAGTAGTCTGCCGTAAACCGCAATCGTCACGCTCTGAATCAAGAGAAGTCTATATAGTTGCAAAAGAGCGTCGATAGCACGATGCATCGCCGAATATGGGCATATGCCATTGAAAAAATAAAGGGCCTTGCAATAAAAAGTCACCTGGGTGGTTGAAACTGGCGCTATAAGCCACAATAATACTGTAACATACCCAAAAATCAAACGCTTTGGGTCTACAGCTCTTGTCGGCTATGCAGTCGCCGGGGCTTCTCAGACAAGCTCACCGTTGAAATGAGGAAGAAATCCTTGAACGACTTTACTAAGAATTTAGTCCTTTGGACCATTGCCATTATCGTACTCGTGTCATTTTTTAACAGTATTTCCGATACAAGGGCGCCGCAAGTAGTTGATTACTCAACTTTTATGACACAAGTTACTGATGGCGCCGTGAAACGGGTTGAAATGGACGGTCTCGATATCGTATGGGACGAAGGCCAGGGCGAAAGTTTTAGAACTGTACAGCCTATTTTTGGTGATCCTAAGCTTGTAGATACGTTACTTGATCGAGATATTTCTTTCGAACAGCGTAAACCAGAGAAAAATAGCATTTGGATTGAGCTATTGATCGGTATATTACCGCTTTTGATTATTATCGGTTGCGTCATGTTCTTTATGCGAAATATGCAAGGTGGTGCTGGTGGTCGCGGCGGCCCAATGACGTTTGGTAAAAGCCGGGCAAAATTACTTGGTGAGGATCAAATCAAAACTACTTTTGCTGATGTTGCAGGTATTGAAGAAGCAAAGGATGAAGTAGAAGAAATTGTTGAGTTTTTACGAGATCCTGGCAAATTTCAGCAATTAGGTGGAAAAATTCCTCGAGGTGTCTTATTAGTTGGCTCACCAGGTACCGGTAAAACATTACTTGCAAAAGCCATCGCGGGTGAAGCAAAAGTGCCATTTTTTACTATTTCTGGTTCTGATTTTGTCGAAATGTTTGTCGGTGTTGGCGCGTCGCGCGTGCGAGATATGTTTGAACAAGCTAAGAAATCTGCGCCTTGCATCGTATTTATTGACGAAATTGATGCAGTGGGGCGATCTCGTGGATCTGGGATGGGTGGTGGTCACGATGAGCGAGAGCAAACCTTAAATCAGTTGTTAGTAGAAATGGATGGTTTCGAGGCGAATGACGGCGTTATCGTTATTGCGGCCACTAACCGGCCGGATGTTTTAGATTCCGCTTTATTGCGTCCAGGGCGGTTTGATCGGCAAGTGGTTGTGCCGCCACCTGATATCAAAGGGCGAGAGCAAATTATTAAAGTCCATATGAAAACCAGGCCTGTGGCAAGTGATGTTGTTGCTTTGACTATTGCTAAAGGTACGCCTGGTTTTTCCGGAGCAGATCTGGCAAATTTAGTGAATGAAGCTGCTTTATTTGCAGCTAAAACCGGTAACTCTGAAGTGACCATGAAAGAATTTGAACTTGCTCGAGACAAAATTTTCATGGGCTCTGAACGCCGATCTATGGCGATGTCTGAAAAAGAGAAATGGAATACGGCATACCACGAAGCTGGTCACGCTATTGTAGGGCTCATCGTGCCCGAGCACGATCCGGTGTACAAAGTCAGTATTATCCCTCGCGGGCGGGCACTTGGTGTGACCCTATTTTTGCCAGAAGAAGATCGATATTCGCTGAGTAAGCGAGGTATCTATAGCCAAATTTGCTCCTTGTATGGCGGGCGAGTAGCGGAAGAGATAACCTTAGGTGCCGATGGTGTAACTACAGGTGCTTCAAATGATATTCAAAGAGCGACAGGGCTTGCGCGAAATTTAGTGACTAAATGGGGCCTCTCAGAAGAATTGGGCCCACTTATGTATGAGCAAGAAGAAGATAACTATTTAGGGCGTGGTCAATCATCTGGACAAGCTGTCTCCAGCGATACTGCTAAATTAATTGACAGTGAAGTTCGTAAAGTGATCGACACTTGTTACCAACGGGCGACCCAAATCCTCACCGATAATCGAGATAAGCTTGAAGAGATGGCAAAAGCCTTGATGAAATATGAGACGATAGATGCTTCGCAAATTAAAGATATCATGGAAGGTAAGCCACCTCAGCCTCCAAAAGATTGGGATGATACCAGCATCCCACCTGGCACGCCGTCTGGGCCTGAAGCGAAAGAAATCAAAGATATTGCAGAAGACGATAAAACCCTAACTGATGTCATAGCTGGTGATGTTTCTTCAGATCTAAATAAGTCGTGATTATCATATAGTGTCAGCGACGTCATTTTTATCCGCAAAGCAGCATCTTTCTGACCTGCTGCTGTCGGCATCACCCCTTATTATGGGGGTACTTAATATGACGCCAGATTCATTTTCTGATGGCGGGTCATACTCAACCTATGGCCAAGCCCTCCGAAAAGCTAAACTTATGGTTGCGCAGGGCGCAAGCATTATTGATGTTGGGGGAGAGTCTACTCGACCAAATGCTATGCCTGTAGCTTTAACTGAGGAGTTAGAGCGAGTTATTCCTGTTGTCGAAGCATGCGTGTCTCAAGGGTTGTTGGTGTCGGTGGATACTATGAAGCCAGAGGTAATGAGCGCTGCGGTGAGTGCTGGTGCGATTATGCTCAACGATGTCAACGGATTTAGAGCTCCAGGTGTCATGACTGTTGTAAAAACCTTGGTTTCGAAGCAAATGATGCCTTATTTATGTGTAATGCACATGCAAGGTACGCCTTCTACTATGCAGATCAACCCTGAATATAAGCAACTTTTCCCTCAAATGCAGTCTTTTTTTTCAGAACGTATCCAAGCGTTAGCAACTTGCGGCATCCTCAATGATCATATATTACTTGATCCAGGTTTCGGCTTTGGCAAAACTGACGAGCATAATTGGTCATTACTGGCCAATTTAGATGTTTTGCTGGCTCATAACTGCCGATTATTGGTTGGATTATCTCGTAAATCAATGTTTGGCCGATTGCTTAATCGAGACGTGTCTGAACGATTGCCGGCAAGCTTAGCGGGCGCTCTGTTGGCCGTACAAAAAGGCGCTAAAATAATAAGGGTACATGACGTAAAAGAAACTGCTGATGTGCTTCGAGTACATGCAGCATACCAAAAAGCAGTCACGCTTAAAGCGTTTAATCAATAGTCGTTAAGGTTGAGGAAAAGTTAAATGAGTTCAAATTCCGTAGTTCAAAAACGTTACTTCGGTACAGACGGTATTCGAGGTAAAGTAGGTCAAGGCTTTATAACGCCAGAGTTTATTTTACGCCTTGGTTTTGCCGTTGGTCGAACCTTCAAACAACAGTCCAATCGACGACCACTCATTTTAATTGGTAAAGACACGCGATTATCTGGTTATATGTTCGAATCAGCCCTTGAGTCTGGTTTATCCGCCGCTGGAGCAGACGTGGCTTTGCTTGGCCCTATGCCAACCCCTGCAATTGCGTATTTAACCAGAACTTTTCGCGCTAGCGCAGGGATTGTCATCAGTGCTTCTCATAATCCGCATGATGATAATGGTATTAAGTTTTTTAATGAGCACGGGGCAAAGATTTCCAATGAACTTGAGTTGGCCATTGAAAGTGAAATAGATAATGCGTTTAAAAAGATTGACTCTAATGCCTTAGGTCGGGCAACTCGAATTGCCGACGCTTCTGGGCGTTATATTGAATTTTGCAAAGGTACTTTCGATCGGGATTTATCCATGCGAGGCCTTCGAGTAGCCCTTGATTGTGCTCATGGTGCTACGTATCATTTAGCTCCTGACGTATTTCGGGAGCTCGGTGCAGAAGTCATGACTTGTGGTACAGAGCCTGACGGTTTCAACATAAACCGCAATGTGGGTTCTACTTCCATGGGCGCTTTAAAAAAGCTTGTTGCTGAAGTGCGAGCGGATTTTGGTATTGCCTATGATGGTGATGGAGATCGAGTTATGATGATGACCAACAAAGGCGAAATCATTGACGGCGATCAAATTCTCTATATTTTAGCGACCCAGCTTGGTGGTGATTTTCAACGAGTGCCAGGTGTTGTGGGCACAATCATGAGTAACTTCGGTATGGAGCAAGCTTTATTAGAGCGGGGCATTCAGTTCGCCCGAGCAAATGTGGGTGATCGCCATGTGATGGAAACCTTACAGCAAAAAAATTGGACTTTAGGTGGCGAGTCCTCTGGTCATATTGTTTGTTTAGACAAGACCACCACAGGCGATGGTATTATTGCGTCCTTGCAAGTGGTTAAGGCGCTTATTCGTGGCGATAGAGATTTATCTGATGCCTTACAAGATCTCACCATGACGCCCATGGAAACTATCAACGTTCGATTTAAAGAAGGTCAGGATCCACTAGAAAGCACTGCGGTTAAAAAAGCCGTGAAAGCCGCAGAAGTCGCCTTGGGTAAGACAGGTCGGGTATTGCTTCGCAAGTCAGGTACCGAGCCTTTAGTTCGGGTCATGGTCGAAGGCAGTGATCATAAGCAAGTGAGTGATCTTGCTAGAGAATTAGCTGACGTTGTAGAAGCTTCTCTATCAAAAAATTCATAACCTTCAGTTAGAGAGGAAAATAAAGCTGTGAAATATATCATTGCGAATTGGAAGTTGAATGGCCGCCAAGCTTTTATTGACTCTTGGTGCTCAGGGTTCACTTGGCAAGCGACAGAGATAACCGCTACTCGAGTGACGGTTGTGATCGCGCCACCAGCGCCATATTTTACGTTAATGAGGTCTCTACAAACAAAGGGTGTTTGTTTAAGTGCGCAAAATATATCAGTGCAAGCGAGCGATGGTGCACACACTGGTGAGATCTCAGCGAGTATGGTGAAGGATCTTGGGTGTCAGTATGTTATCGTTGGTCACTCTGAAAGACGACAGCTTGGTGAAACCGATGAGTATCTACAAAAAAAAATAGCCAATGCAGCTGCAGCTGGTTTAATCCCTATTTTTTGTGTGGGCGAACCCTTAGCTTTTCGACAAGAAAATAAGGCATGGTCATTTGTGGAAAAACAGTTGGCTGTGCTTAATGACTATCCAGTGAATAAGCCCTTAATCGTTGCTTACGAGCCTATCTGGGCTATAGGTACAGGCATGACAGCCACGCTTGAAGATGTAGCGGCTATGCATGAGCAGATAGCGCAGCAGACAGCAAGGCCAGTGCTTTACGGTGGCAGCGTTAATGCTACTAATGCGCAATCGCTGCTGGTATTACCTCATGTAGCTGGTGCTTTGGTTGGTGGCGCATCCTTGAAACCCGAAGAATTTTTATCTATTGTTGAGGCTGTCTCTTAAGGCTATACTGATTCAAATTTTCGTTGCTCGCTTATTTAACGCCAGTGACTACTTAGCGTTTTTTAATATCAAGAAACGTCTCATTCTGCAAAACTGCTTTATATCGAATAGTGTATAAAACATAAAAAGGTTTCAACAATGAATTTAATACTGATTGTGGTTCAAATTGTCGCGTCCATTGCTTTAATTGGTCTAATTTTAATGCAACAAGGTAAGGGTGCAGATGCTGGCGCATCTTTCGGCGCGGGCGCTTCGCAGACATTTTTTGGTAGTGCAGGCTCTACTAATGCAATAACTAAGCTTACCGCTCTATTTGCGGCTATTTTTTTCATCGCAAGTTTAAGCTTAGCGTATGTCGCACAAGAAGAAGACCGAGTTGGCTTGCAAAAAGAACTGACTAAATCGTTATCAACTGGATCAAAGTCCGTAAGCCCTGATGACGAGTTAACACCGAAAAAAAGCCCAGCGTCTAGCGAAAAAGTAAACGTAAAAACACCAACTGGTGAAGCCGTGAATAATGATCTTGCACCAAAGAAAGCCAAACCAATGGAGTCTGACTCAGGCTCAGCACCTCAAGTGGATAAAGGACAATCAGAGATTGATCCTGTATCTAAAAAGCCTGTGGTTAGTGAATAATTAAAATATAATGTGTGCAAGAATAAATTAGTCATAAAAGACTTTTAAAAAACTTTAATCTATATGCGTTACGTGATATAGTTTTGCATGTTACTAAAATGCCGGAGTGGTGGAATTGGTAGACACGCCATCTTGAGGGGGTGGTAGCAATAGCTGTGCCGGTTCAAGTCCGGCCTTCGGCACCAAGTGAT
>Ga0115546_1002109_pt1 | contig 11698 bp, 9 predicted proteins | sample COGITO_mtgs_1004_FD_87186 | JGI IMG/M metagenome (GOLD analysis project Ga0115546, IMG submission 87186) | Pelagic marine microbial communities from North Sea - COGITO_mtgs_100413 | ecosystem: Environmental > Aquatic > Marine > Epipelagic | place: Germany:Helgoland, sampling site Kabeltonne...
AGTTTCCAAAGTCTGCGGATCTATCCGATAGGGAAATCCTGCTTCGTAAAGCGCCAGCAGCTTGCCACCCCAGGGAACAACATGCGTATTCGCCGGATTCTTTAGGTAAAGCTCTAGCAAACTCGCCAGCGGCCCACCGGCCTTTGCATTGCCAAACGTCGTTCGAAACTGAAAGCCATCCGCCGCCGCTTCCTGCTCATGCTCAGCCGTTCGGACAAACCGGGAGCTAAAGTAAGCTTTGCCATCGGGCGCAATCGCAATCTTCGCCAAATACCCGTCCCCATCCAAATAATGAGCCACCCGCTGCTGCCCGCGCTCAAACCGTCCTGGCCCATTGCGAAACAAAGTCGATCCCTTAAGCCCGTTAGGAATAGACCCTTCAATCTCGGTAATTTCGTAATCAAACTCCTGTAGCTGAGAGCGAAAGGCACCCGCCCAAGCATCTTTCTGGGCTTGCTTAAAAGCGACACCTTCATCGCATTTCCCCCAGGCCACGCGGTCAGGCGAGCTAGGCTGTTTTGGAGGAGTAGAATCAAGAGAAGTAGCACCAGGAGAAGCGGCGTCGAAAGAAACGGTCATAGTGTAGAGAGAGATAATACAGAAAGAGTAGAATCGACAGCTTTTGATTTAGCATAGCGAAGAAACCCTTTTGTAAAACGCTCAGTCATGCCAGACGCAAAAACTAGCAAACAAGTGAAAATTGTCTCAACAGGGCTCATATTCGGCGCTGTCGTCCTTCAAATATGGCAGCTAATCCTCCCACTGCCTTTATTTCTGCAGCCGATTGCGGCCTTCACTCAAATAGTGCTTATCATTCACGCAGTTGAAGGCATCATCGCAGCTTTCCTCATCGGCCTGTACAGAATGCGCGCAAAAGGTACGTCGATCTCTCAGGCCAGTTCTCTATTAATTGACCATCTTCCAGAAAATACGCCGCTAGCAATCATCAAAGCCGGTCTGTACACGTTTTTTGTAGGAACGATCGGACTCTCAGAAGTTGTTAAATCGACCAAAAAGAATGCGGAGCAACCCTCTTGATCACGCAGTAGATTTGAAGCGCACATAGATAAGTTGCCCAATCACCGGCAGACCAGCCGACCCTTTATGTATCGCCACCTATCAGGCGTTCCCCAGCACCATACCCATTCGAGCCGGAATCTCTAGCATGGCCGTGCGATCGCCCAGCCAATCCACTTTCCCCTCACCGTACAAAACGGTGCCGCTCTCCATCGCCATATCAGCTAAGCGCACCTGAATCGCCGTATCTCCCGCATTTATGGCCACAATCACCATCTGCGTATCCAGCGTTCTAGCAAATACATAGCACTTGCCCTCAGCCGCTAGCGTCTGATAGTCTCCTGTTCGCAAAGCAGGCTGAGCGTGCCGCAGGGCAATTAGCGCTTTGTGCATCTCCAACAGATCGGTGTTCCAGTCTTTTTCATCTGGAAACGTCCGCCGACAGTCCGGATCTAACTTTCCAGGCAAACCAACCTCATCGCCATAGTAAAGGCTTGGCGCACCTGGGAACGTAAACAACAACAATGTCGCTAGCTGGATACTCGAAATATCTTCGCCCACCACGCTAAACATTCTGGCAATATCGTGGCTAGACAACAGATTTAGCTGAGTCTGCTGGATCTCCCAGGGATAAAGCTCCAGCAGCGCATCAATCTTCTCAGCGTAGCCCTTAGCATCTAGCGCCGGATAAGGATGATAGCCCACGCTTTCTACCAGCGGCATCACCACTTTGTCTTGCGCCGTAAACGCGATCGCAGGCCCCGTAAACAGATAGTTCATTACCCCGTCAAACTGCGTACCGTCTAGCCACTCACGCGCGTCGTCCCAGACCTCACCCACGATGTAAGCTTCGGGGTTGATGGCTTTAATGCGATCGCGAAACTCCGCCCAAAATCCATCCACCTTAATCTCAAACGGCACATCCAGCCGCCAGCCATCGATTCCCTGCTCAATCCAATACTCACCCACGCGCATAATAAACTCTCTCGCCTGCGCGTTGTGATGATTAAACTCCGGCAGCGCCCGGTTATTCCACCAGCCTTTATAGTTTGCAGGCTTATCGCCATCGTAGGCAGACAGCGGCCAGCCCTCAATTTTAAACCAATCTAGCCAGGGAGAATGTGGCCCGTTCTCCAAAATATCGTTAAAGTAGTGAAAACCTCGGCTCGCATGATTAAACACGCCATCTAGAACAACTTTCATCTCGCGCTCGTGAGCCGCTTCTAGCAAATCAAAAAAAGCGGCATCACCGCCCAGCAGCGGATCAACCTCATAATAATCGTGAGTATGATAGCGATGATTACTCGCCGAGCGAAAGATAGGCGTGAAGTAAACAGCGTTAATTCCCAGCGACTGAATGTAATCCAATCGCTCCGTCACGCCCCACAAATCGCCCCCTTTGTATCCTTCAGGCGTAGGCGGACTATCCCAAGACTCTACGGGCACCTGCATTTCAGGCGGCAGATCAGTGCGCGTTGTCCGGGCAAAGCGATCGGGAAAGATTTGGTAAAAAACAGCGTGCTTAACCCAATCAGGCGTATGAATAGTCATAGAAATAGTCTTAGAGAAGAAGTTACTAGCTAGGCGTTAAAGTATTTTTGTCAAAATTGTCAGATATTATGATTGTCAAATATTAAAGTTGTTTTATCTTTGAGTTTTATTTGAGTCTGCGTATGTTTAAATCTACGTTTGAGCAAAACTATGAGAGATTAGCCAATCGCGAATATCCACGTTCACCCGCTCAGGGATCTCCCAGGGAAACAAATGCGCCGTATCAGGGTAGCAATGCACTTCGCAATTGGGTAAGGCCCTAGCGGTTTCTAAGCTGGCCGCTGCGGTGATGTGGCGATCGCACTCTCCACACAGCATCAAACTCGGTATCTCTAGCGCTTTTACATCCATCACCCGGTTGTAGCCCTCGCGAATCGCCGTAAACAAAGCCGACTCCGCATAACGACTCGTTTGCAGATAGGCCGGAGCGCCCCGCTTTGCCAAATAGCGATAGGCATCGGGCGTGTGCTGACGAATCAGATGGCGAAAAAGGGACTGTTTTCCAAGTGCGATCGCAGGCCCAAACCCAGGCAGCACCCAGTTCATCGCCCCGGCTACCCCCGTCAGCACATTGTCCTTTAGCGTAATCGGCGGATGAGACCCCACAGGCCGCGCCGCCGTACCCACTAGCATCAAACCACGCACGACATTAGGCCGTCGCAAAGCCAGCTCCATCGCCAAAATCCCACCCAAAGACCAGCCCAGCACCAAACAATTTTCAATCTGATACCGGGCCAGCAGCTCATCCAAATCGTCTAGATGGCTCGTCATTGAAAACGGGTAAGCCGTGCGGCTTTGCCCATAGCCCCGCAAATCCGGCGCATAGGTTCTGAATCCCATTGCCGTCAGTGGCCCGGTAAACACGTCCATCGCTGCCCCACTGCCCGGATGCCCATGCAAGCACAGCACCGGCAAAGCGCTCAATGGCCCATCAGACGGCCCGTCAACCTGAGTAAACAGCCGCATTAGCTAGTCGCTGTCGCTGCTTCATTCTGGCTATTGTCATTCTGGCTGTTATCAACCTTGCCATCGCCGTTCACGTCTGCAGGCTCAAAAGACAGCGCCACGCCGTTCATGCAATAGCGCTTACCCGTCGGCTTTGGCCCATCGTTAAACACATGGCCCAAATGAGCATCGCACACCGCGCACACCGTTTCCGTGCGAACCATAAAGTGGCTAAAGTCCCGCTTATCCTTCACGTTCTCAGACTTGCTTGGCGCATAAAAACTCGGCCAGCCTGTCCCCGAATCAAACTTAGTTTCAGACGTAAACAGCTCAGAACCGCAGCACACGCAGCTATACACGCCCTCCGTCTTATTCTTATTCAGCTCGCTCGTAAACGCCCGCTCAGTACCCGCCTTGCGAGCCACCTTAAACGCCTCTTCGCTGAGCTGCTCTTTCCACTGCTCTTCTGTTTTTTCAACCTTATTAACCATTTATAAAAGTTAACTCCTGGGTTACTACTTACTTAGATCGTAGCGTATTCGAGCCAGACGTACTATCTGTCTAAAGCTATCTGTCTAAAGCTTTACTCATAGGCCGCTTCACCATAAGTCAATACCCGCTTGGCAAGTATATTTTATCTATAAGCATAAAGGAAAGCCCAGTAATATCGCGGATACAAGCCGATATGATGGGTTTAGCAAGCACTACCTTTTTCGAGCAGTTGCCAAACAACTGTATAAGAGATGTCTCAACCCAGCGTCGCTAGCCGCGAGATTACAGACCGCAGCATCCCCCTCAACGCCGCTAGCCGCAGCGCTAAAATAGGCAGTCCTTTCACTCACTTCGAGGTTCTGTTTTCTATTTACGCCATTCTCTTTTATACAGAGCTTTGGTGGGCATTTACCAGCACATTGGGCCCCGTCATTCTGATCATTCGATACTCTATTTTGGGCATCTCGATGATCTTGCTCTCCTTTAGAGCAAAGACACTCGTTCGGATATTACCCAAAGGGAAATGGCTTTGGATTTACTGCCTAGTATGTGTCCTTTCTGCGGCCTGGTCTATTGATTTTGGGCTAACCTCTCTGGGCGTTCTGCAAGTACTTTTGCAAGTCTCCATCTTTGGGCTATATTTTGTCTCCCGGTTCAATCCCAAGCATCAGCTATACATACTAGGCAGTGCGCTAGCTATTACCATCCTCGTAAACCTGTTCTATGTGTTTGCCCTTCCCTCTATTGGCATTCACACAGACGAAAAATTTAGGGGCGCTTGGAAGGGATTTTACGCTAACAAAAACGCGTTTTCTGGCATGATGCTTTGGTCGCTAGCAGTCTTCTATCTGCTCAGCTTTAGAGACAGCAATCGCCTCACGACCAAGCTAGCGCGTATAGGACTCTTCGTTTCTCCTATTCTTGTTATTCTATCCACGTCCAAAACGGCGCTAGTTCTCTTTATTCTGCTTGTTATTAGCCTCACTATTTGGAGCAAATATCTCTGGAAAGGCCGCAAAACCATTCTCGCTATTGACCTCGCTCTATTTTCCACCATCATTATTGTTGGCGGCATCATCACCGAGTGGGTCGCCCTCGTAACGGGGCTAGGCAAAGATCCCACCATATCAGGGAGAACAGTCATCTGGGCAGGTGCGATCGCTCAAATTCATCTAAGGCCCCTTCTAGGCTACGGGTTCTTCGCCTTCTGGACGCCCGACAATCCTGCTGCTCGCCACATCGGCGACGCCCTCTTTCCCGGCTTCTACACCTTTCACGCTCACAACGGATTCTTAGATATTCTGCTCAACGTTGGCTATTTGGGCTTAGCCGTCTTCATGATAGGGTTCATTTCTACCTGGGTGCTGGCGCTAAAGTACGCCTACAAGCCCCAATCACCAGGAGACGCTTGGCCGCTTGCCGTCATGGTAATCGTGACCTTGTATAACACCACAGAGAGTACGCTAATTACAGATAATATCAACTGGCTGTTCTACGTTATGGCCTATTTATCCGTAAGGATATGGCCGCGCCAGCAGGGCCCGATGAAAGGGCTAGAAAATACTCATGAAAAGGCCCATGAAAAAGCCCATAAAGCTGAAGCTCCCGAACCCGCTACACCTGTTTTGATTCCCAGTACCGCCGCTGATAGCTCTTGCTAATTCGAGCGCCCGCCGCCGAGAGGAAAAAGGCACTTACCGGAGCCACCACTGGCACCCAGCCTCCTAGGGCAAAGCACACCGCGCTCACCACCACTACTGTTACTAATCCACCTACGCCAAACGCGATAAGAACCAGTCCGCGCTGCGTCAGCACCATCAGCCCACTACCTACGCCCGTCAGCAGTACAATCCAGCCAATTTCTGCCCAGTCGGCCCAAGCCCAGGGCAAGGTCTCACCGTCTAGCACAGCCGATAAAATCTGGCTCGCAACCTGCGCATGTAGCACAACTCCCGGCGTCTGAGTCATATCACCGCGATTAAAGGGCGTCGAAAATAGATCTTGACTGCTCCGATCAACTGAGCCAATTAAAACAATCTTGTCTTTGACCAGCGCAGGATCGAAGTTATTGTTCATCACGTCCAAAAAGCTCACCCGCGCCGCCAAATCTTGAAGCGAGCGGTAACGTATAAACATCTGATAGCCGCCGTTATCGACGTGCTGGTAGCCGCCAAAAGAAGCAGACAGCCGCTCAAAACGAGTGTTTCCCAAAGTCAAAGTCGTATCGTCCGCAGACTCAATGCCTTCGTACTGCTCCAGGTAGCGCATCGCTAGCTCAGTGCCCAAAGAATAAATGGCCTCTTCGCTATGATGGCTAGTCGGCTCGTTCTGGCGCTCTCCAGCGGTGCTCTTTAAATTTACGCTTTGCAAAATAGCCGCATCGGCATAGTCTGCTAGCAAAGCACGACGCACTCGCAAATCTGAATCTTGCAAGATATTGCTAAAGCTAACCTGACTAAAGTCAACGTTAGGCGGTGGCAGAATCGAGTTGTCTTCATCCGGATCGCTTAGCCTGGCCACTGTCACCACATTGGCAGATTGCAGGCTTTTTGCAAGCTGTTCGGTGCCAGGAAGCTGAGGCGAATTACGTAGCAAGTCTAACCCAATACTCGCCGGTTGGTGCTGCTGAATGGTTTCGATCACCTTCGCTAGCATTTCGTCAGAAGGCGTTGCCTGCCCGAGCGATCGCACATCTTGCTCGGTAATCTCCACCAGCAGCAAACGCGGATCGACCGTATCCTTTGCCCCCACCCCTACCCAGGCGTCGTACACCACTAGCTCTGCCGGGCCAAACGCTCCCACCTGCCGCAGTCCCAGTACCAGCGCACTCGTCAGCAGCGTAGAAATAGCCACCGTCAACCCTTTAGCTCGCCGCCCCATCCGCCATCGCAGCAAAGAAGAACGGCTCTCAACCCCTAGGCGATCGTGCGGTATCGACGTTTCCACATAGGTATCTGCCTCCGCCATTTCCGCTGGCAGCGCGTCTAAGCGAGCCAGATCTTGCTGCACCGCCGCTACGCTATCGTAGCGCTGATAGATATAGTGCCGGGTCATCTTATTCAACAAGATAATTAAGCCCGGACTCGCCTCCGCACAGCCTTCCCAACAAGCTTCCAACCGATTCTGGTCTTCTGGCAAATCTACTGGAGATGTGCCCGTTAGCGCCTGAATGACGGTCATACCTAGCGCAAAAATATCGCTGCTGTAGCGCGGCTTTCCCGACAGCTGCTCGCTTGGCGTATAGCCCTGTGTCCCAATCCCAATCGTCAGCGCCGTCTGCTCGCCGGTAATAAGCCGCGTCCGAATCTCTTTGACTGCGCCAAAATCAATCAGCACAATTTCGCCAGTATCTCGACGGCGAATCAAATTATCCGGCTTGAGATCTCGATGAATAACATGGTTGTCGTGAATAAAGCTAAGAACGGGTAAAACGCTCTCTAGCAGCGCGATCGCCTTCTCCTCATCAAACGGTCCAATCTGCGCAATCTCATCTTCTAAAGAAAGACCATCGACAAATTCTTGAACCAGATAAAACTCATTGTCTTCTTCAAAAGAATCCAGCAGTCTAGGAATCTGGGGGTGCGACCCCAGCCGCTTCAGCGTGCTCACCTCTGTCTCGAACAGCCGCCGAGCCACCGACAAAAAGCTCTGATCCTGGCTCGCTGGCTTTAGCTGCTTTACTACACAGTAGGTGGGTATAGCAGTCTGATCCACTGGCAGCTCGCCAAGCGTATCCACCGCTAAATACGTCTGGCCAAACCCACCGGCTCCCAATATTTGCGTTAACTCGTAGCGCCCAGCGAGCTTTTGTCCCAGCATATGTTCTCAGATCACCCTGGCCACATTTTACCCAAATGCGATCAGCGCCGAGGCTTGGCTGTTTCAATTCACCGGGCGTTTTAATCTGGCGTTAGTCAACTCGCCCATCCACAGGCGATCGCTAATACCGAATTTGCAGCGTTACTTGAGCGTTAATCGACTGCTCCTGGCCCACAATTGGCGTTGACTCAGCCGCATCTGCCGACAGCAGCCTTTTTTGGGGCTGCGCGACTGGTTGCGGTGGGGGTGAACTCACCGAGCCAATCGTCACGTTCGCAATAGATTGACGGGTAAGCCCCAAAGCTGACAGTACGGTGCTGCCCTGCGCTTCGGCGTCGGCCACCGCTGCGGTTAAAGCCCGCTGCCGCGCGGCTGATATCGCCGCGTCGTCTGCTGTAAAGCTAATGCCGTCGATGGTGGTCGCCCCTGCCTTCACAGCCCCATCAATCACTTCACCAGCCACCTCATTCGCAGCTCTAAAGCTCACCGTATTCGTCGCCTCGTAGCCCCTTAGCACCTGCCTATCGTCCACGTAGTCGTAGCGAGGATTGAGGGAAATACCCGTTGTTTGCAGCTTTTCTACATTCTGCGATCGCAAAAAATTCACCACCGCGCTAGACCGATTCGCCGCCTCCTGCTGAGCTTCTTCCGCCGTCTCAGCTTCTACGCGCACGCCCAGCCTCACTTCCGCTAGCGTCGTTGGAATTAGCTCAATGCCTTCTCCAGTCACGCTCAAAGTATTCTCTGGCTGTATGTAGACAGACTGAGCCTGAGCCGCCGCCGGTAATATATATGCCACTGTAAGCGGTGCGATCGCCAACGCCGCTAGCGCCAACCCACTGCTAAACCAATCTAAACTAACCTTCATGGAGCCCCTCAAGAAATCATCTGGATCGCCGCTTTCTAAATGCAGCAGCTTCCTACAGGCTATAAAAATATCGGCCAAAGTTCGTTCAGGTTTCAGTTTCTGAAACCAATCAAAGCGTTTTTTCTAAGCGTTTTTTCTATCCGGCCTTCTTCCTAACTCACGCTAGCAACGGTAGAAAGCGAGGATAGAAAGTGACGGGAAAAGCTCACTTGACGAGATTGCCTGCTCTTTTACGGCGCCTCGCATACTGAACGCGCCGAGCGATCGCTAATCCCATAAAGTAGCCCAAAAAAGCAGCCACTAGCCCCACGACCAAAGAACCCACCATCAGCGAACCCACGACCGATAGGCCCATAGACATCAGCACATCCCAGTTCCAGTTTGACGAGGAAATAGGCAGTTCCGTGGTTGTGGGCTGTCGTAGCAACCAGCGTCCAACGTGAAAATTCAAAAGGAACAAAGGCACATAGGTGAGCGGATTGCTAATCCAGGTGGTCGCCGCGGCGATCGCCTTATTGCCTCGAACCGATGCGGCGATTGCCACGCCAATAATAATTTGCAGTCCCATCAGTGGAAAAGAACCCGCAAACATACCCGCTGCCGCCCCTTTAGCAACCGCCTCCGGGCTGCTTCTCATCCGCAAAAAGCGAACGTGAAAATATCGAAAAAGCCGCTTCCAGTAAAGCGCATCCAGCCTTTTTAAGAAAGCATTTTCCGGCAGCGATCGCCGCCGAGCCAGCGTTTTTTTAACCTTGCTAGCAATCGTCTGCTTAGGTTCACGCTGACTAGACCGTAGTTGACCAGCCGCAGCGTTGCCCTCTCTGTCATTAGAATCAGTCGCGCTTGCGCTACGATCCAAAGTATTAGCAGCCAACATATTTGGCGGATCTGAAGCGGAATCTAGCATAGGGACACGCATCGCAAAAAGAATTTCTTTACGCAGCACTCTCCTAATAGTGTTGCATTTAGATCGTGACTTTGACAGCGTTTCAAGGAGAAAACAGACTTCCATCAAAAAACGCTTTTAGAAAACGTCTACATCCTTATCCTATAACAATACTTAGCGGCCCTCCCGGAACCCTAGGCAACTTAACAAAAGCCCCCAAAAAACCTACTCCTAAACCCATCTTGCGCGTCTCTCCTACCATTCACCAAGCCGAAACCATCGCTGCGATCGCCACCGCCATCGTGCCGCAGCAGGGCAGCGTCGGCATTGTTAGACTCTCCGGCATTAATGCGATCGCCCTCGCCCGGCAAATCTTTCACGCGCCTGGCAATCAGCTCTGGGAGAGCCACCGCATTCTCTACGGCCACATCCAATCGCCTAGCAGCTCGCAGCCTATCGATGAAGCGCTGCTGCTGCTCATGCAATCGCCCCGCTCCTACACCCGCGAAGATGTGGTTGAGTTTCACTGTCACGGCGGCATCATGGCCGTTCAGCAGGTGCTTCAGCTCTGCCTTCAGCAAGGCGCTAGGCTCGCCCAACCTGGCGAATTTACCCTTCGCGCCTTTCTCAACGGAAGACTCGATCTAACGCAGGCAGAAGGCGTTTCAGATTTAGTCGGGGCGCAGTCTCCCCAAGCCGCACAAACAGCCCTAATGGGAATTCGCGGTAAGCTCGCAGGCATCATTCGTCAAATTCGCAGCCGCTGCCTTGACGTACTAGCCGAAGTAGAAGCTCGCGTGGACTTTGAGGATGATTTGCCGCCTTTAGATGAAGATAAAGTGCGATCGCAGCTAATTACCCTTCACCAGCAAATCAGTCAGATCCTAGCCACCGCCCAGCAGGGCGAACTGCTTCGCTCCGGGCTAAAAGTCGCCATTATTGGCCAGCCCAACGTCGGCAAGTCTAGCCTGCTAAACGCCTGGAGCCGCAGCGATAGAGCCATTGTCACCAATCTACCGGGCACCACTCGCGACGTAGTCGAATCTCAGCTAATTGTAGGGGGCATTCCTGTTCAGGTGCTAGACACCGCAGGCATCCGGGAGTCGGCAGATGAAGTAGAAAAAATTGGCATCGCCCGCTCTCAATCTGCCGCGCAGTCTGCCGACTTAGTGCTGCTAACGATAGATGCAACCTTAGGCTGGGGAAACGCTGAGCAAGTTCTCTACGAGAGAATAAACAACAAGCCTCACATCTTGGTTGTCAACAAAACAGATCTTAGAGACGCTCTTTCTCTTCAGCTCCCAGCCGCTGCAGTTGTTTATACCTCAGCAGCCAAGTCTCAGGGAATAGAAGACTTAGAGCAGGCCATCCTAAAAGCGGTGCAAACTGAGGATTTGGCAGCAGCAGATACCGATATCGCCATTAATCAGCGGCAGGCGGCGGCCTTGGTAAGAGCAGAAAGCGCGATCGCTCAAGTACAGGCCACCATCACCGCACAGCTACCGCTAGACTTTTGGACAATAGATCTAAGAATCGCTATTCAAGCCTTAGGAGAAGTCACCGGCGAAGAGATAACAGAATCGATGCTCGACGAGATTTTCAGCCGCTTTTGCATCGGTAAGTAATTAGCCCAAACGATCAGTTCAAGCAATCAGCCTAAACAATCAGCCCAAGTAGCCGGCCCAAGGCCGTCTAAGTCGCAGCTTGCAATCAACTAGCGTTGCAGTTTAAAAATACTTAACCACAATCTCTATTTCTGAATTCTCTGCGTTGAACTCGAAGCGGGTCTTTTCAAAACTAGGCGTTCCCTTAATAATGCGCGGATCATTAGAAAACCCAATCCCTTCTTTGGGAATACCCAAAAGGTTTGTATTCAGCTCACCGTCCTTATTTTCGTCATGTAGCACGCTCACCGCATAGCTACCGTAAGGCACCTCAAAGCTAATAGACAATGGCAGCTCGCTCACCGTAAAACAGTCGTTACAAATGGCCTGCGTGTCGTCTTCAGGAAACCCAGCTTTACTTTCAAACAAAGCGACGCAAACCTCGCCCTTCTGGTTTCGCAGCTCGCTGATCACTAGCGTTAGATTGGCCACTGAGCCGTACCTACATATTTTTGA
>Ga0115546_1002112_pt1 | contig 11681 bp, 8 predicted proteins | sample COGITO_mtgs_1004_FD_87186 | JGI IMG/M metagenome (GOLD analysis project Ga0115546, IMG submission 87186) | Pelagic marine microbial communities from North Sea - COGITO_mtgs_100413 | ecosystem: Environmental > Aquatic > Marine > Epipelagic | place: Germany:Helgoland, sampling site Kabeltonne...
GTATACCACTAGATCCATTCCAAGCAGGAGCTTCTGCCGGGGCGCTTGAGTTAGTTTTCTTTAATAAAAAAGCATTAAAATATTTTACTTCTATTACTGCTCCCATATATTATTACTTATTTTAATGTTTTATTACACGTTTAGTAAAAATCGTTTTTAATTATATAATGCTAAATGTATTGTTTGTAGTGTCTACGAAATCTTCTTGATCAATGTTAATACCTTCTACGTTTTGATAATAACACGTAATATAATCATCGGCCATGTCACTTCTACCTAAAAAACTTGTGTCAGTTGAATAAGCCCAGAAAGTACTAGAAGGATACGGGCATACTTCTTGTAAATTTACAGCGTTTGTATAATCTATTGTCACAAGTCCACCGCCTCCTCCAAAATCAGCCCAGCGTTGAGGGTACATATACAATCCGTTGTATAATGGATCAAATGCCTCTGTAACTATTATAAATGTAACATATTCGTAATTTGTAGAAACACCACCACCTTCTACAATTCCAAAACCTATTTGTGTATCAAGAACTTGTCCAGGCAGTATTATAACACCCATGTTTATAGTTAAAGTAACTTGATCGCTAGCTCCACCGGCGTCAGTAACTCGTATAACTACCGTATAGGTATCAGATGGTATTTCTCCAGGTAAATTATTAGTTAGGTTAAAAGTAGATAAGCCTCCAGCGACAGATGTATTAAATCCAAAGTAGTTGCCAGAGCCTCCATTTACGCTAGTTTGTGAAACTATAGTCCAAGTTAACTCTTCACTTGTATTTGGGTTTTCTTGATCAACCACGCTAGCTCCGTTGGTTGCTTTTAAGGTTGTTATTTCTGTTAGCGCTGGGTTTGATGCTATAGTAAAATCAGTATCCGCCGGCGTATATGGATCTACATATATTACAGGTGGTAAATTACCTAAATATACATTTTTGCTTATTGTCGATGTAGTACCACCAACAACTGAAGTAAAATTAAAGTTCCAAACTCTCTCACCAATACTACTACCATAATACACATTTTGCAAGAAATAAGAAGTAACTTTTATGTTGTACTCTTTAGTTCCTAAGCCGTTTGGCTCATATAGTGTAAAATAATTTGTAACGTTTTGAGCTGTAGATTCTGTTGTAAAAACAGACGTTAAATTAAAGTCTTCTATATCGCCAATTGGTATTTGCACACCAAAGAAATCTACCAATTTAAAGTTTGTTGTTAATATATCTTCACCAAATTGTATTCCTTCATTAAAAGCGCTAGTATCGAAACTATCAAAGCCTGCAGCAGAAGGATTTTCTGTGTTTATAGCATCGTTAAGATCTGAAATTAAACCAGATGTAGATGTTTCCCAATATATATCTAATTTAGAAACACTAGGTTCTGTTTCAAAAACAGCTAAGTTTTCTATTTGATTAAATGGAGTAGTAGAGTTTACTACACCAAATTGATAGCCACTTTCTTGAGATGTTGTTATCTGACCAACAAGTGGATTTGTTTTTGCGTTGTAGATAACGTTTATGCTATCTGTTGGTGAAATAGGTGTTGACTCATCATAATCAAATAGATCAAATAAACTTTGTATTGTGCTTACTGTAAATGATTTTTTACCTGGGAAAAATTGCTGATTACCGGTATTTGATTGTTCTATTGCAGTATTCTCCACTCTACCAAATAACCTAACAGAACTTCTAAACTGCTTCTGTGTTGGCCCGACTTCAGATAGATCTCTAGGTACTTTATTTATGTTGTCATTTATTAAAGATATGTAAGACGTGCTTAAATTTGAAGTATTATTACTTGGGTCTCCTTGTAAAGCTCCAGCTGTATAAACATTATAATAATCTTGCTCAGTTTGTTTTACGACAATCTTGTAAGAATACCAACCTAATGGATTGTACAATGTAGGATCAACAGACCCGTCGTTATATATATTCTTAGTTACTGGACTATTAAAAAGTAGTTTTAAAGAATTACCTAACCAAGTATTTTCATTAACACTTTCGTTTATATATGGAGAATAAATAGTTGACCCAGAATAGTTAATATCATTTACAGTTATATTAGTTTTGTTGTTTGATAGCAATACTGTTGACTGTCTGCCGTACTTATCAGCAAGTACTACACCTACTTGATAGTTTCTATTTGTTTTTAAAGAACTACTTGGGTATTCGACTACGTTTGTTTTACCTGTAGCTGCTACTTGATAATCCAAAAAACTAGGTGGATCTATTTTATTCAAGAAGTTACCGTAAACAACTCTATTACTAATTATTTCTTGAGCAAGAGCTTTAACTGGTACTTTGTCATATACTCTAGTTATTTCACTTGACGGTAAAGTTTTATATGGTTTCTGAGACAGGTAAGAATACTCGTAAAAAGTACTAGCTCCACTTATGTTTTCAACTTCTATACTTTCAACGACTTGCAAAGCCAAGCCGTCAGACTCTTTATATATTATATCTATTTCCGTTATGTGAAAACTAGATTTAAGATCATCTATAGGACATGGTAGCGGTATTTGTAGATCTATCTTGTTAACTTTATTTTCCATAAAATCAACTATGGTAGATTCTAAAGCTTGTTCTTGATCTCCGTTATCTAAAGAAGTATTTAAAAAATAACCATCTTGCTTAGGTATAAAACACACTTGCGTAAAAGGAGCAAGTAAAGAATACTCACCGTCATCAAACTTAAACCTATAGCTAAATCTAACAAATTTATCCTCTAAAAAGCTGTCGTCACCAGAATAGTCTTTTTCATAATATGGATTTACATTGATAACAATTTCTGTTGATCCATTTATAAGTGGTATTGTTACAGGACCAGATAGTGTTATATTTGGATCTGAGTAAGAGACTACAGTTTCACCTAGCATAACTACGTTGCCGGAAGAATCAATATAACCTACAGTGAAACCGTTTTGAGGTATATTAGGATAATGAACTACATTTAGGTTACTTACTGGTACTATGTTAGAGTTTGTTACTCCAGAGCAAGAAGCTGTTCCTCCGTTAGGTAAATACATACTAACAACGTCTTTCATTGTAGACTCGTTCTCAGTAGGAACTAACGTGCTTTCTTTTTCTAAAACTATAGATTCATAAGGGTAATATTTTGCTACTGATATTTGATCCTCATTAGCATAGTAGTTTATATCACTAGCTGCATCTAATACGTTTATCTTTCTAGGTTGATTTCTATTATCTGTCCAAAATAAAAGATCTTCTAGTAAATTGACTCCAAATATAGGGTTTAACGTACTAAAATTTAAAAAAGAACCTTCAACCAGCTTTGTCGCAACGCCAGAACTAACATTGTACTTATATATTAAATGGTTTGATCCAGGTCCAGAAGCAACATAACTGCTTGAGTTGTTATCAGTTAAAAAAACGTACACGTTATTAGTAAATTCATCAGACAGATAGCCTATTGACTTCATGTTTTGTATGCTGTCAGTAAAATCCGCAACTAAAGCATTACCTAAAACATTTTCTAAAGCACCTACGTCTGAACCTTCAGATTTACTGATTTGAGCATTTATAGCATTTCTATATTCACCAGACGGTAACAACCTATCGTCTAGATCTTTGTTCATTTTAGATTTTATGAACGCGTTTTTAACTTCTGCCATTTAATTTTAATGTTTTATCCATTTAGATTTACCTCTAAAAACTTGTATTATTTCACTAAGTTTTAGGTTAGATAATCTTATTTTAGCGTTTCTTAATTTAGCACTTTTTTCTCTCTTCAACCTATTGACAACATATTCAGGTTGATTAATTCTAGACGCTAGTATAGCGTGACTAATGTAAGCGTACATTGCTTCTTCAGCTAATTTAGGAACTCTAGTATCTGAGCTAGTTGAAAGACCGTCTGAGATATACTCTAATATTATAATTTTATTCACTAAATCAGATGAAAAAGAAAACTTACCTTCACGTTCGTTTATTGTGAAATAACCATTAACATTTGCGTTAACTGGATCTAAACCGTACATTTGTCCGTATCCATAAGATTCGTCACCATAATAAAAATTCCATCCAAACTCACTATTATCAATAGATTCGTTTCTTAATTTTAAATCATTTGTTTTCCATCTTTCTTCAGTTATAGAAGTTCCCTCGATGTTATCGTTAAAATTATCCTGAATTGGCAAACCTGAACTGCTCTGTAAAGGAGTATTATATGGGTTGCTTGTTAAAGTAGTTGGAAGTATTGGATGTTTAACGCCTTGACTATCAATCCAAGAAATATTAACGTAGTTTACGTAATCTTGAGGTATAGCTAAGCTTAAACTAGTTGGTATAGTTAGCTCTTGCGAGTTAACGCTTTTTAGTACATCGTAACTAAATTCTTGAACGGCTCTTTTAGCGTGAAATAATACGTCGGTTCTATTTATTCTTTGTATTAGCTTATCATCACCTACATACGCAACTATAAAGTTGTTTATAATGTCATTTAGTTTTATATAAGCGTAAGAACCATAATTTTCTTCAACAACATTTCCATAAGCTTTTTCGTTGTATGTTGAACCATAGTTACCACCATCTAGCCTCTTTAACTGAACAGTAATATAAATTCCATTTAATGGAGGAGTGCTAAAATTTATAGTATTACCAGATAAACTATAACCATTTGTGATTTCAGTCCAGCTACCTGGTAACCCATTTAAACTAGAGTATAGTTTAAAATTGTTTTTAGCATAGTTTATGTCATTTGGATCAGCGCTATACCAAACTAAGTTTGTATTAAATGTTGTGGTAAAAGATGATGTTGATCCATTACCTTTAAATCCCTGCGCACCTTCATAGTACTGTCTATTTGTTTCTGTTATTAATGACATTTACTAGCTTTTTTGGTTTATTTCATTTTGTTGTATTTCCGAAGCGGCAACTTGTACAATTTGTGGATCTTTTAGTATAACTCCTGAATAAAATAAGATTCTAGTTATAACATCAACTTGCTCTGAAGGATGTAGCTCAAAGTTTTTAGACGAAGAAGCATTGTAAACATATTGACCCACGTTACCAACATTGTATGCCCATATAACATTTTGTGGTTTTCTAATAAAACTAACAGATATATCGCTTATTATATTAATAGGACTAACTTCTAAGTAGTTTATACTGTTATTGTTTTGACCTTCGTATAAATAAACTGGAAAATTCTCGCTTGGAGCAGTTAAATCTGATTTGTTTATTTCGTAAAAATCACTCTTCTGTAATCTCTGAACTCTAACTGGGTAGGTTCCGTTCTTAGAATACAATACGGTGCCTAACTTGTAAAACTCGCAATAAGATACTGGAGGTTGTGATGCGTTATATACAACAACTTTTCCACTATAAGTTTGTGTTGGCAAAGTGAATTTACTGGTAGTAGCATCGTAGTCGCAAGAACCCTCTTCCTTGAAAACAGCTATTTTATCATCAACGTCAGTCTGTCTACTAGAGTAATCATAATCTGATTGAGGAACTCGAAGCTGTTGATTAATATCGTCGAAATACCTTTCAAATATGTCAAGTTGAACTTGAGTTGCTGTTTTGTTGAATTCGTCAGGCGTTATGTATCCACGTTGTTCTTTGTTTAATATTAATAAAACTGTCTTATATACAGTGTCTACGTTTATAGCCATTTCTTATTTTTTTTTAAGAAGAAAAATTAGTAAAAATCAATCTAGATTTTGATCTTTCTAGCTTGTCTATTTTCTCGATTAATAATCTCTGGAGTGTTGTTGGATTTGTGCTTTCTCTGTTGGCCAGTATTGCATAAACCATACAAGAGTATAATGCTTCTTCAGCTAACTTTGGAATAGCTGCTGATTCATCAGTTGTTAAAGCGTTTGACAAGTAAGTAAAAACAAAATTAGGGTTACCTATGTCAGCGGCATTAAAAAAAACCTCATTAGTAGAGTAATTAATGTAATATTGTTCAACATCTGGAGTATTTGATGCTGTCTCTGCGTAAATTGTACCGTCTACTTCTATAGATATTATAGCCACAAAATCACTAGGTAAACTATATGGTGATGTAAGAGTAGCTTGTTCTACCGTAAATTGACTTTTTAGAGTTTCATATGCGAACTCTTGTAGGCATCTTCTAGCGTGGAATATTACTTCTGTTCTTTTTAAATCTGGTATTAACTTACCTGGCCCAGTATAAGATATTATGAAGTTGTTTATAATATCATTCAAAGATATGAAAGCGTTTGAAATTGATGTATTTGCCATTTTTTATTATTTTTGAGAATCTATGTTTATTTGTTGTTCTTTTTGCATACTCAACTGCATAGCAAATTGATCTTTAGTCATAACACCAGCATATCCAAGTATTTTATCTATCAACAAAGGTTGATCAGATTGGTGAATCTCAAAGTCAACAGAGCTTATTGGATTATATATATAGTTACCTAGGTTAGGATCTATAGTAAAACCCCATTTAGGATTTGTTGGGAACTTTAAGTAACTAACATCTATGTCTCCATTGATAGACGGATACAATGTTATTTTATTAAGCTCATAAATATAAACTGGGTAATATTCAGTTGGAGCTGTAAGAGGCGATTGATTAGTCGTGTATAGATCAATTTTCTGTATTCTCTGAGCTTCTCTATCATTATAGGCAACGTAACCAAGTTCTTGTACGCTATCGCTTAAAACCACAGAACCATTCACGGCGTTTATAGTTGTCTCAACTTTGAATAAAGAGATTTTTTCATCTAATAAAGCCATTCTATCAGCGTAAGCTAATGAAGTTTGAGGTAATCTAAGAGTTTGATTCAGTTCGTCAAAGTACTGAGTAAAGACCTCTTGCTGAGCTTGGGCAGCTATTTTATTAAACTCTACTGGTGTTATAACACCTCTTTTTTGCTGTTCTAGTACAACTAATACAGTCTTATAAACTTGATCTATGTTTATTGCCATTTTTGTTTTTTTTAAAATATACAACCGACCGCGTTGTGAGATCGGTTATATATCAGTATTACATGTTTTTATAAATTTTTCTCTATAGATCGATAAATTTCCACGCCCTCATCCGTCTTTAAGAAAGCAGCGAATGCTGAATAAGGATTTTCATCGAAAGGTACGTTCATTAACTTACGACCTGTAGAAGCCCAACTAAAAGTTCTTTGATCTTGAGATAGCTTAATGATTCCATTTTCAGCAGCTTTGATTGCAAAGTTTCTTAATTGAACGTTTTCATCATTCGCAAGTTCTAAGAACAATTCTGGGTTGTTCCTAGCAAATAGTAATAAATCTCTTTTAATCTCCTTAGAACTCATAGAATTGACTTTAGAACCGTGTTCTACCCTCATGATAGCTTCAGCGTGATCAATATCCATTGTTCTAGCCGCAGTCATAGCGTCAATTTGTAAATCTAAAATATCTAATTCGTCTTCTGCTACTTCAATAGGACTGAATTCATTATATGTACGACCTTTTAAAGGGTGGTATAATGATAATAATTTTTGTAAGTTTTGTTTTTCTTTTGGAACAATCAATGTACCATTTTGAAAAACGATATGACCCAATGTAGCTTCCCCTTCTTGTTCTTTTTTAAATGGAGATGCTTGGTTTGTTGCATATCTAATTTCTTTTTGTTCACCAGTGCTTTTATCGAAATACAATAAAGCGTGTTTAGAAGTGTGTCTAGATGGAATAGTAAAAGTAAGCGGACTAATGCCTCTTGCTAAAACGTATGTTCTATCTTTAATATCCCAACTTGGTTTTGATTCTTTTTTTTCTAAAGGTGTTGATTTTTCAACAACTTGTTTTTTAATTTCTTGAGTAGCAACCTCATCTTTCTTTGCTGTAGCTTGTTTTGCCATAATATAATAAAATTAAATAGTTTTTAAAAGCGTGACATTAGGCTATAATATGTTCTAGTAATAGGCTATTGTCACATAAAGGTAATATTTACCCCCGTTGATTTAACGAGGGTAATATTACATAATAATTATACTCCTTGGAATAATACAAAGTTGTTAGCTCCTTGTACACATAAACATCTTTCAGATAAGAAGTTTACTTCCATTGCATCTAAATCAGAAGTAAATGCTCCACCAGCAGAACCAGTCAACCAAGTTTTCATTCTTCTGTCGTCAGCTTGAGAAGCTCTATAACGAACGTGCAAGAATGGACGTCTGATGTTAGTTCCTAAGATTTGATCATATACTGTAGAAGTTCCAGCAGGAATCAATACACCTTCAACACTAGCAACAGATCCTTGGATTGCTCCACGAGTCGATGCATCGTTTAAGTATTTCCAGTCAGTCTTGTAGAAGTCGTAAGAACCTCTTCTGAATCCACTAAAACCTAAGTTCAACGCCATATCTTCAGAGTTTTCAAACAATCCATAAGCAGTACCACCATTAGAACCAGAAGAGATGCTAGAAAGCATATCATCAAAATCTAAAGAAGTTTGTCTGTTTAAGAATAACATGTTCTCTTCAATAGCTCCTTGAGTATCTAGGTTTTTCAAGATTTCATCAAAAGCAGCTAAACCGGTAGCAGCAGTGAATCCAACGTTTACGTTACCTCTATCTTTAATAGCAGCAAATAAACCTTGAGTACCTTTAACACCAGCGGCTTCAGCTCCAGAAGAAGCAGCAGCTTTTTCACCTTCAACTACAGACATTTCTAAGTAATCTTCAAAGCGCAATCTAGTTTCAGATTCAGCTTTTAAATACCATAAATATCCGCTAGCTCCATCTTCTGTAGCAACTTCGACCCAACCAATTTGAGCCATATCAGATCCAGATACAACGTATTTGTTTCTAATGATAACAGGAGAGTTTGAATATTGAGTAAATGAAGGAGTGATAGATTTGTAACCGTTAACGTCTGTTAACCCAGTAGAGTTAGCAACGCTAGAACCTTTACCGTACTCAGAACCGTATACAAAGATTTTTAAACCTGTAGCAGCTAAAGCTCCAGTGTTTGCAGCTGTGTAAGGAGCAACTTCAACAGTAGCAGTTGCACCAGTTTGAGATGATTGCAATACTAAAGCTTTCAATTCTAATCCAGCTGGATCTAAGATAACAATAGTTTGGTTTTTAGAAATTACGTTTTCAACGAAAGCATCTCCAGAACCTCCAACTGTAAAAGTCAAAGTGTTTGTTCCATCATTTGCTACATCGTTGTAAGCTACGTGCAATCTATTTTGCTCAGACCAAATTACTTGATCAGATGTCATTGGCATTTCAGCACCTACCATACGTAAGAAACCAGACAAAGTTCTGTTTCCGTAACGCTCTACTTCTTGTTCGTAGATCTCAGGTAAGTATTGTTGTGCGAATGTGTTTGAATCTCCACTTCCTGATCCTCCGTTGAAAGATAAAAAGTTAGATTCTAAAATTTGTTGTTTTTGACTCGGTTTAATTGAACCGAAAGCAGGACTTAATGCCATAATTTAAAGTTTTTAGTTAAATTTTTTTGTTTTAATTTTTAGTTTTGAAGAATCAAGTCCACTAATTGCTTTAACTTTTAACCCATTAACAAAAACACTACCACTTGCATTTTGCCTAGGTTCTGTTGTTATGTTTTTAGATTTAGCAATAACATCTTTAACCGCGTCAGCTTTACCTTGTTCGTAAAAATGTTGTGCTATTGTGTCAGCATTTCTAGCGGCGTAAATGGCTTTGTGATAACCTACAGCGTCTGCTACGTTTCCTTCTTTATCTAGGAACTTCCCTATAAATTTAGAAATATCAGATTGTACTTCAGCTACTTCATTAGGATTTTTCACTCCATATCTAAACCTTTTTTCACCAACGTTGAAATCAAAACCTTTGAAATCTTGGTTTAATAAATTTTTAGTTTTTTGTAAAAAATCACTATGCCTTTTTTTTGCATTTTCCTGATCTTCGTTGTATCTGTTGAAAAAGTCTACAGCTTTTTTTTGCTCTTGAGTTACGCCCGGTCTCAACTTGATTTCGTCGTAGTATTTACTCTTAGTTTGCTCTAAAAAATCTTTAGCTTTAGCAACTTCCTCTTTTAACGCAATTTTTACTTTGCGTATATCTTTATCATCATCTAACTCTTCGTCGTAAGAAAAGTCTTCTAAAATGATATTTATATCTTCCTCATCTAAATGAGGTCTTGTTTTCTTATAATACTCTCTTAATAAAGTCTCTTCGTTAACGTTAGAATAATCAGCATTTAATCTGACATAATCTTCTAATGTACCTCCTGTTTCCTCCATAAAAGAAACTAGCTTTTCTATATTTTCAGGTAATGGTTTTCCTGTTTGTTTGTTTTCGGCTATAGCTTCTTTAAGATCTTTAGAAGTTTCAGCAACTTGTTCAGCTGTTATTTCTTCAATTACTTGTACTTGCTCTTGATTAACATCTTCAGCGGTGATTTCGTTTCCTTCTCCCACTTCTTGCAATCCCACTTCAGACTGTTCTTCGCGTAACACGCCGCTCTCTGCGCTTTGTTCTTGAATGGCATCTTCTTCTTCTTTTTTAATTACAACTTTAGTAACCTCTGGTATTACATTTCCTTGAGATTCTGGAGCTGTATTTGGTACTTCTACCCTTGTTATTTCATTTTTTTTACCTAGATTTTTTGGTTTACTAGGTTTAGATTTCATTTTAAAATCTCCTTCTTGTTTTACTTCCATGATATAATATAATTAAATAGTTTAAATGTTACATAGGTTCAAATCCACCTAAACCAAACCCACCTAAAACATCATTATTTGATGATTCAAAGTCTTTTGGTAAAGAGTCGTTTTTCCTTTGGTCAATCAACTCAGACTGTTGAGTCGCTTGTATTTTAGTTCTTTGATCTTTTCTGTCTTCCATAGCGTTTAACTTACCTTGCTCTGCGTTAGCTCTAACTTGAGCTAACTGCATTTGATAATTAAACTCTTCAGCCATTAGTTGCTTTTTTATTTCAGCTTCTTGTTGCAATTGCTGTATCTTGAACTGAGATTTACCTTGTTCTATTTGCAACTCTGTCTGAGCCAGTGCTTGTTGTTTTTGCACTTCAGCTAATGCTGCTTTTTCTGCAGATTCCGCATTTGCTTGAGCTTGCGCTTGTATATTCTGCAATTGAGTTTCTTTCGCTTGCTTTATTTTCTGCTTTTTCTTTTGCTTTAATATTTGATTTGCTAGCTTTAGATTAGACACTTGCTGTATATCAATAACATCATCCAAATCAATACCACCTGTTTGTAAAGCTATTTGTATATTTTTTTCTAATTGAGCTTTTTCTTCTTCTTCTGGTTCTAGCTCTAAAAATATTCCAAACTCATGCATATTTAAGTACTGCATTTGCTCTAGTGTTCCAACATTAAATGTATTTATGGAATTCATTAAAGCGTTTTTAGTTAATGGGAAACTAAGCATGTCAGCGACTCTTAAACTTACATTCTCACATGTTCTAACAGTAATATACATTAATGATTGTAGTATATGTTTTGTAGCTACATTTGAATTTGCTGCTGCTAGTTTCTGTAAACCTACTAAAGAATCTTTCGTTGGCATACTACCGTCTCTAGCTTCATTTAGTCCAGTCACATCACGTATCATTTGTAAGTAATATTGATATGTTTGTATTAAAGCCTGTATTTTACCAATACCTGAAGATGAATTTAATTCTTGAATTGGTACTTTACCTCTATTCATATCTCCATCTTGAGTTAAAGATCTTCCAACTATACTACCAGTTTGGAAA
>Ga0115546_1002113_pt1 | contig 11681 bp, 10 predicted proteins | sample COGITO_mtgs_1004_FD_87186 | JGI IMG/M metagenome (GOLD analysis project Ga0115546, IMG submission 87186) | Pelagic marine microbial communities from North Sea - COGITO_mtgs_100413 | ecosystem: Environmental > Aquatic > Marine > Epipelagic | place: Germany:Helgoland, sampling site Kabeltonne...
CAACGCACTCGTAATGCGTAGGTCCGGAGTTCGAATCTCCGAGGCGGCTCCACGTTTTGGGCTCGCTTTACGTGGATGTGCGCCTCGTTTACGCACATGTGCGCGCGGAGTCTTGTGTGGCTGCGGGAAAGAATTGGAAAGTTTTTTGTTGAGCATGGAACTATTGGTGCCCGTGCAGTCCTCTAATAAGGTGTAGTGTCAATATTGAAGCGGTACATGTTTCCTCAATCACCTCACAGGGAGTGTTAATGTCTGTTGTTTCTGGTAAGTCCATGGTCGCATTCGCCGCGTCACTGGTGATGGCGGCGGGCGGGTTAACTGTGGCATCTAGTCCAGCGTTTGCGGCTGAAAAAGATGAGAAGCCGCAGAAGGTCAGTGTGCTGTTTGCCTTTGATGGGCGGGCAGCGTTCATGACTGCGGTAAATGGCTCCCAGCGCACGTATGATTTTGTGATGCCTCTGACATGTACGAGTGCCACCGAATGTGAGGAAGTGATGTGGTTCACTGACCGTCCCGCTCGGGATTCAGACTCGATGAGTTTTGAGAATTTTGCTGGGTTGTGGGATGTGAAAGGCAGCAACAGTTTCGCTTCCGACCCGCCAAATATTGCGATCGTTACCCAAAACGATGAATCACGCGACGCGATTATCGCGGACATGCGTAACCCGCGGGTGGCAACAACTACAGAGGGGCAGAAGTACTTCACTGCCCGGGTGCGCACCGAGACGAAAAACGCGACCACCCAAATTGCTAAAAGCGACAGTGCCCTCGCCCGTCACGCCAAAAACACCACCAACACACCCATCCCCAACAACCTCGGACCCACCAGCATCTTCATTGACACCTGTCCTTCGTATTTTGATTCAACCAGACTCGAAAGGCTACGTTTGTGCACACGTTTACCGACATATAATACACCGGCTTAGTTTACCTTTACGTGCCTCACGGTTTAAAGCCAGTTCTGGATTCTCCTCACGGTCCTAACGCACTCGTAATGCGTAGGTCCGCCAGTTCGAATCTCCAAGGCTGCTCCACGTTGCTGGCTTCCTTGAACGACTTTAGTCGATTGGCTAACACAACTACTTCTAGGAATAATGGCCTAAGCGCTAGGCTTAAAAACGAAGGTTCGTGACCGGCTAATACCAATCACTTTGTCAAAAGAAGGATTTATATGAAACGCTTTGTCTCTATTGGTGCATCCGTGGTCTTGTTGGCCGGTGGTCTTGGTTTGGCTGTTGCCCCTTCGGCTGCGGCAGCGGGGGGTGACGCGTGGTTCCAAACTCCAATGCCGAGCGCAGAGATGTGGGGACCAATTGCATACGGTGACGGGAATTTTGTGGCCCTCGCAAGCGAGTCAGATGCGACTGCGTTTTCACCCGACGGTATTTCGTGGTACGCGGGGGGAAATGCAACCACCGTTGAAGACCGCTTTAGCGGATCTCTTGCTTACGGTGGTGGACGTTTCGTCGCTGTGGCGGAAAATTCGACTGCAACCATGTGGTCCGATGATGGCGGTCGCACCTGGAATGCAGGAGGACCCGCCCCCACCGCGGACGATTGGAGTTTTATCGCCTATGGAAACGGTAGGTTCGTCGCGGTCCCGAGCGAGGGCGGTAATGACGCCAACACGGTGTCTATGTGGAGTGTTGATGGAACAGTGTGGACGGCAGCACCTTTACCTCCTACCTCAGACGGCGTGAGTGACTACGACTCAATCGCGTTCGGCAATGGAGTATTCGTGGCAGTTGGTGACTCCGCCATCTCATCTCCTGATGGAACTCAATGGCAATCAACAGATCCGCTGGGCATTGAACGCTTTGCCGATGTCATCGCCTTCGGAAATGGTCGTTTTGTAGCGGGTGCCGCGTTCTCGAGTCAGACGGCTTGGTCAATTGATGGACAAACATGGCAACCAGGAGGATCAGTCTTTATACCTTCGCTGACATTTGGGTCAGGTCGCTTTGTGGGCTTTAGTACTGAAAATAATTCAAGCTTGTGGTCAACTGATGGTGTGGTGTGGAACCAGGGAGGAACGTTACCTGACGATGGTGGGTTTAATTTGGCGTTTGGTGAAGAAGTCTTTGTCTATTCCGAGGGTGAAAATTCTCTCAGTAGCCAGATGACATATTCGCAAGCGGTGGGTCAACCGGACGTAATATCTGTGGTTGGAACCTTAAATGATGGCCAGCCAATAAACTGGGTTAATGGCGGTACCTATTATGCGCCGTTCGGCTCCAGAATCAATTTTCAAGCTTCGTCCCCTTCCGGTGGAGTGATAAATGGCCCGTTTGCAGTCGAGGGCCAATGTGTTGTGAGCGGGCAGACCTTATTGGTCAACTTCGCCCCAGGTCAAACTTGTGCACTATCCGTAGATGCCGCCGGCGGTAACGGTTTTCTTCCTTCCTCTCAGCAGGTCAAGTACAACGTCGTGGCTACGCTTGGGAACCAGCTGCCTTTACTCGCACCGCGGGCATCAGGAAAGATGGGGTCAGACCAAGTAGTTCACCTGCAGACGGCAAATCGACATGGAACTAATGCCGGACAGCCGATTAAGTGGAAAATAACGCAGGGAAATGAGAAATCCTGTGTACTTGCAAAAGGCAAAGGCAAAGCAGTCAATGTTCAGTTGAAAAGTAGAGGGACCTGCACGGTGGTAGGGACTGCTCCTGCCGACTCTGCAGGAAATTGGCAGCCGATGAAGGTCAAGCGCACATACAAAATCACCTAACCCAGGAAAACATGCAACCGCTGGGGATTCGCTTGGCGTCTCGCTTGTTAAAGCCTCTTTAACCTCCAAAATTGCCGTCGGTCACCCTGCAATGTGTGTCCCGCATAGGGTCACCGCACAGGGTGACTCTGGGGGTGACGCCCCCCTGGGGGGTGAAGAATAAGTCCTAGGTTCTAGTGAACGTTGCAACACCTGTCTGGATGAAAGGCGGGAATGTTGGAAACGTCGGAGGAACCACAGTTGCACGCCGAGCTGGCCCAGCATTGGTGTTATGTTGCATCTCGTGTTTAATCGAGCAAAACGTCAAAGGGCCCTTACCGTCGTAGCAGTCGCTGGTGCCTTGTCCATGACCCTCGCTGCGTGCGGAGGTGCAGGCGATTCGGGTAGTGACAATGCCTCCGATAACGCCGTGCCGGACTCAGTCGCCACCCAGAGTGAGACACCCACCGCAGCGAATGCGCCCGATCCGGCAGAGTCGTCTACCCCCATTGTCGACCGTGAAACCACCAGGGTGGCCAAAAGTTTTGCCAAGGGGATCGCATCTGATGAACTCTTGGGCTGGTTAGAGGCGGCTGTTGGCGAAATGGTCGACCCGCCAACTGACTTTATGGGACTCTTGTGGCCGGTTGGAAGTGCACTCGACGATGAGCCCGACCCATCAACGTTCGATGGTGACCCCTTTAGGGAGCATGCTGCTGTTCTCGACGATTCTGAAATCGACGAGGTAGTAGCCTTTTTTGCCGACTGGCAATCTGGGCTACAAGGATGTGAGTCAGAAGAGACCGGTGGATTTGATGAAGGGGCGCAGCGAGTTGAGCGCTGGATCAGAGGTGGAGCCGATGTTGCTACTGCACCAGATCCTTGTCTGAAGTCCCGATCGGCAATCCTGGCTTGGACAGCCAACCAGGACAAAGAGACTGCGCGACATATTTTCTTCCACGAGGCATACCACGGATTGTCGAACTATCTGCTGCGCCAATGTGCTCCCATCTTGAATCGCGCCGAGGACAGCATGGACGATCTTCGGTGGTTCGCCGAAGGAACCGCGGACTACTTCAGCCTGTTCATGCAGGCGCAACAAGATGGCCGCGATGACTATGAGCAGCGGATCCTTGAACGTGCACAGCTCGACCTTCAAGGTGACCCTGGAATGACGATGGCGTCGAACACGTATCTTCAAACAGCGGGAATTTTATTGATGATCAAGCGAGGGCTAGTCAGTCAAGAGAAGGTAATTGACGGGAGCTACTTCACCAATTGCGATTGGATAGAGACTTTTGACCCATCCCAACCTGAGGTCAAATTCGCCTTCGACAACTTCGGTCAGATTGAATCCGTTGACGGTGAGTTTGCGTACCCAGATGAGGTCATTAACGGATAGTGCAAGAGTAAAAGGAGTCACAACGTCAGCCTGTAGCAGCACTGTGACGTTTCGTGTGGAGAAACATCTCTGGGGCAGGTCAAACTGTCAACCAAACCGGGGGCACTCCCACAGCGCCCTCGCCCGTCACGCCAAAAACCCCGCCAGAACACCGATTCCCAACATCCTCGGACCCACTAGCATCTTCATTGATGCACTGGAGTTAAATGAAATTGATATCCGCATACAGGTGGGGCTCCCTTCGCCGCCGAAAAGCACATCCCACGCCCACGTACCAATACCATCAGTGCTGTGAGCTGGGCGGCTATCGCCCTCCCAGTTTAGGGCTTAAAATCGCAGACACGAAGCCTTGGTCTCGTTCCCTGACTTGTCGAATGCGTACATTCTCCATGACAATCCCTGCCATAACCTGACACTAGTTACCTCTATGTGCCTCACGGTTTAGAACCATTCCTTGATTCTCCGCACAGTCCTAACGCACTCGTAATGCCTAGGTCCGGAGTTCGAATCTCCGAGGCGGCTCCGTGTCAAGTCCCGGGACATCGTTAACCCCTTTCCTTGTCTACGTCATCGGGCCTGATCGACTCCCCCAAATGTCGCATCCAAGTCCCTCCAAAAGTCGCATCCAAGTCCCTCCAAAAGTCGCATCCAAGTCCCTCCAAAAGTCGCATTCGTGCTAGATTGGATGTATGGTGACACAGTTCGCGGGCATGAAAAGTCGACGAATCCTGGATGTCGCCTTGGAACACATGTTGGACGATCCAGTAGTTATTTTGGAGGGCCCTCGCTCGGTTGGTAAATCGACGTTACTGAGCGAGATCGCAAGAAAGCGTGGTGGGCGTGTCATTGATCTAGATGACCCGGCGACTTTGACAGCGATGCTGGCTGACCCCGCTACTCAAATCGCAGGTGACCAACTCGTCTGTATCGATGAGTACCAGAAGGCGCCACTGGTCCTTGACGCGATAAAGGCTGAACTCAACAGAGGGACAACCCCAGGTCGATTCGTGTTGACCGGTTCGGCAAGCCACGAATCTTTGCCGGGGGCAGCGCAGGCCCTGACCGGCCGCCTGGACCGGCTTGAGGTTCTGCCCCTGTCTCAAGGTGAGATCGACGGGGTGTACGAGGACTGGCTTGAGCGTTTCCTCTCCGATCCGCATGCGTGCGTTTCCCCCGAACTTTCTTCCACGACGCGTGAGGACTACATCAACCGAATCGTCGCGGGTGGATTCCCGCTCGCACTTGCTGCATCCAGCGACGCAGCACGCAACCGATGGTTGAAGAACTACGTCTCGTTGACCCTGGCACGAGATGTAGTGGAGCTTTCAGCGATCCGTCACGGTGCGCTTTTGCCTGACTTGCTGGCAAGGCTGGCAGCCCAGACCGCCCACGTCCTCAACGTGGAGAAGGCGGCCAAGGATATTGGCCTAGAAAAGAACACGGCGGCGCGATACGTTTCACTTCTGGAGCAGGTGTTCTTGCTCTATCGCTTGCCTGCATGGGGAAGGACACTCAGCGCGAGAACAGCTCGGCTACCGAAGGTGCACATGATGGATTCGGCCGTGGCGGCTCAACAGATGCGCCTGACGGCCACAAAGTTGGCTCGCCGTGATGTACCAGCGCTCACCGAGTTCGGGCACCTGCTGGAGACATTCGTGGTGGGTGAGCTGAAGAAGCAGGCCTCTTGGCTGCCAGACGCACACTCTCTTGGCCACTGGCGAACGCGTGATGACAACGAGGTCGACTTCGTTCTTGAACGAGATGATGGCTGTGTGGTCGCGATTGAAATCAAGGCTGGAACTCGTGTCGCTGGGCAAGAACTGCGGTCAATAAGTCACCTTCGCGACAAACTTGGCGAGGCCTTCCTGGGTGGCGCGGTGCTGTACCTTGGCCAAAGGTCCTACAACTTTGACGATCGGATTTTTGTCATTCCAGTCGACCGACTGTGGACCTGATAGTCAGCCAATCAAGGTAGTCAAGGCATGTGTCATCGTTGGAAAACTGCGTCTGAATTCGCGCTGTCCGACCCGCGTGTCGCCATCGGTTCATCTTTATGGCCCAAGCCAAGGCCAAACACCCCAAATGGACCTATAAGTATGTCTCGAGACACCCTATAAATATGTCGTGAAACACCGCACCCGAGGCGGCTCCACGTTTCTTCACGGGATTGCGTCCTATGACCTGATCGAAGGTCAGGAGGCCAAGGGCAGTCTCATTTCCAGTTCGCTTGGGGTCGATATCGTTTGCGGGGGTCCCAAAAATGGCGGCATCTAATTCGTCCATGGCCAGTTCAGTGAGCCGTGCCAAGGATCCAGCGTTGGGAAAATCACCCACAACGTGAACCGGCTCACATATATATGTACCCCGATTTGTACCCCGAAGTTGTTGATAACCAGGCTTGGGGAAACTACCGTGGAAATACGGTAGTGCGGTGATTAGTTAAGGGTTACCTTCTTGACGTATCGACGTTTTATGAGGGGATTGGGTATGTCTGAGGCACCAGCAGGTACGGGCATGGGCCCTGATGAGCCTGTTGGTTCGACACGTTCGAATCACCGCAGCCGCAACATGATTATTTGGGGTGGACTTGCCCTGGTGCTGGTCGCTGGTGTGATCCTTGCCGGAGTGATCCCGACCGGTGATCGTGCGGGAACCACGACCTCAGATCCCAGTCCCACTGCCAGTCCCACTGCCAGTCCCTCTGCCAGTGCAACCGTCGAGGCAACGATCGAGGCAACCGTCGAGGCAACCGTCGAGGAAACCGTCGAGGCAACCGTCGAGGCAACCGTCGAGGCAACCGTCGAGGCAACCGTCGAGGAAACCGTCGAGGCAACCGTCGAGGCAACCGTCGAAGAAACGGCCTGTGCTGAAGGTGGTGAGTGCCAGGTTGGAGACATAGGTCCAGGTGGCGGCACAATCATTTACGTGGATACCAAAGGCTTTCCTTGTGGTGAGTCTCTGAGGGATGAATGCACCACTCTTGAGGCGGGAGCAGTCTCTTATGGACAATTGTGCTCACCAGCGAATAACTATTTAGAAGCGTGGGGGCCAGATATGTCCAGTGGTGAGTGGCAGTCGCATTTGTCAAGAAAGAGTTGTCTAGGGGGATTGTTGAGCAGTGTGCGGGCAAGTACCGCTGGGGGTATGAGCGACTGGTTCGTTGGAAGCACAGTCGAGGTCACTACAGCCGTAGAGCAAGCAACCCTGCTGGGCATTGACGGATTGGATCTATGGACTTCTGACCCCGGCAGTGCCTCAAATAGGGCCGTTAGCTGGCGCGCAACAGGCGTGTGGAACGACAATTATGGTACAACTGGCCTCGCCTACGTCGTTCCAATGCGAACATTCTAAGTTCACTTTCACACTAGAGTTGTTGTATTAGTGAGCCGAGTTAGTTGGCGCATCGGATATTCGGAAGCCACCCAGTTTGATCCCATTGATCTTGAAGAGAAAATCCAAAGAATTATCTCTGAAGCCAAGCAAGAATTCCTCGAACAACAAGTCGTGTCACTCTCAGAAAAAATGGATAAATTGAAAGAAGAGTGGTCCCCCGTCATAACCAAAAATTTCACCAATAAAGTGGTGGACTTGTCGCCAGTACAGCAGAGCGTGTTGTTCATAGTGCTGCAGGAGTGTGTGACCAATTCCGTGCGTCACGGGCTCGCAACCATAGTTGATATCGACCTCGAAGATGGTTCGACTGACATTCCAAACAGATACCGACTTCGCGTCACCGACAACGGTGTAGGTCCTGTTGGTCGACGCCTTCCAAGCGGGGTAGGCATGCGGTTTCTCGGGGAACTCAGTGATGGCTCAGTGGAGTTGGGATTTGCTCCAAACGGTGGCGCTCTACTCGAGGCATTGATCCGCTGTTGAATATTGATCCGCCTCTTGTGTTGCAAGAGCAGCTGCGGTGCTAGTGCATGTTGTCAAATGGCGGGCGTTCGTCGGTCAGAATAGTTCGAACGGCCCACTGCCGATCCTCATCCATGGACCTTAACAACACTTCAGCTGGTAGTACTTCTTCATTCGTGTGGTCAGCGGACTGTAGGTTCGACGTAACACGTGTGGGGGAGCGGCGCCGATCTGCGGCCGCGAGGACCTCTACGGCCATGGCTCCAAGATCGTGAATGTTCTGGTGTCGGTGTGCACGCCGCCCAAGGTCAACCTGAGCGATTGCCCGCACACCGTACTTGGCATGGACGTCAAGCAGGGTGGAGATCTCCACGCCGTAACCAGTCGGGATCGACAGTGAGGAAAACACGTTCCCGCGGATCGCCCACTCTCCAGCGAGCGGCTGCACCATTGCGGACAACTCTGGTCGGAAAAGTGCCAGCCATGGCCGAGCTACTAGCTCGGTCACCCGACCGCCTTCGAGTGTGACCAATCCGTCTACATCGAGGACGCGGTCGTAGAAGCCGCGACACAACTGAACCTGCGGGTTGGCGAGAAGTGGCCCGATGACTCCCCGTAGGAAGTGCGGTCCCCACTCCGTCAGGTCAGCATCGATGAACGCCGTGACGTCGGCGTTCGTTACGAACTGTGACTTCCAGAGTGCCTCACCCTTGCCGGCTCGGATCCCCAGGTCGGGTCGCACCTCACCCACGGAGTAGACACGTGCGCCTGCCTCCGCTGCAATTATTGCCGACTGATCCGTTGACAGTGAGTCCATGACGACAACTTCGTCGACGAGTGTGTTGAGCTCGTCAAGGATCAACCTGACAACTCCACCGATAGTCCGCTCCTCGTTCCGAGCGGGGATCACCACCGCGATTCGGGTCGCGCCCTTGAGTTCGAGCAACAGGTCCAACGGCCAATCGGTGGCGGAGGAGATCCACGGATCGCTCACGTCAGGTTTGCTTGGGCTCATGTCGAATCTTGTCGGGAAGTACGTAGTCGACTGCGATCTCACGGAGTCCGTTAAGGGCCTCTACGGTCGCAATCACGTCAACGGCAGCAGCGACATCATGCACTCGCACTATGCCACCGGGCACAGTTGCGAAATGAGCGATCGCGGCATCGGTGGCCGCTCCTCGGGCTTTTGGTGAGCGACCAGTGATCGCACCGAGGAAGTCCTTGCGAGACAAGGCCAGCAACAGTGGTCGTCCCATTTCTCGCACACCTGCGATCTCCCGCAGGAGAGTCAGCGTTTGATGGGGAGTTTTTGCAAAATCGGGACCGGGGTCAAGGATGATCGATTCGCGAGGAACGCCCAGGGCCACAGCCTCGTCCATCTTCACTGTCAAAAAGTCGCGCACCTCGGCCCCGATATCGCGGTAAAGATCGGCGTCCTGTTTTCTCACTTTCGGCGCCGCGGCCGTATGCATCACCACGAGCGCAGCACCACTGCCTGCGCACAGGGTGGCAACCTCCGGATAAAGCAGGCCGCTGACATCGTTGATGATGTCCGCACCCGCGGCCAAAGATGCTTCAACCACTCGCGGCTTGTATGTGTCAACGCTGATTAAAACGTCGGGATACGTTGAGCGAATCCACTCCACGATCGGAACCACTCGCTCGTTTTCCAGATCAGCGTTTATCTCCGGCACACCGGTGATCGCTGACTGGCCGCCGATATCGAGAACATCGGCTCCCGCCTGGATCAGAGAGGCGGCTAGTTCGAGTCGTGAATCAAGAGTGGAGAAGCGCCCTGCATCCGAGAAGGACTCCGGGCTCGCATTGACCACGCCCATGACCAAGGTGGTGTCGATTAGTCGATCAGTGCCTCGGACTCGCAGCGTCGGAAATCTCACTCCCGTCAGGTCATCGCGGTTAGTCGACTCCACCGCCATCAGGCTGAGACACCGACCCTGATTGTCGTGCGTTCCCTCCGCGAGGAGACATACAGGACCGCCCAGCCGATTACGGCGATGACGAACCCGACAACACCTTCAAACCTAAACCCGGCGGCGAGGTCCTCTAACTGTGTCTCATCAACGCTCGCGGATCCACCGGCAATGGACACGCTGGAGAGCACTGCGACACCGAGAACCGGCATGCTCATCGCACCTCCGAGAGAACTGGCGGCCGTGCGAAATGACGACACGATTCCGGCAGAGCCTTCTGGCGCCCGCCCCATGATGTCCAAGTTCATGACTGTTAGTGCAGCCATGCCCGTGAGGCTGAACGCGGTAGCGACGAGTACGAGGTACCACACAGCCGTGTCTGACCGGACAAAAACGAGTAGGAGCATCACTATCCCGGTCATCAGGAGCAGCCCTCGCCCTGATCGAGGAATTCCCCACACATGAATGGCCCGACTGGCGACTACCTTGGCGCCAATGACCGCACCGACCTGCGCCGGGGCTATGGCAAGGGAGGCCTCCAGAGGCGACATGTCATAGAAGTACTCCAAGCCAATGGAGATGTAGGTGAGGATCTGGATGAGGGCGATGATCGCAATTCCAAACAGCAACGGACGCACCATCGCGCCCCTCAAAGGACGCACGGAGACACCAGGGTTTCTTGCCCGCTTCATAACGAGCACGCAGGCCACCGTTGCCACGATGCAGCAGGTCGCCGTTATCGCAACGATGACCGGGTTTCCCTCTTGACGGCCGATTTCGTTGAGCATACGACCACCGGTCGCCAGCGCGATGCCCGCAAGAATTGGACTCGCCCATTCACCTGATCCAGTTCCCGTTCGATTGTGTTCCAGTATGCGAAGTGCGATCACAATCATGATCACACCACCGACCGACCAGCTCGCTGGCACCCAGCGCCAGTTCACGAAACCCAAAAAGAATGATGTAGCGATCGGAAATACGAGGAAGGCAGCGGGAAAGACCATCCCGAAGGTTGTGAATGCCTGAACACGAGCCTTCCCGTCGGGGATGGTCCGTTTCAACAGACTCAGCGCGACAACCTGAATGACCGCCGATCCTGCTCCGCACATAGCCAGACCGACAATGACGGCAGGATCGATACTCGCGGTGGCGAGTACCCCAGCGCCCAAGGTAAAGACCATGCCGGCAGCGATGATGGTCTTGCGCTCGCCGAACCAGTCACCGGCCCTTCCCGCTACGAATACAACCAGCAGGGCAGAGATCGCCGGGACCACCAGCGCGAGCTCAACGGTGACATTTGCCAGGTCAAGATCCTCCGCCATCGGCTGGACAAGGAATGTCAGTCCAGTTATGACCAGCAAGGTAAGTCCGACAATGACCGAGATGGCGAGGGTTATGCGTCGCTGCGCTGGCGTCATCGGCTCATTGCGCTTTGTTTCACGCCCTCAGTATGGTCGGTTGCGCCGCCCGGGTGGGGTGAAGTGTGGTTGCGGTGACCAAACATCTAGTTTTCGCTGACGCTGGACTCACCCCAGCACACTTGGCAACACCGTAATTCCACGGTGAATCTCGGGAAGATGATCTGGTAGACACTCCCCATGACTACCTCCTCGACTATCCCCGAACACTTGGCATCGCGTCTGCGTGAACTTGGTGCGCAATGCGCCTTTGGGATTGTGGGTGACTTTGCCTTGCGACTATTCGGGGAACTCAATTCTGAGGATTTCTCCGTATTAGTTACTACCGATGAACAGGGGGCGGGCTTCGCAGCGGACACGTTTGCGCG
>Ga0115546_1002116_pt1 | contig 11665 bp, 7 predicted proteins | sample COGITO_mtgs_1004_FD_87186 | JGI IMG/M metagenome (GOLD analysis project Ga0115546, IMG submission 87186) | Pelagic marine microbial communities from North Sea - COGITO_mtgs_100413 | ecosystem: Environmental > Aquatic > Marine > Epipelagic | place: Germany:Helgoland, sampling site Kabeltonne...
ACTACAAATATCTCGTCCATATGTAAATGATAATGATTTAACATATGATATAACATTGTTGTATTGTGTCCACAAACCGTAACTAAATTCATTTTATTTCCTCATACAATATTTTAGAAAATTCTTTTGCACCATATTCGTTTGGGTGATGATTATCTTCAGATAAATACGGCATATTACCATTTGAATAAAGATTATCTAAGAAATGATTATATTGAATATTAGTAAAATAGTTTTTTATAGAGTTTTTGACATTTACAAATTCTTCTGGAATCCAAAATGGATTAATTTGATAATCATCAATATCACTTCCTTGACCATCATTTAAAATGGTTAAAGAATCAAACATCAAATATTGATATCCAAAATTTTCTAACAAATGATAAGAACCAATTATACTCGTTAAACTATCGTAATAATTTTGATTGGTGTTCATAAAATGACCTGAAAATAGTGCGTCAGTATGTGCGTCCCAATACTCTTTGTCTGGATTAGATAATGTGATGTGTGGTCTAAAAGTTTCCCAAACTTCATCGTTGTAAAAAACTTTTCTTCTAAATCCCTCAGACCAACCAATCAATACAAATGTATCTTTAGGATTAATTTTACCTGAATAGTGGTGTGTTATTAAGTATTGATAAATCAAATCGTTTCCTGAACCATTTGCTGCACAATTTATATATTCTCTATTTAATTTTTTAGATAAATGATATGCTACTGAATTATTTGGATTACTTGGACTTCGAGCTTCATCTGAAAATCCATATACCATACTACAACCAAATCCTGCTAAATTCATTTCTTCCTCACTATTGTTATTCCGGTTGAACTCGGAAAATCTTTTTCTATTCCATAATTAAATAAGTTTAATACTTCATAATCATCATACTTATGACCAATAGTAAATCGTCTTAACCATTCACTTGGTCCTGATAAATCATAAGGTTCGTGATTTTCAGATTCTATAAAATTGTCTATATAGTTTTTGTCTGTGTCGTGTATAATAATAATTCCATTTTCACTCATAATTTGAGAATATAAATCAAAGTCTTTTTTTATTCCCTCGTATGTGTGGTCTGCGTCTATCCACAACATATCAATTTTCATATCTCGTTTAACAAAGTATTCATAATATGCTTTTTCTGTTGTGGTTTTTAAAACATTTACTCGAAATGCCGTGGGAAAAAAACTATTCATATCCCAATCTGGAACTCCTGCAACTCCGTTGAAAGCATCAACTAAAATTACTTCCGTGTCGTCTCTTTTAAATCCTTCTTTTTTTAAGTCTTGATTTGCTGATGACATTATTCTCGGAATAAACCCATTACCACTCCCTAAACAAACTGACATTTTTGGTTTGAAAAAATACATTAAAGAATAAAGTATCATTCCGTCTCCCATATGTTTGTCGGTAGCACCATGCGACCAACGATAACGAAATTGTTCTCCGTCATTTGTGGTTATTTCTTGTTTTATATATTCGTGATTAAGTATTGATTTCTTCATAACCTTTTATATAAATAGTATTATAGATTTACAAAACGACAATTAATATCAATGTCAGTATTACTTACTCCATTATTAGTGATTGTAATTGTTCTATCTTCCGCATCTAAATTACCAGCATCTGCTTTCACTTCTCTAAGTTGGAATCTCATATAATATGTTGATGCTGCAGCAACACTACTTTGAGTATTTCCAAATCCTGTTGCACTATTACCTGTTCCATTTACTCCTGGGTCTCCACTTGTTGATACTGAAACTTTTAATTCAATGTTTCCGTTTGAAGGTTGTTGACAACTAAATGAACTATTACCACTTCCGTTTGATAATTCAATAGTTTTTAAAGGTGAAATTACATCTTCACCTGATATACCACTACTACCATCTAAAAGATGAAGGTTAAAATCACCAGAGGCGTTCTGCCATACTGTTGAAGGATAAGTTGGTTCTGAATTACTACCTTTATTATGAACTAAGAAAGTTTGTCCTATATAAAAGTCATCTGGTTCTACATCTAATTGAACAACTTCATATCCGTCTGGATTTTGATTAATTTCTAATGAACTAATTTCTACTTCATTACCTTGTTTATCCATTAAGTAATCACCTACTTCAAAATTAGGTGCTGTTTTCCAAACCCAATTTTCATTACCTGCTTGTCTAAACAACATATGATGTTCACCTGTAATTAATTCTGACCCACTATTAATGTTGTAATAATGTTGTGAAAATTCATACATCACCCTTTGAACACTTGCTGAGTGTTGAGTAAAACTTCCTGTTCGATTGAAAGTATCAACTTTCCAATCTCCTTCACTTTCATCAGTAGAACCTGGTAATGATATGGTAAGTATTTCATCTCCAATATTTAAGTCTTCCACATTCACTACACTTCCGTCTGATTTACTAACTGGACTACCGAATAATAAACAACTCGGAACACCACCATAGGTATCCACTACTTCAATATCTTTTGTTCTATTTGAGTTGTAGTTTGTTGCGTGGTCATTGTATCCATCTGATTGTCCATCTTCTGCAAATTTTGCCTTGATACTACCACTTTGATTAAAAGTTCCTGCTCCTGCGCCACCGGTGTTTGTGATTGTTCCTGCAGTAACACTTGCTATGTAATCTGCACTACCAATCGTTACATCAAGGTTTCCGTCAAAGGACCAAGAAAGATTTTCTGTTCTGTTTGCAATTCGTTTATTGAATAAACCACCTTCATTACTAAATTCAAGTTCATAGTCTTCTGATGTTTGTTCCCACAAATAAGTAAAACCTGAAACTGAATCAACTGATGATATAGAGAAATCACTCATTTTGACTGGTGTAGGTGAAGTTGCAACACTTCCACTCATTTGAGACATACTTGCTGCTGCAGTGTAAGAGTTGTTTCCGTCTACTGCTCTTCGAAGTTTTCCTAATGATAAGTTTTGTTTTGATGCTGTACTCATATTAATAAATATTACCCGTTGTATATTTCAAGTAATTTATCTCTCCATTGTTCTTTGTTGTCCCATTGTTTTAAATGTTCTCGTAATGGGAACAATATATCTCGTCTTTCTTGTAATGTCAAATCACAAATGTTCTGATATTGCTGTTTAAATTCTTCTGGTGTTGATGCTCTAAATGGATATTCATAATCTGGTAACCAATCGTGTGCTAATATTGGTATCTTACCCCAATCAACTGCTTGGAATATTGAGTATCCAAAAGGTTCATAGATATGTGCAGAATGTGATATACCCCAATCTTGTTTCATAAACATATCTAATTGTTCGTGTCGATAATTATATACTTTCCAGTTTGATGTATCGAGATTTAAATTTTTTCTCCACCATTCAATATCATAACTATCTGTAAAAACTAAACTATCAATACCTTCTAAGAAGTGTGGACATTTACGAGTTTCCATTCTGGCGGCGTATCCTACTCGGTTGCTGTCCACGACATCTTTATTGTGTTTAAATTCATAAAAGTTTGGTATGTGTTGTATGTCTTTCCATTCACTTAATCCAATCCAAAATGGATGTTTAGCATATTCTATTATTTCCTTTTCCCAACCTGGTGTCATATGAAAATGAAAAGACTTATCTAAGTTTAACATCATTGCTGCTTTCATATTTTTTTCTACTGAACAATGTATTCCAACACTATGTATTTTATCTTTGTTTTCCGTGATGAAAATGTGTGGTGAATAATATCCGTGTAGAATATGTATTCTTCTGGCATTGTCTAATAATGATTTAAATTTTTTTCTATCGTGTCCTTGCCAATGAACTTCCATAGGACAATCTGGTTGATGTCCTGGTGGTCTTGTTCTGTGAATCAATAATTTAGATTCTGTTTTCAAGTGTTGTGGTATTAATTCTAACCAACGATTTACCCATACATCAGCTCCACCACCAATCATATTTAAACCTCCGGTTGCGTAATAAACATCGTATTCCATACTATCTTGCCGTCACACTTACATTCATACTTCTACTAAGTGAACTATCAAAGAAAGTATATGACTTTGTTGTTGCCAATCCTGTTGTTTCCGTTATCTCAAATTGTAAAAATACTTGACCACTTCCATCTAATGTTAATGTTTGTCCGCCTGAACTTGTTGTAGGTGTAGTGAATGAAGCACTTGATACTCCACCACTTGTTGTTGCTTGTCTGTATCTTGTGTTGGAAGCGTTATCAACTTTAATTTTTGGTGTTCCACTTCCACCCGTAAAAGGCCCTACCGTAACTATTTGACTGATTACTACGGTTTGTGGATTAGATGTTGATTCACCTGCTACTGCTGTTGGACTTAATCCTATACCATCAGTAATAACATTTATAGTATTGGAATCATTACCTGGTGATGCCGAAGAACCATTTTCTCCACGAACTTTAAATGCAAATGTTGTCCCTTGTGCAAGACTACTGAAAGTTTGGTCTTTTGTTACACTTGTATTACCAACCGCACCTTTTGTGTGATTTGTTACTGCGACTTCTGTTGAATCTTTGTAGAAACGAAGTGTTTTTGCAACTCGTGTATCTCCTGTTGCTCTTACCGTTACACTATTTGAATTTTTAGATACTAATGATATTACTAAATTTCCTGGCTTGTAATCAATAGTATTACTAATAGTTCCGTCTGATGCTATCTCGTGTATTTTTGATTCTGCATTGTTTCTAAAAATACGACCACCACCATTTAAATTGGCTTCGTCAGAAAATGTTACTTCAGCTATGGTTTGATTTCCATTTACTCTCACGACTCTTCCGTTTACGAATCCACCTGGTGCTTCTACATTAAGAGTATTGATATGACTTGCTCCTGAAGATATTGCGTTTTGTGTGTAAGTTTCTCCGGTAGAATCTAAATCACTAATACCACCACCAGTTGCTGCTGTTGAAGTATCCTCAACACACTCAATTAGTTCATCATCTGCCCAACCTCTTATTACCAATATATCTTCTTGGTCAGAATCTCTTTCATATAGGTAAAAATCTTCTATTGTTCGTTGAACAACCGCTAAATTACTTAGTCCTGCAAGTTCGTCCATACCATATGGTGCGGCAGCTACACTTGCTCCTCCGTCTGGTTCAAATGCTTCAGAAGCACTTTTTAAATCTAAAGTTGCTTGTGATGAATTACTTAACTCATCATTTATATCTTTAAAGGATATTGGTTGTCCTGTCGCAGGTAATGCCATTATTTAACCTTTTTTTCTAAGTGTTTTATTCTTTCTGTTAATTCTTGTATTGTATCGACTAAATAAGGAACAAGTTTTGGATATGATATTGTTTTCATATCCTGTATACCATTCTTTTCCTCTCCGTCGGTATCGATAAATCCTTGTGATGTTTCTACAACCTCTGGTATAATTTCTTCTACTTCTTGTGCGATAAAACCTACATCTTGTTTTTGATTTTCTTTCCAAGTAAAGTGTGTTGGTCGTAAGTCAAGTATTTTGTTTAATGAACCTGAAACATCGTAAATGTTTTCTTTTAATCTTTCATCCGATACATTCATAAATGTTGTTCCGAACGCCGTAATATTACCTGCCGCAACAACACTACCACTTGCTTGAACTTGGAATACTCTTTTATTAGGTCTACCATTAGTATCATTTGCAGTATTTGCTGCAGAACCTGTTGATTCTCTCATTTCTAAGAATACAAATTCTTTTCTATGTTCAACTTGTTGTAAATCAGCAGTATCCACATCTAATCTCATCATTGCGAACTTTCCGTCCGCCCACTTATTATTTGCAGTTTCTTCAAGTCTTGTGAAGTAATGATAAATTGCTGAACCAGTAGTTTCACCATTTTTAATAAATCTTGTATCGGCATCAGCACTACTTAAAATTGTAGAAAATCCAACTGATTGTCTGATGTGGTCTGAATTTTTGACATCACCATCTGCGTATGCCTTTCTAACATCAAAGTTAATATTTACTGGTGGTTCTGCTGAACCAGTTGATTCTGGGTCATTAATCAAAACGTGAAACTTAGTATCGTGTGATGATGATGGTCTGGTATTTTTTAAAAATATATTACTACCTACACTAAATCTTGATGCTGATAAACTTGAACCAACCACAAGATTAGATGCTTTAACAGTTGGTGCTCCACCACCTGCTGTATTGGTATTGGTATCTGATGAGTTTTCAAAAGTTTGTTCTGCAAATGGTGGAATACTTTCACCACCAAAAACTACATTTTCTGAAACTTGTTCTTCTTCTTGGATTGGTGCTGAACCCATTATGGCGTTAAATTTTGATGTAAAACCAAAATCATCACCACCAACTGAGAATATAGGTATTTGACTTTGACTAACGATAATTGATGCTGCTTTTTGATTTGCAACATTACCTTGTGGATTTGCAGTAATTCTTACTTCCCCGTGTGTAGCACCATTTGATTGACTTTGTATAAGTAAACTTGGAATATTACTATCAACAACAATACCCCTATTGTCCCCATCAAGTGCTTTAAGTGAAAATGTGCTTGATGATACTGCTAAATTACCATTACTACCACTAATGGATGCTTCTCCACTTCCTAAGAAGAATTTTGAAGAACTCATAAATAGGGTTTTGGCAGATTTATCAAATTCAATTCTTGAACCATCGGCGTCTCCGACTCGGAAATCACCGGTTCCGTCCATATAAACCCCGTCTCCAGTAGTTAAATTAGATGCGTCTCCTACTTTGATTTGTCCATCCACTGAATTATTATTATGTAATATAATTTTATTATTATTACTTTTAATTTCATTGGATGTAATTGACCAACCACCAACTGAACCACCATCTTTATCTGCTGAATTAACATCAGTAGCAGATTGTGCAGCGTTTGCTTTTGATTCTACGGTGGATGCCGCAGTAGAACCTATGTTTACCGTACCGTCAATCGTTAATGTAGAACCATTAAAGGTTAATTTTCCGTTTGCTAAATTAAGTGTTCCTATATTTCCAACACTATTTAAGTCAAAACCAGATGAACTAATTCTTAAATTATTGTTTGAAGAACTTACATAAGCAGATGCTCCACTACCACTTGTTCCCAATATAAAGTTAGATGAACTTAAAAATAAAGCTGAATTGTTAAATTCAATTCTAGCACCATTTACATCACCTACACGGAAATCACCCGTTCCATCCATATAGATTCCATCTCCAGTAGTTAAATTAGATGCTCCACCTAATTTTATTTGTCCACTATTTGTATCTGAATCTAATACTAATGTTGAACCTGCTTTTATTTCATCTGCGTCAATAGTGAATCCACCAATTTTACCACCTGTAAATAATACGGCAGAACCCGTAATGTCTCCGTTTTGTTTTACATTAAAGTTTGTAGTGGATATAAACTTATTCTCGGGGTCATCAGTTCCACCTGCTGCTGGTGAACCACTAATGAAAATATCTGTTGAAGATATAGAATCTGCATTTATTGCAAATCCACCAATCTGACCACTTGTTGCACTAATCTTACCTGTTAAGAAAACATTTTCACTAAATAATCCAAAACCAGGCGATGACCCAACTAATCCACTTGACAATCCTGATAAATCTCCAAGTCTTGCTTTTAGGTCCATATCATACACACCGGTTCCATTTCTTTCAATAATATCTATATATGGTGTTGTGGTGTCGTTTGGATTTGCGTTCAGTCTTATATATCCAGTATTCTGTTTACCAGTCGATACCAATACTTGTCCTGGGTCATAAGTTTGTGCAGATGCTCCAGTTCCACCAGTTACTCCTAATAATACTGCTTCGTCGGGAATACCTTGTGGTGAGTTTGTTCCGGGGTCTGATGTTCCTTGAGCTCTTAATACGGTTAAACTACCACTACGATTTGTTGCGTGACCAGCATCATTGTGAGAAACTCCTGTAATTTTCATAATCTCAGTAGTGAACCCACTTGAATTAAACTTTTTAGCTAATATAAACTCACCTGCGGTAAATCCTGAAGAGTTTGCTACTTGAATTAATGTATCGGATGCTCCGACTTGTTCTGAACCTGTAATGACTGTTGAGTTTGCGATATGTAATTGTCCACCAACTGCGTTAATCGTTTCCTTTTCAAATACTGTGGTTTTTAATGTTCCACGAATTGTTGCTTCTTGAACTTCTAAAGATGCTATTGGGGTTGTTTTTAATCTGAGTCCCCTAAATCCACTTGCAAAGTCTGTTGATTCAATCGTATCTTCAGAAATAAGAAATCCACCTATCTTACCTCCATCAAAATGAACATTAGAACCTGAAATAACACCAGTAGAACCCGTAACTTGAAATTCATCTCCGTCTGAATTTAAGTTATTTGCTTTAATCGTTAAACCACCAATCTCCCCTGAAGTTGCTGTGATATTACCTGTTATTTTTGCGTTTGAGGCGGTTATTTGTCCTGAACCACTTAAAATTAAAGATTTATCTAAACTATGTATCGCATCAGCAACATTAGAAGCATTACCAACCACTTCAAAACCACCAATCTTACCACCATCGAATAAAAAGTTTGAACCAGTGATTTGACCTGAACCACTTAAAATTAAAGATTTGTCGGTACTATGTATTGCATCTGCGACATTAGAAGCATTACCAACTATTTCAAAACCACCAATCTTACCTCCGTCGAAGTGAACATTGGAACCTGAAATAACACCAGTAGAACCTGTAACTTGAAATTCATCTCCGTCTGAATTTAAATTGTTTGCTCTAATCGTAAGTCCACCGATTTCACCACTTGTAGCAGTTATATTACCGGTTATTTTTGCGTTTGATGCGGTTATTTGACCTGATGATGATAAAATTAAATTACTATTAGAACTTGCAATAGAAATATCATCAATGTTAAATCCACCTATTTTACCTCCGTCAAACAATACTGCGGAACCAGTAATATCTCCATTTTCCTTTACATTAAATTTAGATGTAGAGATAAACATATTTTTACTATTATCAGTTCCACCTTGTAATGGTGAACCACTAATAAAAATGTTTTCTCCTGCTAACGCACTTGAACTAACTGTAAATCCACCTATTGTACCACCTGCTTCTGCTGTGATTGTTCCTTGTAAAATTACATTTCCAGTATTTCCATTTAATTCAAAATTACTTGAACTAATTTCCAATTTTCCATTACTACCACTAATATAGTTATTAGTTGTACTACCACTTACACCAAAAAAGAATTCATCTGTTTTAACTCTAAACTTAGAATTACCTGTATTTCTATGGTTTGATGCGAATTGAAGAAATCTATGATTAGCAGAGTTATCATCTGATGCGTCTACTATTTCTAAACCAACCCCATTATATGCTTCTGATGATTCAAGTCTATTACCCTCTACTGCTCCGTCTCCGATAGAACCACTCCATATCAAAAAACCACCATCTCGGTCACCAGTTTTTGCTCGTGTTTTATCAAAACCATTATATCCAACTGACCTAATGTATGCTGGATTAGTTCCATAAATCTCTACTGATTCACCAACCAACACTGAACCTGTTATAGAATTATCAGTTCCATCAATAACCAATGGTGGTCCTTGAAAAGTTGTTCCTATTGATTCTGCTGAAACTTCTGCAAGATTATTATTTGAGTCATAAAACTCTACTAAGAAATCATTCTTATCACCACGACGAACTGGTTTCGGCATAGGTGTTAATACATTAAAGAAACTTGGATTAAAATTAACCTCACTGAAAGGTTCTATTGAAACATCTTGTATTATAAATTTACCAGAGTGTAATTCAAATTTTAAATGTGTTCTTGGTGAACCCGTGTTTGCACTTGTAAACTGAGCTACTACATTTTGTATCTCACCTTCGTCTGCTGCTGAATCTGGTATGTCAACCTCTCCAAGAAAGAAATCATCCTCATCTACTCCGGATATGGTTGAACCTGATAGGTAAACTTTTAAAGAAGCATAATTTTCATTTGAAACATTATTATTATTATCTTTTCTTTCTGAAATTGATTTGAAATAATAAGTGTTAAATCTAACAACATAGTCTACACCTTTTTCAAGAGTATTATGATTTTTTGTACTAAATTCAACTATTTCATTTAGTCCAGTAACTGAACCACTTATTTCAAGACCATCAATTAACTTCTCATTATTTAGTGTGACAAATGGACTTGTTTGAGTTGCTGTTGACGATGAAACCCAACTACTTGATACAACTGCGTTCGTGTGAAAAAATCCTATATTGTTATATCCAGTTATTGATGTGGTATCTACTAATTGATTTTCTGGAACTACATAGTTTTCATATATTTCTTCATAGTCGGTTGATGTTCCGTGTTCTCTGGTATATATTTTTGCCTTATATACATCTCCACTAAATGTTCTTAAATTACCAATGGTCATATTTGCATAAGAACGCTTAAATACTGTGTTTTCTGTTATGGTTTTAAAAGTATCATATGTAATCGAAACATCAGCGTCAAGTAGACTAACTGGAATTTTTTTATTTGTAGTGGTATCTGTTACATAATATGGTTCTTCAACTTCAAATGATATTTCATTTTTAACATTCGAAATCCTTGTAGAATATGTTTCGGGTTTTGTATATCTTGTGCTTTGATATTTAGAACTAATTCGTGTATGTGGATTAGTTATGGTAAAAGTTGCTCCTACTAAATCACTTGTAAGTTTATTTACTGGATTATCTTGTCCAGCAGTTAATGTTTGAATAACACCCGATACATTATAAGTAGTAGTTTTACCAGTATTTTCACCAGCCTTTTTTGTATTCTTTTTATTTGTTTGAGTATTGGCCTTCTGATTAGGTTTTTTGTCACTTGTGGAGGCTGCACTTCCTATCTTTTGTTCTCGTATTGCCATTATTCTTTTACTACACCTCCCCCAGTATCTTCTGATGTTATAGTATCAACTATAATTGAAACTTTTCCTGTGACAGTTTCTGTTAGTTGTTCTGTGGTTTGTATCGTGTCATTTTGTCCTATTAACTTTTCTGTTGCCGAAACCGTTGGTTGTCCATAAAACAAAATAGGTCTATTATTTAATTTTGTAGTATTAATAAAAAAATCTTTTATATAACGAACATTATATGTATTCCTGAATCCAACTGGAACATTTACTTTTGATGGATTAAGTTCCCCTAATATCGTTAGTGTTGCTGGACCTGGTGATGTTTCTTTATATGCTTCTACTGATACTCTTCTTGACTTACCCTCTAAGTAGTTGTCTACTGGTGTAGTAAAGATAACTTTGTTATCAGAGTCTAAAATTTCTATTTTTAAATCAATATCGTTTTTTAATAAATCAGAACCCTCAATAAGAAAAGACGAATTTCCTAAAGTTAACTCATCTGGAAAATCAGATACATTGAAGTATTGATTATTATCGTTTTTAACATCAACCAGAACATCAAAGTTTTTTAAACCTTCAAACTTATTTATTGATTTTCTTAATATGTTTTGGAATATTGGCATAGATTTTTCTTTCGATAATAAATATCAAAATTTTAAATTTATATACTTATTTATATATATGGAGTGTGTATAATATGAGTAAAAAGAAAAGATATAATTTCACATTGGATGAAGACTTGATGATGTGGTTTAAGATGTATTGTAAAGAGAATAGGATTACTGCGAGTGCAGAACTTAACAAAAGACTATTTGAGTTATATAGACA
>Ga0115546_1002132_pt1 | contig 11604 bp, 9 predicted proteins | sample COGITO_mtgs_1004_FD_87186 | JGI IMG/M metagenome (GOLD analysis project Ga0115546, IMG submission 87186) | Pelagic marine microbial communities from North Sea - COGITO_mtgs_100413 | ecosystem: Environmental > Aquatic > Marine > Epipelagic | place: Germany:Helgoland, sampling site Kabeltonne...
CCTTCTGTTCAAAAACGGACGAACTTCAAAGTCTCTGAAAAACGTGCGAATCAAGTGGCCACTGAGCTTAAGCGCATGGGCATTTCATCTGAGATGATCCTGACAGCCGCCGTTGGTGACAATCACCCTGTGTACCTGGAAGTTATGCCTTCTGGTGAAGCTGGCAATCGCCGTACCGAAATTTACCTTTCCAACTAGTGTCGTGACGATCTTCAGACTTGTTTGAGACGGCCCTATCTGTGATGTAAGGCGCCCATGAATAGAGATTTTTATAAGATTAGACGACTGCCACCTTATGTCTTTGCCGAGGTAAATGACATGAAGGCCAAGGCACGTGCGAATGGTGCCGATATTATCGATTTTGGCATGGGCAATCCTGACTTGCCGACTCCCGCGCATGTTGTCGAGAAGCTCAAAGAAACAATTGATAACCCAAAGACTCATCGGTATTCGAATTCCCGTGGTATTCCGGGCTTACGAAAAGCGGTTTCAGGGTATTATGAACGTCGCTTTGGTGTCTCCGTTAATCCAGAGACACAGGCGATCGTCACGCTTGGCTCTAAAGAGGGATTAGCGAACTTATCCCAGGCTATTACCAGTCCAGGTGATGTCATCCTTGTGCCAAATCCAAGTTATCCAATTCATCAGTTCGGCTTTATCATTGCCGGTGCGTCCGCGCGCTCAATTCCAGTAAAGCCAGGCCCTGAATTTATGGCGGCACTTGATCGTGCGGTTCAACACAGCGTGCCAAAGCCAACGGCCGTCGTATTGAATTATCCAAACAATCCAACGGCTGAGCTTGCAACCCTCGACTTCTATGCTGAGGTTGTTGATTTTTGCCGCTTTCACGGCATTTATATTCTGTCCGATCTGGCATACGCCGATATCTATTTCGACGATAACCCACCGCCATCTATTCTCGAGCTACCAAAGGCGTGGGACATCGCTGTCGAATTTACGTCGATAAGTAAAACCTATTCGATGCCTGGTTGGCGCATTGGTTTTGCGGTTGGAAATAAAGAGCTTATTGCTGCCCTGGCCCGGGTTAAGTCCTATTTGGATTATGGTGCATTTACACCAATCCAGGTTGCAGCCACGGCGGCTTTGAATGGTCCACAAGATTGCATTGATGAATTCCGCGGTATTTACAAAGAACGCCGTGATATCATGATTGAAGGTCTTGGTGCTGCGGGATGGGACATTCCATCACCACCTGCGACCATGTTTGCCTGGGCTCCCATCCCACCCGCATTTAAAGAAATGGGCTCTATTGAGTTCTCAAAGTTACTCCTTAGTGAAGCTGATGTTGCCGTTGCACCAGGTATTGGTTTTGGTGAGCATGGCGATGGTTTTGTGAGAATTGGGCTTGTTGAGAATGGGCAACGTATTCGCCAAGCTGTTCGTAATATTAAAAACTTTCTTCTTGCACACGGCGTTAACGCCGATGCACCTCATTAAATTATAATAAAGGACGCGTCATGAACGCACTTCGTATTGGTATCGCAGGACTTGGAACGGTTGGTGTAAGCACCGTTCAAGTCATTGAGCAGCATAAAGAGCTGCTCGCAAAGCGGGCAGGACGTCCGATTAAAATTGTTGCTGTGTCTGCGCGTTCTCGCACTTTGGACCGTGGTATCGATATCTCATCTTACCGTTGGTGCGATGACTCTGCTGAGATGGCAGATGCCGACGACATTGATTTGGTTATCGAGCTTATTGGTGGGTCTGACGGTATTGCAAAGGTACTCGCTGAAAAGGCACTCGCTGCTGGGAAGCACATCGTCACAGCAAACAAGGCGCTGATTGCCCATCATGGTACAGCATTAGCCGAGATCGCTGAGAAATCAGGCGCTGCCATTTACTGTGAAGCAGCCGTTGCCGGCGGTATTCCAATCTTGAAAGCCTTACGCGAAGGTTTAGCCGGAAATCAGATTTCCAGAGTTTACGGCATCCTCAATGGCACGTGTAACTACATCCTTACTGAAATGCGCGACACAGGCCGCACGTTCGATGATGTTCTTTTGGAAGCGCAAAAGCTGGGTTATGCCGAAGCTGATCCGACGTTTGATGTGGACGGTATCGATACAGCCCACAAACTGGCTATTCTATCGGCGATTTCCTTTGGCACAAAAGTCGATTTCGAAGGTATCTATGTCGAAGGCATCCGTGAGATTGCACCGATTGATATTGAATTCGCTGAGGAGCTGGGCTTTGGGATTAAGTTGCTCGGCATCGCCTCAAAGAATGGTGATGAAATAGAGCAGCGCGTGCACGCCTGCATGGTGCCTATTGATGCACCCATCAATCATGTTGAAGGCTCATTCAATGCCGTTGTTGCTGATGGAGACTTTGTCGTCTCAGTCCTTCATGAAGGGCGGGGTGCAGGTGGTGGACCAACGGCATCTGCTGTGATTGCCGACGTGATTGATATTGCCCGCGGGCATCGTGTTCCATTATTTGGTATCCCAGCGACTGAATTAGAGGCCGTTCCAACACGTGGAATGAATCATCATAAAGGTGCGTATTACGTGCGCTTCAATGTGGTTGACGAATCTGGTGTGCTTGCAGATATCGCGCGTGCGCTGACAGATCATAAGGTCTCTATGGAATCGGTCTTACAAAGATCACGTGACCCAAATCAAATTGTGCCGGTTGTTATGACATTGCACGAGACCGAAGAAGCCGCCATGCGCCGTGCTGTCGATCAAATCAGCAAGATTGGCGCTGTTGTTGAGCCTCCGGTGGTCATTAGAATCGAAGAGTTCTAAGCCGCCAGCATCGTGTCATTCACGGTGGTATTGGCTGAATTCCCAGTATAGCATCTTTGTAAGCGCTTTATGTGCCTAATATTATCGGGATTATCTCGGTTGGTGCTTTTTTAAAACACTGATAGCGATAAAGAATTATTATGTCTGAACCTGCTGCAAAAGATCGAAATTTATCCTTGGAACTGGTGCGTGTCACCGAAGCTGCGGCTTTGGCTGCCTGGAGACATATGGGCTCCGGTGACCACATGCAAGCAGACCAAGCCGCGATTGGCGCTGCGCACGAATTGCTCGGTAGCTTGGCCATCAATGGCACTATTTGTGTTGGCGAAGGGCGCGAGGGTGAAGCTGAAAAGTTCTTTTTAAACGAAACCGTTGGGACAGGCGAGGGGCCAAACGTTGACGTTGCGATCGTTGCCCTTGAAGGCGCCAGCATCGTAGCACGTGGTGGACCGAATGCGACATCAACAGCCGCCATGGTAGAAGGTGGTGCGTTTCTCAAAGTCCCCGATATTTATATGGACAAAATCGCGATTGGCCCCGGGCTCCCATTGGGACTGGTCGACATAGACCGCAGCCCCGAAGAAAACCTTAAAGCTTTAGCAGACGCAAAATCTGTCCCTGTATCAGACCTGGTTGTTTGTATGCTAGATAGGCCCCGGCACGGTTCACTTTTGGAAAAGGTCAGGGAGGCAGGCGCACGTGTTCGTTTGATCCTTGGTGGTGACGTGGCAGGTGCTATGGCCGCCGCATTACCTGAGGGCGGGGTCGATATGTATTTAGGCATTGGTGGCGCACCCCAAGGCGTGCTTGCTGCAGCTGGCCTTCGAGGCTTTGGCGGACAAATGCAGGGACGTTTATTTGCACGTCGTGATGAAGACCGAAAGATCGCACACGATGTTGGAAACGAAGATTTTGATAAAGTTTATACCGAACAAGACATGGCAAGTGGAAGTGTAACTTTTGCTGCAACTGGAGTGACTTACGGGCCTATGTTAAATGGTATTCGCAGTTTACCAGGCGGTGCAATAAGCCAATCCCTTGTTGTTCGTTCATTAACCGGTACGTACCGGGTTATCGAGGCAAATCATGACTTCACCCGCCGACCTCCAGTCGGCTGACCCCAAGCTCCTGGACGTGAATGCTAAGCCAGCTTTTGCTGGTGTTACACATTCTGCCCTGGGTCGTAAGTGGGTTATGCGCGAAACAGATGAACGCGCAGCCTTGGCCATGTCTCAGGCTTTAGGGCTTCCCGATATTGTTGCACGTGTTCTTGCAGGGCGTGGCATCGGCATTGATGATGCCGAGAAGTTCCTGTCACCAACGCTCAAAGACTTGCTGCCGGATCCCAGCCGATTTGTCGATATGGACAAGGCAGCAGACCGCCTCGCAGATGCTATTCAAGCGAACGAGAAAATCGCTATTTTTGCCGATTATGATGTTGATGGCGCAACATCATCGGCTGTTTTAGCGCGCTTCCTTCGGGCTTGTGGCACCGAACCTATCGTCTATATCCCGGACCGGATCAAAGAAGGGTATGGACCATCCGCAAGTGCGATGAAGAAGCTTGCAGAACAAGATGCAAAAGTTGTGCTCATGCTTGATTGCGGCACAACGGCATTCGACTCACTTAAAGCAGGCAAGGACGAGGGGCTCGAAATTCTCGTCATTGACCACCATGAGGCGGAAAGCCAGCTTCCTGACGTCTATGCTCTCGTTAATCCAAACCGGATGGATGAGGACCGTGTATACGGCCACTTATGTACAGCAGGCCTTGCATTCATGTTGGCCATTGCTACGAACAGAAGCTTGCGTCAGCGTGGGTTTTGGACGGATGGCCGAACTGAGCCTGTGCTCACAAGATGGCTTGATCTCGTGGCTTTAGGCACCGTCTGTGATGTCATGAAGCTTGAGGGAATTAACCGCGCCTTTGTCGTGCAGGGCCTCAAAGTTATGGCCAAGCGGGATAATATTGGCTTGCGGGCCTTAGGCGATATCGCCGGTATAAATTCTGCGCCCGAAGCCTATCATTTGGGATTTGTGCTTGGTCCTCGGATCAATGCAGGTGGTCGTATTGGCGAGGCCGGTCTAGGTGCTGATCTCTTGCGCACCAATGACACGGCAAAAGCATCTGCCATTGCGACGCGGCTTGATATCTTGAATGGCGAGCGCCGTGATATCGAAGCGGCAGTTTTCGAAGGGGCTCTACAACAAGTCGAAGCGATGAAGGAACTGGGGTCTGTCGTTGTTGTCGCTGATGAAGGATGGCATCCGGGCGTGGTTGGAATTGTTGCGAGCCGACTTGTCGAACGTTATAGCCGGCCTGCCTGTGTGATTGCATTGAACGGTGCTGAGGGTACGGGGTCGGGTCGGTCTGTGATCGGTGTTGATCTTGGCGTAGCCGTCATTGCTGCCAGACAGAAAGGCTTTCTGATCAAAGGTGGTGGCCATGCGATGGCCGCAGGATTCTCATTGGCAACCGAAGGTCTGAATGATTTTCGCGCATTTCTTGATGAGCGTGTTGAACAACAAAGTGGCGGCGGGGCTGTAAGCCCGGATTTACGCCTAGAAGGCGCGCTATCTATTCGTGGTGCAACCGTTGAATTAGCTGAAGAAGTATCCAGGTTAGCCCCATTCGGTCCAGGCAACCCGGAACCTCGGTTTGCTCTGAAGGCAGCACGCCTTACATTTTCCGATATTGTTGGCAAAGATCATATCCGTTTCTCTCTGGCAGCGAGTTCTGGTGGTGGAACGTTGGAGGGGATTGCGTTCCGCGTTGTCGGCACGCCACTTGGTGATCTACTGTTGTCATCACGTGATCAGACTATTCATGCGGCGGGTCGCTTAAAAGCTGATACCTGGCAGGGGCGAACACGTGTTAAGTTTCATCTTGAAGACGCAGCATTGGCGCTCGGCGGAGCAGAAGATGGGGAACGATAAAAATGACGTCTAATAATTTAGAGATCCACAACGCGAAATGGGACAAACGTTTTATGGAGTTGGCGGGTTTTATTGCCCAATGGTCCAAAGATCCTTCGACTAAAGTTGGCGCCGCAATTGTTGATCCTCGCAATAAGCGGGTCGTGTCTACGGGCTTTAATGGGTTTCCATTCGGAGTTCAGGATACTGCTGATCGTCTGGAAGACCGCTCCATCAAGTATGAAATGGTTGTTCACGCTGAAACCAATGCATTGATGTTTGCGGGCAACCAGGCTGATGGCTGCACGCTTTATGTTACACCTTTGCCGCCCTGTGCACGGTGTGCCGTCTTGATCATTCAGGCTGGGATTAAGCGAATTGTTTCACCAACGCCCGACACATCAAAAGAACCTTGGAAAACGCAATTCAAGATTTCATCGCAGATGTTTGAAGAAGCTGGCGTTACGGTTGATATTCTAGACGTATAAAAATCGTCAAATCCGCGTTGGCGTTCCGTTATGGCTATGCTAATCAACATTTTAAGGCATGCTGAGCTTTGGCTCACAAGGTCATAATGGTTATTGGGGGATAGCGTGAAGTATCGCGAGACATTAAAGCATTTCATTATGCGTCAACAGACGCAGATCACCGGTACAACAGGTGAATTTACACTCCTACTTGATGACGTGTCATCAGCATGTAAAGGCATCGCTAACTTGGTAAGGCGCGGTGCGTTATCTGGCGACCTTGGTGCAGCCGTTGGCATCAATATTCAAGATGAATCCCAAAAGCAATTGGATGTCTTGTCCAATGAACTGGCGATTAACTGGTGCGAGCAGGGCGGGCAGCTCTTTGCGATGGCATCGGAAGAAATGGTCGACGTTTATCCCGTTCCAAACAAGCTTCAACGCGGTAATTACCTGCTGATTTTTGATCCCCTTGATGGCTCGTCGAATATTGAAGTGAACGGCCCCATGGGTACAATTTTTTCAATTTGTAAAATTCCCGATGAGCATGATGCAGATCTGACCAACGATTTCATGCAAAAAGGCGCCGACCAGCTCTGTGCTGGATATGTGCTTTTTGGCCCAGCGACCATGATGGTCTTAACCACAGGTAATGGTGTTAACGGTTTCACGTTGAACCCTGAAATCGGTGAGTTTGTTCTAACGCATTCAAATATGACAATTCCAGAAGACACGCAGGAATTTGCGATTAATGCATCTAATCAGCGCTTCTGGGAGCCTCCGGTAAAACGTTACATCGATGAGTGCCTGGATGGCACGGAAGGGCCTCGCGGAAAGAATTTCAATATGCGTTGGGTTGCTGCGATGGTCGCTGATGTTCACCGGATCATCACACGCGGCGGTATCTTCATGTACCCGATCGACGAAAAAATTCGCGAGAAGGGTGGACGTCTTCGTTTGCTTTACGAAGCGAACCCCATGTCATTTATTGTTGAACAAGCTGGCGGCATGGCATCAACCGGTCGTGAGCGTATTCTTGATGTTCAGCCAACAGGCCTTCATCAACGGGTCCCCGTGATCATTGGTGCAAAGAATGAAGTACAGCGACTGATAGATTATCATACAGAATTTGATGCGGGTTAGTCGGCTTCGGTCGACGCTTTAGCGTCATTTGTCTTTTTTATAAATACTTGCCGTTGTCGTCATAAAATAATCCAGAAAATTCACCAAACGGTCTAATGACCCTGCTGTGAGATGGATCGTTGTCTTGCGACCATCCTTTTTAAGCGTGAGAACGTTCTGGCGTTGCCAATCTTGTAACAACCGATGCGCACTTGTACGAGGGACGTCCAAGGCAGCGGCAAATGCCTAAATATCGATGTCGTACCCTTGCTTTTGAGAGCAGAATAAAATCGCGATTGTTGTCATCAAATGATAACTTTTTTGATCAGTGAAAATTTGATCAATCTGCGAGACGATCCCCAACATTGCCTCTGCTGAATGAAAAAAATCATCTCGTTTAGACGCGCGATGATTGGTCAATCCGTTAGCGGCTGCGAGAGGAGGCATTATATTCTTTCTTTAGGCGAGCTTTAGGCGAGTTCATTTAGAGTAGTTCTGATGTAAATGATGCAGGCGCGAACGCCTACAACATTCCTATCCAATTTGGGATAACCTGATTTGATTCTGGACTGAACATAAATAGGTGAGACACTCCTCTACGATGTTGTTCTATTTGCGGCAAGACATAGCAAACTGGAACAATATGTGACTGTTTCACAATTCAAGTTTAAGTCGCGCAAATAACAAATTGTATGATCATTTGGATGCGGCAATTCCACGCATCAAAGAATTGAATAATTCCCTTAAAATACAATAGGTTAATATACGTCAATTATGGTTTGATAAATATACATCATCTCAAGATATGGAAGGTCAGTTTTTGAAGTACGAAGAGTTCAATGCTTATTGCAGATCATTCAAGGCCACATCGCATGTCGTTCAGTGGGGAGGGGCTGACATATGGAAGGTTGTTGATAAGGTTTTTGCAATCGGTGGGTGGCAGCAAGAAACTGAGCCAGGCATCACTTTCAAGGTGTCTGATATCGCTTACGAGATGCTTAAAGATCAACCTGGGCTAAGGCCTGCGCCTTACCTAGCGTCACGCGGCATGAAGTGGGTACAACATTACGATAAGCCGGGTTTGTCTGATGAAGAGTTAAATCCTATATTGCTGACTCGTATCGGATCGTGTCTCTCGGATTAACGAAAAAGAAGCAGTGCGCGTTTGGCCTTAATCAGACTGAGATTTGACTTTCATTTGCGAGAACGGCGGGGCATGAACGCAAATGCGTAAGTATTTCTTCTATTTGCTCGTCGTTTGCACCGCGATCAACGCCACAGGAACTCTTTTTGGTTTGTTTGGCTCTATGGCATGGTGGCTAGACCTGTTCGCACATTTTTATCTGCATATGATGTTGGCTGGCGTGTTGGGCGTTTGCGCAACGTGGCTTGTTCGCCAAAAAGGCGCACTCTTCGCTGTAAATTTCATCGTTATTCTTGTAAACGCGATTGTAGTTCTGCCTTACTTTCTGGCCTCATCAGAAAGCGTTGAAAATGCGAACGTTAAACTCGTTGCATGGAATATTCACTATACAAATAATGAAGTAGATCTTGGGATCAAGTATTTACAGCAAGCAAATGCGGATATTGTTGTCATTGCCGAGCCAACTGAAATATGGCGTGAAGGCATGGCGTCTCTCCAAGACATATACCCTTATCAATTCCACAATCCAGAATGTGATAATGTTGGTTGTGCGATCTCTTTGTTATCCAAGCATCCGTGGAAAAGTGTTCAGACGAAAAAACTTGTTTCTGATACACCGCCCGTAATTTGGGCGCAGTTTGATAGCGTTAACGGATCTGGTCCATTCGCAACTGTTGCCGTTCACATGCGCAAGGCTACCGATGAAGATGGGGCGATGCGGCAAAATCGCCAAGCCAAAGAGCTTGGAAAAATCACAGCTTCATTCAACGTGCCGTTTTTGCTGGTTGGCGATATGAATGCAACGCCAATGTCTGCTGCATTTAATACGTTTCTCTCTGAAACGGAGACAGAGCAACCAGATAAGGCATGGTTTGCAACTTGGCCGACAGTATTGGGCAAATTTGGTATCCCGATAGATCACGTTCTTACCAAAGGGAAGATAAGCGTTCAGGTTAAACTTGGTCCATCCGGAGGGTCAGACCATTTCCCTTTAGATATAATGGTTGCAATGCCTTAGGTGCTTGAACGTATCTGCTGCATTGCTGTTTTAGGACTGGATCTATGAAAGTATGATTTGTAATGCTAACGCTCACAGGCAATTGACTTAAAACTTTCATAAAATGCTGACAACTTGTCAGGCTGAGATCAGGTTCCAACCCTAGGTTCACCATCAGAAATATTATCTAACTAAACCGTCCGCTGCCAATCGGCTTCGGACGAATTGAATTTTTGAAGGGTTGATGAGCAATGGATGACCCAGTTTACGGTGTAAACTTGATATAAAACGGTAGTTTTGAAGATTTAACCTACACGAACAGCGGCCATAGCCGTAGGCGTCATCATCACAACGCCGAACTCACAGGCTGGCAAACGTCTGATGGCCCGGGCCCGGATATCAAAAGCAGCAGCTGGTGGACAAAGTCCGCAGCAGGCCGTCGCCATATCGAATTAGACGGTAGCGGTGCTCGTGATACGAACTCTTCAATCTTCCAGGAAGTACCGACATCAGGCACAGGTACCTTTTCGATTTCATTCCAATATTCTCCTCCGCCTTACAGCCGCGCTGATTCCAATGGTATCGAAGTCATCTGGAATGGTGTCGTCATTGATACGATTACTGGAAATGGCGGTCGTACTGTCGATTGGCAAACATTAATACGAACTTGAAGGCGCTGGCGATACAACACGCCTTGAATTCCGTGCTGTCGGCCGTGATGACGGTCGTGGTGGGTTTTTGGACGACATTAACGTCACAGCGATTTCACCTCCACCATTGTTCACAGAAAACGATGACACCGTCGTGCTTGCTGATGATGATCCCGATTATGGTTCTGGCGAAGCTTATGACGCACTTGGCGGCAACGACGTTGTCCAAGGTTGCGATCTTGACGACACAATTAATGGTAACATCGGTGACGACACGCTTTCTGGCGGCGCAGGTAATGACACACTGATCGGTGGCGCAGAGGGCGAAGTTCTTGTTGAGCGCGAGCGCGTGATTGAGCATGACCTTTCAAGCCTTAGCGATACTACGACTTTGGGTATTGATCCTGATCACTTCAATCTTGAGAGTGATCATCAGGTATCGATGACGTTTGTTGGCGAAAGCGCTGGCTACCGTAACACAGTTGGCATGTACAAAATTGGTGCTGATAGCACAATTTCTGATGTGAACATCATCTTTAAAGATGCTTCCATTAGCAATTGGGGCGGCACTGACGCAGGAACGTCCGTTGACCTTGATCTTGGTGTTGGTGAGAGCTTCGGCACATTTATCATCGCAAATGGCGCATCGAGAAATTATCTCAACTATATGCAGAACGGACATTTCGAGTTCCGTAATGCGGACGTCTCACCTGCGACTGTCGGCAGCGATGCACCTGAGCTTGTTTATGTAAATAACTGGGGCTGGACCCGTGACGTCCGTGGCGACGTCTACCATTCAGTAGCTGAAGGCGCGAACATTGCACTGAACGATGATGATACTGTTCATGTGATGTCATCAAGCAACGAAGAAGGCGGTCTTCGCCTTAGCTTTGAAGATTTGCCAAGCAGCTATAGCGACAATGATTTCAACGATGTTGTTATTGACCTGTCCTTTGCACCTATCACCGAGGCATATCTCGCTGTAGACGCTGACAACGATGTATTGTTTGGCGAAGATGGCGATGACGAGTTGATTGGTGGCTACGGCGACGATCAGTTGGATGGTGGTACAGGCAACGATATCCTTGATGGTGGTGTAGGTAACGACATTCTGAACGGTGGCGATGGCAAAGACGAGTTATACGGCGGTGCCGGTGACGATATCCTGAACGGTGGCAAAGGCGGTGACCTGCTTGACGGCGGCGCTGGCAATGACACCCTTAATGGTGATGGCGGCAAAGATGTTCTTAACGGTGGCGACGGCGACGATACCTTAAATGGTGGCGGTGACGACGACGTGCTTATGGGCGGTGCTGGTAATGACATCCTCAATGGTGACAACGGTAACGATGTCATCGATGGCGGCGACGGTGACGATATCATCGACGGCGGCCTCGGTAGCGACACAATCATTGGCGGTCTTGATAACAACACGCTTAACGGCGGCGGCGGCGACACTCTGACGGGTGGTGACGGTGAAGACACCTTGAGTGGCGGCGATGGTAACAACTACATCACAGGCGGTGCCTCTAGCGACTTC
>Ga0115546_1002138_pt1 | contig 11589 bp, 11 predicted proteins | sample COGITO_mtgs_1004_FD_87186 | JGI IMG/M metagenome (GOLD analysis project Ga0115546, IMG submission 87186) | Pelagic marine microbial communities from North Sea - COGITO_mtgs_100413 | ecosystem: Environmental > Aquatic > Marine > Epipelagic | place: Germany:Helgoland, sampling site Kabeltonne...
AAACCCGTTCGAGCGGTGATTAAGTTCAAGCCGGTAAGAGTCCATTCCCGGCGCTTTTTAGACAAGCTTATTCCCGGCGATGACGATGAGATTCAAATTGTGAGCGATCGCGCCTTCAACGGATTAAGTCTAGCGCGAGCCTATTTAGGCGACGACTGGGTAAAAGCTGTCAAAGTGGATCCAGACGATCCCAACCGTCAGGTCACCTTCTTAAAAGACAATCAGCAGCTCGTGTCTACCGTCACCGGGCGCATCGTAGAAAGTCCTAACCCAGCCGCGTTTGCCACGACCGAAATCTTTCAGCAGTTCTTTCGCAACGCCAAAGATGCAGACGATCAGCCAGTTGTTTATCTCAACGAAGTAGAAAATACAACCATCTATCGCAAGCATTCCGATCCCAACTTCCCCATCAGCGCCGATCAGATTACGGCCATCTATCTTTCACCCCAAGATCCCGATTACTTCAAGGCAAAGGATTCTCCCGTAGCGCTATATCGCTATCAGCTTTCGTTTAGCCCCATTCGAGATCCGTCGGGGACCAGATAAGCGACCGGCTAGCCCGCGCTATCGGCGAGGACGGTAGTTGCGATCGCGCGGATAATCTCTGTCGTCGTAGCCGCGATCATTTCTGCGATCGCCCGGTGGCCCGTAATAATCGGGATTGCCATCCTGCCTACCATTAGGCGGACGGCTCGGCGGCCCCTCGTAGCCTCTTGAACCTTGCTGATCGTAGCCTCGCTGGTCGTAGCCCTGCGGCCCATACCCTTGCCGCCCGTACCCCTGCTGTCCATAGCCGCGATCTGGCCGCTGGCCCAGCATGTCTTTTTCTACATGTATCTTTAGCTGCTGGGCCATCCGCCGCAGCCCCTGCCGCTCGTCTTGGCGAATAAACGGCAAAAAAACCTTGGAGAGAATCCCCGAGAACGTCTCGCGATGCAGATAGCGCGTCCGACCTGGCATCCGCTCTTGGAGTTCAAACGTATGCTCAGTTTTCAACCCCGGAATAGAAGATGTCCACATCATCAAGCTCGGCGGACGCAGCATCGTAATCAAAGGTTGAAACTCAGTTTCCTCATCGCCTTCTAGCCGCTGCATCGCCAAAAAAAGCTCATTGCCCCTCGCAATGCGAATACCGGGTTCGCAGTCGTAAAAAAACGTATTCCAATAGCGCCACTGATCCTTGCGCATCAGCGCTTCCCAAACCACGCTTTGCGGCGCGTTGATGTCAATTTCGGCATACAAAGTTGGCATGGTGAGTGACAGATAATGATTGACAGACGGTGAGCAACAGATGAGGAATTACGAACAATTCTTACAGCAAACTGAACGAACAAACTACGATCATTACGAATTATGAGGTATGAATTATAAGTGCTGAATGACGGTCTAAGTTTTTTCACTCATCACTCACTACTCATCATTCATAGCTTCCTTCCTATGGTCAGTTTGACGCCAAATCCTAGCTACAGTTTAACCCTCCGTATCAAGCTGCCCAACCGGGTCAGCCGACTGTCTGCTGTGATTGACGCGATCGCCCAAGCAGAAGGTAACCTCGGCAACATCGACGTGGTTGAAAAAACCCGCGACTACATCGTCCGCGATATCTCAGTAGATGCCTCTAGCACTGAAGCCGCCGCCAACATCGAAGCCGCCGTTCGCGCCTTAGACACCGTAGAAGTTCAGTCCGTACAAGATCGTACCTTTGCGCTGCACCAAGGCGGCAAGCTGCGAGTAGAAGCAAAAGTACCGCTGCGCGAGCAGGACGATTTGGCCATGGCCTATACGCCAGGAGTAGGGCGAGTCTGCGTAGAGATTGCCAAGCATCCAGAACGCGTATACGACCTAACCATCAAAGGCAATACGGTAGCTATCGTCAGCGACGGCAGTGCGGTACTTGGCCTTGGCAACTTGGGCGCGGCAGGTTCAATGCCGGTAATGGAAGGCAAGGCCATGCTGTTCAAAGAATTTGCGGGGCTAGACGCTTTTCCCATTTGCCTGGACACGCAGGACACCGAAGAAATTATTGAGACGGTAAAGCGAATTGCACCTGTTTTTGGCGCTGTAAACCTAGAAGATATCAGTGCGCCTCGCTGCTTTGAAATTGAGCGGCGATTGCAGGCAGACTTAGACATTCCGATCTTTCACGACGATCAGCACGGCACGGCGATTGTAAGTTTGGCGGCGCTCACCAACTCACTCAAAGTAGTGGGCAAGCAGATGGGCGAGATCAAGCTAGTGATTAACGGGGCAGGAGCCGCCGGGTTGGCCATGGCCAGACTGTTCAAAAAAGCGGGCGTAACTCAACTCATAATCTGCGATTCAAAAGGAATTATCAGCACAGATCGCACCAACCTCACCGAGGCTAAAAAAGAATTTGCGATCGCAGAATCTGGCGATTTAGCCGATGCGATGAAAGGCGCAGATGTCTTTATGGGCGTCAGCGCACCGGGCGTAGTCTCCGTAGACATGGTGAAAGCGATGGCCGATAAGCCCATCGTCTTTGCTATGGCTAACCCCATTCCCGAAATTCAGCCAGAGCTATTAGAAGGCATCGCGGCCGTTATGGCGACCGGACGCAGCGACTACCCCAACCAAATCAATAACGTGCTGGCTTTCCCCGGCGTGATTCGCGGTGCGGTCGATTGCCGGGCGCAAGAGATTACGGTAGATATGTTTTTAGCAGCAGGAAATGCGATCGCTTCCCTTATCCCAGACGCCGAACTCTCCGCCGATAACATCATGCCGTCCGTTTTCGACAAGCGCGTCGCCCCCGCCGTTTCTGCCGCCGTGCAAAACGTCGCTCGCAGCGCAGGCATCGCCAAAAAATAGGACGCTTTATGCCGAAGCTAGACTTATGCCAAAACTGGACTATGAACTGACGGCCTATCCCTTCCACATTGATGCGATGGGTCATGTTAACAACACCGTCTACATTCAGTGGATGGAAATTGGCCGAGTGCATTTATTAGCAGCGGTCGGCCTGCCTATGTCGCAAATTATGCAGCAAGGATTTGGGCCGGTTTTGGTTGATACGCGCATCAGCTATAAGAAGCCTTTGTTCTTGGGAGATACGATCGCCGCTAGCATTTGGGTTTCTAAACTAAAAGGAGCCTCCGCAGAAATGTCGTTTGAGTTTCGCAATCAGCATAACGAGGTCGCCGCTGTCGGCACTCAGCGCGGCCTCTTCGTAAACCTGTCTACCCAAAAGCCCAGAAGGATTGACCCAGAGGATCGCGAGCGATTTAGCAGTTACCTTATTGAACCGGCAGGCTGAGCGTAGCCGAAGCCTAACTCAGGGGTGATTTGTGCGATCGCCCCATGCCATAAACTGTCTAACAACGATTACAAAATTTTTAGAGACCCCATGCCAGACACACAGCTCAACGAACAAGCCAAAAAAACTATGCTCCGCAAGATTCCCCACGGACTCTATGTGTGCGGCGTCAAAGATGGCGAAGACCTCAACGGCTTCACCGCTAGCTGGGTAATGCAGGCATCCTTCACGCCGCCCATGGTAACCAACTGCGTTAAGACCGACTCAACCTCTCACACCATGATTGAGTCGAGCGGTGTATTTGCCCTCAGCATATTAGAAGCAGGCCAAAAAGAAATCGCGCAAAACTTCTTTAAGCCGCTGCGCCGCGTCGGCAACAAGTTCGAAGATATTGAGTTCTACCAGGGTGAAGCGACAGGTTGCCCGATTATCAAAGAAGCTTTGGGCTACGTGGAATGCAAAGTTGTTGGCTCCGTGAAGCATGGCGACCATACGGTGTTTGTAGCCGAAGTAATTGGCGCGGGCGAGCACAAAGAAGGTAAGCCGTTGTTGTTAGAAGATACCGGTTGGAACTACGGCGGATAAGAAATGGTGAGTGTGATCGCTTGACTGCGTAGCAAAATCCTTTTATCGTCAATAGCTAAGGTGTGTGGCATTTAACACATCTGTTCTTCAGAACTCAATCGGCTTCAGCGCTACTGGCAAGTGCTACCAACACCTACCAGCAGCTAACTTCACGAACTGAATCAGGCAGTCCGAGGAGCTAAGGGCACTGTACCTTAGCACTTCCGAATTTGCACTACATTTGCGAAGGCTAGGGTCAGTTGGGTTCTGGTTTCCTGCTCAATTCTTTATTTGGAAATCAGACCTCATGTCTATTACGTTTGAAGGCGCAGTTGCGTCTACGGTTTCGTCTGCTTCAGCGTCTCATCTATCCCTCGAACCATCTGTTGCTTCGGGCGGTGCGCTCGATGGTTCGTCGGGAGCTGGGGCTTCGGGCGATCGCGTTCGACATCTATTATTTGGCACCCTTGCCAGCGTAAATAGGGCGATCGCTCATCTACACAGCCTCGGCTACGCCGAACCCAACGATTGGAGTCGCCCGCTATCTACCGGCAGACCCAGCGAGGTAATGGTGATTTTGACGAAGCGAGTAGGGGTGAGGAATTAATTTCTTATCGGGCGATGCACTCTTCAGTAGGGCGCATCGCCGCCGCTTAGGTACTCGGTTCCATCGGCTTGTCTATGTTTTGCTGTCGATAATGCAAGCGTTCTGCAAACGTTTGAACTTCTTCAAGCAGCTCTGCTGGCATTTCATCCAAAAGTCGAAACAAGCCGACTTTAACGGTGTCAGAACGATTGAGAAGCGATATTTGATGCGATCGCACAACCTCAACGCCCAAGGTTTCTCGAAAAGCACCTTCGTCTTCAGCACTCGCTCGTTGAAGACCTTCAGCTTCTTTCAGTTTCACCCAATCGCCGAAAAGCTCGACGAGAAACGCTTGGCTTGGCTCCAAAACTTCCACAATTGTGCCAACTGTTCCCTCAGCAGCCTCATCCCGATCTGCTATGGCATTACTAAAATCGCCCGTCAGCTCAATCGGCTCCAGCAATCGAACGCGGTCTAATAGATTGAACTGTTCCATAGTCACCTCTGCGATTTTTCTGGAATAGCGGTCACGAATCTAGCGGCGCTTTCACCGAAGCGCACAATCCACCCGGTTCTCACCCACCAGCTAGCGCCGGAAAGTCCTTGAACTAACTTTATCGCCTGATAGCGATCGCCATATTGATCCTGCCGCTGAAATTCTAAATCTGCAACCTCAACGCTGGTCAAAATAGCCTCTCTGACAGATTCGGGCGAATCGAAGCCTAGCAGCTCTCGCCAGAACTTCTGCTTGTCGCCGCCTCGTCCAGGTTCTGCATCCCGTGTCAGCAAGTAAACTGCCTTCTCAATCGAAAAAAAGAGTTCTGATGGCTGCGTCATTCTTTCACTGCCTTTATCAGATCTCTAGAAGCCCCTTGGCTTCGTGAAAATAGAGATTGCAATAGATGTTTACAAAGGACTGAACCGCTTATAGGTTACAGGTCACAAGTCTGGACACGAGAGAAGAGATCCTCACTGCCGGACCTAACCATTTCTCCAAAACGAAACTCACTCATCCGACCTATTTCTTTTCCGACCCCAATCAAACCCACACCAGCCGGCAGGTGGCCGATCGGGGATGTTAGGTCAAATTTTATACCAGCAGCCCATCCATTCATCTTGTTAAATTTCTGCCAAGCTTCTTCATGGTAGCGGCCATCGGTAACGCCGCCGCACTCCAGATACATTTCTTTCTGTACGCTAAAGCCAAACCGTCCGCCGCTATACTTCACCCATAGCCCGTCTATTTTCTTTAGCGGCTCGCAAGGAAACTGACGCAGATCATCCGAACTCAAACGCTGACCCTCTTCCTTGCCAACTTCAGTAATCATCAGCCGGTAGGTTTCGTTATTTGCCGCCTTCCACTGTCCGTTTTCGAGATAGCGCGCCAAGTCAGCGTAGTGCTCATCTGCCGCTTGCCCTACCGCTGCCTGTAGTTCTGCTAGCTCTGCTTGCAGCGCCTCGTCCACTCGTTTTCTCGTTTGCTTAGAGCACTCATAAGCTAGCTCCGTAGCCCCCTGCCGCAGCGCTTCTTTAATCAATCTGGCGGGCTTTCTAGTCTTTCCGGCATACAGTAGCACCGTCGCCTTCCACCAGTCTTTCGTCAAATGCTCAAACAGCAGCGGCTCTCTGGCATCCGCATCTGCCGCTACATACGCCGCTGCCAAATATTCCTGAAAGCTCAAATGCGCAAACTCATATTCATCTTCCTGCCGCACCACTATCTCGCTAATCAGCACTACATCACTCAAAAAGTCCTCCGCCTTAACAGATTCATCCTGCTCCTTCAGCGCCCGCTCAATCTCTCCTAACAGCTCCTCTCGATCAATTCGTTTTAGCGCTTTCTGCATCATCCCTAGCGCGACCTTTCCTAACACTAGCTGCGATTCCATATCTAACAGTACAGTTTCCAGCCCTCTAGCTCTGGGGCGATCCTTCAGTTGCAGCGTACAAATCTCTCCATACAGCTCGCTCTGTCGTTTCGGCAGCGGGGCCATAGAATTTTGTCGATGAAACGTGGCGATCATATTCAGCATCAGCGGATTCTTCGCCATTTTCCGCAGCTCTTCTTCTGCCTCTATCTGCGCTAACAGTTCGCCTGCGCCCTCAGCCGCAACCTTTCTCACTTCTGGTGTGTCTCTTCTGGTTCTCAACTGCTCCTGACACAAATACCAATTTTCAACAAACCGCTGCCGCTGTTCTTTATCAAACGGCTGCACCCACATCGGCATAGAAAGTGCTAGTCGATCCGCTGCATCCTGTTCTTTGTACGCCTTTGGTCGAGAAGTAACAACAAAAACAGATTTTGCATATTGCCGCATCTGTTCATCAATCCATTTAGCTACCACTGGCCGCTCCGATAGAGGCACTTCGTCAAAGCCATCGAACATTATCAGCGCTTTGCCCCGCTGCAACGTATCTTTTGCCCAATTTGGCGGAATTGGCTGCAACCTATTCGACTCTGGCAAACTGGGAATGTGGTGCTGGTTTATCAGTTCTGGCAGCGATGGCGGCGATGCCTGCACAATCTGCTTTCGATATTTGCGCAGCGCCAGCAGTACCGGTAGCAAATCAGGGACTTTCTGATTGTTCACTTTCTGGGGGGCTTTGCCAGTGCCATAGCAGTAGCCTACATGCTTCAGCAACGTCGTTTTACCATAGCCACCCCAAGCCAAAATAGCCATTTGCCGAAAAGCCTGCTGCTTTCTTGACGCCGCCAGCAAATCCCAAATGCTTTGACTGTTCTGCCTGCTAATACTTTCTAAATCGCCAGGTCGCGCCACCGACTGTAACTGCGTCTCAAATCCGGCAAAGCTCGCGCTGCCATCAATCTGCAACTCTACAAATACCTCCTTCAGCATTGGCTCAAAAATGCCTTCTTCCTGTCGCACACCTTCCGGACGCATCGACTCACAGGCCGATGCTTGGCAGCGCAGATACTTGCCTTCGAATCCCGTAGCAGAAGCAATTACTTGTTCTGACACCTGATCAATTACTTCGCCCGTATGCTTGGCGCGACGCTTGGTAGATTGAGCCAGTGGCCCCAAAAGCAAAGAACCTATCGACAAAGCAAAGCCCAAACCAGCAGAGGCGATCGCCTTTCCCAAATCACTCTCACCCGCCCCGAATAAAGACCAATACGCGCCCGCTACGCCTGCTGTTGCCCCGCCTGGAATCAGTAGCTTGCGAAACCCTTCCACAAAGTTGTCTATCTTCGATGCGGACTGACGATCGGGTTCAGGCATGACGGGAGAAAGGCTCAGAACATTCCAACCTTCTCATATTAGAAACAAACGCGTCAGACGAACAAAATACTCGCAGCGCAGAAGCAAAAGACTCCTCCACTCTTTATACTTCCTGCATCCATCTGCATACTCTCTGCACCAGTCAGAAAACCTTATGCACTGCACTGCATCAACTCTGCACCGACCCAAAACCGTTTTGCACTACTTTGCATTAACTCTGTACCAGTCTAAAACCGGTTTGCATTGCTCTGCATTAACTCTGTACCAGTCTAAAACCGGTTTGCATTGCTCTGCATCAGCTCTGCACCAGTACAAAATTGATTTGTACCACTTTGCATCAGTTTTGCATCGGTCGGTAACTGTTTTGCACCGCCCTGCATCAACTCTGCTCCACATGTCGCCCATCTTCACCCCAGTGGGCAAACTACTGGCATCTCACACAGATGCATCTACCTTTCCTCCATGCCCAGAGATCAAAGTATCGATGGCCGCCTTCATCAGGCCCAAATTGCCATCGACAATGCCCTCAACAATCCCGCCATCCTTACCGCTCTCAGCGCTTACGCCTACACACCCGCGCGTATTCAACAAGGCAGAAAGCTCTACGACCAAGCCGCCGCCGCTCAGCTCGCCCAAACCGTCGAAGCCGGAGAGCAACGCTCTGCTTCTGCCGCCGTCAACGATACTTGGACAACCGCCCGAAAATCTTACATTCGCTTCGTCAAAATCGCCCGCATCGCCTTCAAACACGACGCTGGTATCGTCACCCAGCTCGCCCTCTCCGGCCATCGCAAACGCACCCTTTCCGGCTGGATGGCCCAAGCCACCCAGTTCTACAAAAACGCACTGGCCAGCAAAGCCATCCTCACCGGCTTCAAAGAATTTGGCATCACCCAGCAAAAGCTTCAAGCCGGACTTGCTGAACTCAGAGCGGTAGAGGCGGCTAATTTAGTGCAAGAAAAAGAGAAAGGAAACGCTCAGAACGCAACTAAAAAGAGAGATGTTGCGCTCAATGAATTGCAAGCTTGGCTAAGCGACTTTTTGGCGATCGCCAAGATTGCCCTTGAAGAAAATCCACAGCTCCTAGAAGGCTTAGGCATATTAGTTCGATCTTAAGCTGCCTGCCTCATACAGCAGTGCTCTCAATTAACAAAACGCTCATTCTGTTGTGACAGTTCTCCCCGCTGCGTTTTTTCCCGCTGCGTTTCTTCGTGCTGTCCTCTTAGCTTTTTTGGCTGTCTTTTTAGCCGCCTTGAAAGCTTCTTTCTTCTCCAGCTGGCTGGCCTTTCTCTGCTCCTTGAGAGCAGCCTGTTTCTCCTTGTGCGTCACCTTCACTTTCTCTTTGTGCACGGCCTTAACTTCTTCTTTTGCAAACGCACCCTTAACATTTTTCGTTTTATATTTCAGGACAGGGGCGCGTGAGGGCTTGCCCTCATCTAAATCCGCTGCGGACGTCACAGCGTCCGGGGTCGGTTCACTGCGCTTAGCTGCCTTTGGCTTATGTGCCAACTTAGGTGCCGCAGCCGAACTCGGCTTACTCGTTGACTTAGGGGCTTGGATTCTAACCATACAAATTGTTGACACTACGCTGGTGCCGAGGAAGAGTTGCGAAACGGTCATTCTTTTAGCATTCAGCAGATAGCCGAAACCAAATGGCTTTCTACTATACGGCTTAGCTATTCAGCAAATCTAAAAGTCAGACCGGTGTGATAGCGCTTAACCCACTATCTTGTTACTACCGATCCTACTAGTCGGGTTCTATATTTGGAACTTTTGCCAGCACAGCATCATATGTTTTGCGATCGCCCGCCTTAACTTAAAAGACGAACCGCAGCGATTGGAAGGTAGCACGATTATCGTAAGCTCGTAAGAAACTTAGTCTTAAAACTCAGTCATATCGCTCGCTTCGCCTGGATAGAATTCTTCAGACAAGATAACTTCTAATGAATAAGCAGAAGCGCTAGGAAAAGTTTTTGAAGGCAATTCAGATTCTTTTACAGCGAGCATTACCCCTTTCTTGTAGGCCGCGTCTAAGGCTTCCGCCAGATAGGGTTTAAGACTAGGATTATCCAGAATAAGTTCGCTAATCTCTAGTCGCTGGACATTGATAGTTGCAAACCAACTGCGACTACGCTTTTCAGCTTGATATTCCCACTTCAGCAAGTGGCTGATAAGGATAGCCAAGCGATTTCGCAGCGCTTGCCTCTGCTGTCTGCCCAAAGACTCTATTTCCTCAATCACATTATCTAAATCTATCTGTTGCCACTGCCGATTGCGCAACAGCAAAGACTGACGCTGCGTCCAAGCGTAGAAATCGACCTCGTAGAGACTGTTAGAACGATCTATCGACACCTGTGAGTTAGAAGCTCTCATCGTTTAGTCTCCTAGAGATCTGAAGAGTGTGAGTATTAGGAGGCAAATTTGCAAATATCTTCACCCCCTAATATTTGCATCATTCTAGAGAAACATTAGCTACCTTGACGCAGTTTCTCTAAGACACTTTGATCTTCCATCGTAGTGGCATCACCCACCACTTCTTCACCGCTAGCTAGGTTGCGCAAGAATCGGCGGATAATTTTGCCAGAACGGGTTTTGGGTAAAGCATCAGTGAATTGAATTTCGCCGGGGCGGGCGATCGCGCCAATCTCCTTCACCACATGCTGCTTCAGCTCAGCTTTTAGCTCATCGCTCGCACTATACCGGCTCTCCAGCGTCACAAATGCATACACATCCTCGCCCTTCAGCTCATCCTTACGACCTACCACCGCAGCTTCCGCCACCGCCGGATGCGACACCAGCGCCGACTCAATCTCCATCGTCCCCAGCCGGTGCCCCGACACGTTTAGCACATCGTCCGTCCGGCCCATCACCCAAAAATAGCCGTCCGCATCCTTCCGCGCACCATCGCCCGCAAAGTACAAATACTTGCCATCCTTAGGCGGAATATGCTCCCAATAAGTCCGGCGAAAACGAGCGTCATCGCCATACACCGTACGCATCATGCTCGGCCAGGGATGCTTCACAACCAGATAGCCGCCTTCGTTTGCGCCCACTGGATTACCTTCCGTATCCACAACATCAGCCAAGATTCCAGGAAAAGGCTTAGTTGCAGAACCCGGTTTAGTCGGCGTGGCACCCGGCAGCGGCGTCAGCATAAATCCACCCGTTTCCGTCTGCCACCAAGTATCCACAATCGGGCAGTTATCGCCGCCAATCACTTTGCGATACCACATCCAGGCTTCCGGGTTAATCGGCTCGCCCACCGTGCCTAAAATTCTCAGCGAAGACAAATCGCGAGCATTCGGTTCCTCATCTCCCATTTTCATAAACGCGCGAATCGCTGTTGGCGCAGTGTAGAAAATGGAGACTTTGTATTTTTCCACCACGTCCCAAAACGCACCTGGGTTGGAAGGACGAGGCGCACCTTCGTACATCAGCGTCGTAGCCCCGTTAGACAGCGGGCCATACACAATGTAGCTGTGTCCGGTAATCCAGCCCACGTCCGCTGTACACCAGTAAATGTCGTCGTCTTTGATGTCGAACGTCCACTGAAAGGTCATGTGGGTATAAAGATTGTAGCCAGCCGTCGTATGGACGACGCCTTTGGGCTTTCCGGTCGTGCCGCTGGTGTAGAGAATAAACAGCAGATCTTCGCTGTCCATTGGCTCAGCCGGGCAGTCAGTCGAGGCGCTGGGCTTTACGTCGTGCCACCAAACGTCGCGGCCTTCTGTCCAATCCACCTCTTGTTTTGTCCGCTGGACAACCAGCACATTAGTCACCGAAGGAACAGCATTATCTGCTAGCGCAGCGTCTACAGCGGGCTTCAGGCCCATGGGTTTGTCCTTACGAAAACCACCGTCTGCCGTGATTACGACCTTGGCTTCGGCGTCGTTAAGGCGATCGCGCAATGCTTCCGAACTAAA
>Ga0115546_1002151_pt1 | contig 11553 bp, 9 predicted proteins | sample COGITO_mtgs_1004_FD_87186 | JGI IMG/M metagenome (GOLD analysis project Ga0115546, IMG submission 87186) | Pelagic marine microbial communities from North Sea - COGITO_mtgs_100413 | ecosystem: Environmental > Aquatic > Marine > Epipelagic | place: Germany:Helgoland, sampling site Kabeltonne...
ACTAATGGTGAAGAACCATTTAACCTTAAATCTTACACAATTACTGTAGCTGCGGGTGCAACCCCAACTACACAGTGTACAGCTTTTACTACAGCTATTAATGCTGACTTACCTTACTGGGTAAACAGTATTACTAACAATGGTACAAGTATTGATTTTACTGGTTTTAAAAAAGGTGAAGTTAAAGCTGACGGATCTGTACAAGAAGAATTAGTTCACATAGACTTTGCTTTTGAAGCTATCGATGGTAATGGTAACGGAACAGCTGATACTGTATCTTATCAAACTGCTGGAGACAGAGGTGTAGGTGACGGATTCTATATTAAAGAAATGGAAGAGGAATTAAGAGGTGTAAATTATGGTTTCTACAATAGAGTAGAATTACCTAACACTCCAGCTCAAAGTGCTGATACAACTGTTGCATATGATATGTATCACATTGTATCTACTAAAGATGGAAGCTCAAGCTCTCAAATTCGTGGTGTAGATAATTTAATTGAAATCTATATTGCATTTAAGTCAGGTGATGCTGATGGTGTAATATTTGAGAACAAATTAAATGGGTATACAGGTTCTGTAGGATTTGCTCCAGTAATATTATAATTTATTAACTTTTAAAAACAAATAAAAATGGCACATCCTAAATTAATGACAGCACACGCTAAATACGACTTCGCAGTCGATGGTGGCGCTACAAGTACTATTGTACCAGCTAACTCTGCAATTATCCCTGATAATGCAGTTATCGTTAGATGTTATTCTGTAGTTACTACAGCAATGACAAGTGGTGGTTCAGCTACACTAGCTCTTTCTACGGGAGGAGTTACTTTAAAAGCTGCAACAGCATTTGATAACGGAGCTTTTGATGATGAAGACGTAACAGAACACACTGTTGTGGACAAGACTACATCTTCAACAGGTATTCAGTTTGTAATTGCAACAGCAGCTTTAACTGCTGGCGTGGTTGATGTATACGTTGAGTATTACATTGCACCTGTATCTGCATAATCAGATATTTAATATAAGACTCACAGGGGACTAGTTTCCCCTGTAGGTCTTTTTTTATAAAAATTTAAAACAACATGGCAATAAATACATCTCAAACAGCAGATTGTAACAAAGTTGTAATTACTGTTACAAATCCACAACCTGCAGTTTCTCATGAAATAATAGTAACTGGTCCTAACGGATTTGTTAATTATACATTTCCAGGAGGAATAGACAATATAAGAATTGTAGAAATAGAAGAAGCTGGTGGAGGCAATGGCGTATTTGTTATTGATCATCTTGTTGATGGAGAAATATATGCAAAAACGGCAGTGCTAATGGCATGCGACGTTTTATGCTGTATTGCCCACAAAATAGAAGAATTATTAGACTGCGACTGTGACTGTAACAAATGCTCTCCGCATTTTGTTGAAGCACAAAAAATATTTTTATTACTAAAAGTAGCAGAGTCAGAACTCGCTACTGTAGATACAGAAGGTACTATAGACCAAATACAAGCTGTTATCGATAATGCAAAAAGAAAATATCTAACAGCTCAGGACATGTGTGCTGGGCATTGTGGATGTAACTGTTAATTATGGCAAAGGTACTACAGACTTTTTTATCTTTTAAATACTTTCAAGATTCGGCAGGAGTAAACTATCTTATAGTTAATTCTTCTGGAGAAAACCCTGTTATATCTTTAACGCCTTCAGGTAGTATTAGAGTTAGTTCAGAGACTAGACAGGTTTTAAGAGATGGTACTAACGAAATAGTACAAACTTATACTGGTTCAGGAAATGTAACAGCTCTTTTTAATAATAGAGCTACTACACAAATAGCTATAGTAGAGCCATCATCTGTAGAAGCTTTATCAGTTCCTTTTGGAAGCTTACAAAGATCTTTTTCATTTAATGTTGCATCTGGTAGTGATACTGGGTACGATATTTCTGACGCTTTATATTATGACAGAAGTGTACATAAACAGCTTGCAATATTTCCAGAATCTAGAAACCCACATTTAGATACAAGCTCAAGAACAGATTTTTACTATTTATCTACAGGGAGCGCAGCTTATATAGCTTCTAGTGATTTACAGAATCAGTTTTTAAATAGTATTAGATATACAAACATAGGATCTGAAACAGGAAACTTAGGTAAGGTTAGGGGAGGCTTTGATGATAATAGTTCATTATTATTTACTTGTACTCCAGAGATAACAGGCACAAACCAACCAAAAGTAAGAGGGGGTATCGTGTCTGTAGTAATGCAGCCTAGAGATCTAATTCAAAATAGTGTATGTTTAGATCCTACAGCTTCAAACTACTATTTAACAGGATGTGTTAATGAACAGCTTCCTTGTACAGATTCTGGTGTTACTCATGCAGATGATTGTGACGGAATTGCTCTTACTTCACAAAGACTTAATAGTTATGTTAATGTAAATGGAGGATGTTGTGAATATACCGAGGGCTGTGATGGTTATGCAGTATCTATAGGAACACAAACTCCAGCAGATACAGATACGGCTAATGGTACTATTGATATTACAGTTACAAATGGTACTACAAACTACTCAGCTACTATAGAAGCTATAAGCTTAGATAATCCTACATTAACATACACTACAAACACTGTTAATAGTATATCTACAGATACATTTACTATTAGTAGTTTATTTCCAGGAACATATTCTGTTTTAGTAACAGACTCTACATCAGGAACAGCTTGTACAGCTGAATCGTCTTTTACAATTAGAGAAGATATATCTGATGTAGATGGAAGTTATGGTTGCAAGACTAACTCAAACGCAATTAACTATGATGCTAGTGTTAGCACTCATTATGAAGATTCTTGTGTATTTTGTAACGCTACAACAGGTCTTTTAACTGCAGGTTCTGGTAAATCTTTACAAATATTAGGACCAGCTTTTGTAGAATTACCTGGTGGAACTGCTGTAACACATGCAACGTCAGATCCTTCAGGTACATCTCTTAGTGACGGTGCACTTGCTTTTTCAGGATTTGATTTTGCTGGAGCGTACAATATTTTACCTCCTCCAAATAATTTAGATTTTAATCCTGCATCAGAGTTTACTACTAGTAATCAGGCTAGTCCAATTGACTATAGGTTATATAAAACAAATATATTTATAAGTCCTGCAACTGTACAAGCGTATATAGATGCAGGGCAAAGCGGGCTCACCTTCGTTGCTAATAACTCTACTTTAGTTACTACAGTAGCAACTACTGGAGGAGCTCATACATTTACAGGATTAGCGGAAGGTAATTATTATGTTGTAGCTGTTTATGATAATGATGGTACTCAAGATGGAGACGATGAAGTAGAACAGTGTTACACAATTAGTGGTTACAAAACTTTAAATACTGGAGGCTGTACAGATGCAGGCGCTCCAAACTTTAATGCTGATGCTGATTTTGATGATGGATCATGCTTTACAGATACAGCGGATTGTGATCCAGGTATTAGATTTGGAATTGAAGCAAGTTGCAATCCTCAATACGGAATTGTAGATATAAAATTTACAAATTTCTTTGCTACAAACCCTTCTGTATTTGATGCTGGAGTAAATGGATTTAACGTTAATGAGGGGTATTATAATGGACAGTTTGTTAATGGAGGGTCGTCAACTTCACCTACTACTCTTGATACATTCGGTAAGACGACAGCTGCAAAATACGTTTGGTTTAATATGCTATGCTATGGTATATTTAATCCTAATGAAAATGATGGAGCATCTACAACCTCAAATATGGGTCTTCCTAATGGTCCTCAAGCAGATTTTAATACAGAGGGCGGCGCGATGGGAGGTGTTATTCCAGGATACGGACAAGGTACAGCACATGCTCTTATAATAAACCATTCTGTTGTAATGGGAGATGGTACTTTATATAGTTCAGGAAATGATTCTCTTAGAGACTTTTTTATAAGCCCTAATATTAGCATTGCTACTAACTGGATTTGTGATGCAATAAGCAATCATGGAGTTCCTCAAGGTGTTCAAATTTCATACAATTACGGAGAATTAAATGTTTACAGTCAGAATGTTACGGAATTTATACCTTTTACTGTAGCTCAACAACAGTCAATGGACACTTGTTGTCTTACAGAAGAGCCTGAAATTCCAGGGTGTACAGATCCACAAGCAGATAATTATAATCCTGCTGCAACAACAGACAATGGGACTTGTGACTACCCAGAGCCGAATGATATATTAGGATGTACTGATGTAACTGCTAACAATTATAATGCAGCAGCTACAGTTGACGATGGTTCTTGTGAGTATGGTAATGCAGGCTCTTGGGTTGTTAAAATATGCAACGTTTGTGATTTTGATCAGGACGAACCTAATGGATATGTTACAGAAGCTGAGTGTTTACTTGCAGCAACAACTGAATCTGATTGTTGTTTGCTAGAAGAGTATCAAAGTACGAGCAATGTAACATTTAGCAGTGGGGAATCTACTTCAACATATAATAGTAATACAGGATTATGTGATGATGATTCTACAGGTAGTTTAACTTTTAATCTTCCTGATGCAACATCTTTACTATCAAATATTACAAATCCAAATGGGGTAGGATATATATGGTTAGTACAGCATAGTGCTGGTCAATTTGCATACGGAAGTTGGTTTACAGGACAGGTTAATAATACATCTATACCAAGTTATGGAGGAAATGCTCCATATGATACGCTTACAGCAAACACTCAAATAGTTTTAACTAATGTTCCTAGCGGTACATATACTTTATCTGTTTTATTGTATGACAGTGCATTTTTAGATGCTAATGGAAATATAGATATTCCTTCTACAACATCACTTAGTCTTTTAGGACAATGCGCACAATTATCCTCTACGGGTAATGTAGTGTTAGAGAATTGTAATGATGGTTCTGGTACTACTAATATTCACGGTTGTTTAGATCCAAATGCTACAAACTATCTTATGAATTGTGCAGGAGTTTCTGTTCCGAATGCAAATGTAGATGATGGATGTTGTGAGTTTACAAATAATCCAAACCCACCAGTTGGATGTTTATGTTCAGATATACAAGGAGTTGTTCCTGTTTATGATATTAGCTGTTGTCCAACAAATCCAAGTTGTGGTTGTATGGACCCAAATGCTTTGAACTATAATCCAAATGCTGATTATCAAGATGGCACATGTCCTTGTGAATATGAGTATAATGGATGTATAGAGGACTGTGATGGAGTAACTACAACTATGCCGGGATGTGTTCCAAAAGGTATTAATAAATTACTAAACTATAATGCTGAATGTATTGCACGATCCGGTAATAGATTTTATACTAAACACATAACTGGTTTAGGTAATAATTGTTCTAACATGGAAACATGGAAAATGATTATTGTACAAGATCTAATGTCTAGGCAAGGATTACCTTGTATATACAACTGTTCAGATCCGTCAACTCCTAGTTTAGAATTTGCACAAACATCTTGTAGAGATAACTGGATTAGTGGAGGTAGTCAATTTTGGAGCCCTGCAACTGGAAATACATTTACTATAGGTTCATATGTAAGAAGACCTTATACACCAAATCCAAATAATTTACCAGCTCCTTATTATGTAGCAATATCTAATACAGGCTTGGATATAGACCCATTTGCTAACGACCCTGCAAGTGGTTGGAAGAAATGTGTAACTTACCAAATACTAGATGAAACAGAAGATTATTTACAAAATTTTCTTAGTTTTGCAAAAGAGTATTGTAAAGATTGCGGTATACCAGCTTATAGACAAACAACATCACTAAACTCTAAGGTTATAGGTAGCTTTAATATTGGAGGAACTACTGTGACAGTAAACGGAGCTACGTTTGATGATGTAGCAGACCAATCAGATTTAACTGGTCCTTTAGGATCAACAGACAATAGCGATGAAATTGCAGGTGAAGACGATTTTGCAGGTTTAAGCTAGCATAACAATAATAAAATAAAATAAAATGGCAGAAATAACATCACTAAGTACCCTTGCAAAAACTAGCGTAGATGCTAATGAATTTTTATTAGTAGCCAACTCTAGTACAAAAGCTGCTAAAAAGTTACAACTACAAACGTTGTTTCCAGCAGTATCTACAGCAGGTACAAGTTCAGAAACATTATATACTAGTGCAACATTAACAAATAAAAACCAGATAGTATTTAAGGGTATTGCTTCTGGAGATACAGGTTTGTTAACAGTAGCAACTACTTCAAGTAACATAGTATTAACGGTATTAGAAGCAGGCATAGACCTTAGTTTGTGTAACAATGCAACATCAGGCTTTTTGACTGCTGTAGATTTTTCAGGTACAGTTACTGGTACATGTGCGGTTACAAATGGAGGCACAGGATTGTCCACCATAGTTAAAGGGGCAATATTATATGCTAGCGCAGATGATGCTATTTCAGCTACATCGGCAATGTCTACAGATGGACAACTTCTAATTGGGCACACAGCAAACGGGTACCCATCAGTAGCGACACTTACAGCTGGTAGTAATATGACTGTTACCAATGGTGGAGGTTCAATTACGCTTGCAGCTAGCTTATCAAGTTTAGCAGCTAATCTAGATACAGGTAGTTTTAATATTGACTTGAATACTAACTATATTAGTGACGATGGATCTGACAGAGGTATATATGTACACACTAATGGTAAAACAATACTTAATGACTCAGGATCTACACTAACAACAGGAGATGCTACAGGGCAGTTAAACATACAAGGTACAACTACTACAGCAATTAAGATAGGTAACTCTGGTGCATACCAAGCTAACTACGATATTACAACTACAACATCAGCATCAGGAACTAATGGTGCTAAATTACAAATTTATGCAGGTACTGCAGGTGGCGGAGACAAGGCTGGTGGAACTCTTGCATTATTTGGAGGAACAGCAACAGGAAGTGGAGCTGGAGGAAATGTAGATGTACTTGCAGGAGATGCTGCATCAGGAACACCTGGTAGTGTACAATTAAGAACTTATACAACTGGAGGATCAGCGACTACAGCAGTAACTGTAGATAGTTCACAGGATGTTACAGTAGAGTCAGGTAATTTATTTGTATCTGCTAAACCTATTTATGCAAGAGCGTCTAGTACAGCAGCCTTTATACAATATCAAGGTGCGCCAGCTACTACAGATGATGGTACTACAGCAGTATCAGCTGCTAATATACTAACAGGTATTGTGCAGTGTACACCTACAGCTGATAGATCTAAAGCTACAGATACTGCATCTAATTTAGTATCAGGTTTGGATTTAACAGCAGATAATGATAGTTTTGACTTTAGTTTTATTAATTTAACAACTGACGGACAAGATAACGTAACGCTTACAGGAGGAACAGGTGTAACACTTGTAGGTAATATGGTAATACACGCACAGGATGCAACAGATGATGCAGTATCTATTGGTGTAGGAAGATTTAGAATAAGAAGAACCGGTGCTAGTGCAGTAACTATGTACAGAATCGGATAACATTAACCAATTAATTATATAGACAAAATGAAAGTAAAAATGAAAAATGGTGAGTTTGTTACATTGTTTAACGGACTGACTGCAGTGCAAGAACTAAAAGGAGTTAAGTTTGGATTATTAATATCTAAGAATATTAGAACAATACAAGAAGAACTTAAAGACATTGAAGAGGCTAGTAAGCCTACTGAAGAATTTTTAGGACTATCACAAAAAATGCAGGTTCTTATGAATCAGAAAGATGATGAAGCAATAGCTAAGTTAGAAGAAGAGAATAAAGAACTTGTAGATGCAAGAAAAGAACAGTTAGCTGAAATAGATAAACTACTATTAGAAGAAACTGAAATTGAGCTGCATGCTATACCAGAGGGTTGTTTACCAGCAGATATTACTGGAGAACAAATTATTAACATTGATAAAATTATTGAATAATGGCAACATTAACAGCAAAATTAACATTAACAAGTAACAACGCTACAAGCGATGCATTAAATCTTAGCGTTTCAAAAACAGTAGTTATTGGGGAGCCTATAGTAGCTCTATCAAGACAGACTATAACAACTGCTGATAACCAAGAGCTAGTAGACGAAGGAACTAGTGGAGTGTTTTACTTCTATGCTAAAAATACAGACGCAACAAACTTTGTTATACTTCAAACTACGGCGAGTGAGCAATATGCTAGATTAAGTCCTGGTGAGTTTGCTTTTTTTCCAGTAAATGACGGAAACGGTTTAGAAGCAAGAGCTGATACAGCTAGTTGTATTCTAGAGTACGCATACTGGAAAAAAGCATAATGATAAGAGTAGTTATATTTTTATTTTTAGCATTTCTTACAACTACAGTAAATGCACAGTTTAAGAAACCATTTAAGTTTTCTACATTTTATGTAGCAGCTAATGGTGGTACATCATTAGCAGATGAAAATATATATTCTGTAAACAATAGTTATTTAGGGGTAGACACAGTTCTAACCCCTTTCGACTATTCTTTAACATTAGGTATTCGTAAGATAAAAAGATTTGGGTATGAGGACGTTAGTAAGTTCAAAGATGGTACTGAGTCTGCATACGGAGACGCTGCTACTATTGGTTTATCTCCTTTTGAATACTTATTTGAAATAGACTACAGAAGACAAGAAGGTAATGAATACCTAGACCAACACCACTTTCTTAGATATGTAAAGCCTTTATGGATGACTAAAGTGTCGTACATAAAAGAAGGTTTTGCTGACATAGAGTATTTTGAGTCTACACAAAGACTAAGACTAAACGGTAAAAAGAAACTATCATTTAATTTAGGAGCTGTACAAAGATTAGCAGAGCCTTATGGTTATGATCCGTTAGAAGAATGGCTAATAGCTTCAGGACAGCTACATTATACTTGTTTAGCAATTGAAGAAGGTTACAGCGTAGATGTATACGAATCTGAGTATAGAGATCCAAACGGTAATTTAGTAGCGGAAAACGCAACTGTATGGAATCAGGTTGTTATACCTGAAGTACTTAACGATTACGTAGAAAAGAAAAAGAATGAGTTAGACAATCAATGGCAATACTCTTTAGTAGTAGGATTTGATTTTTATCATTACAAAAAGAATTTTTGGTTACATTCTTGGGGTAACCTAATGCCTTATCACTATGATGGTGGAGGTGAATATTCATATCACAACTTTAACGATGGAGAACAATGGTATGACTACTCAGGAGGATTAATTTTTGGATACAACTTAAACAGAAACGTTGGTTGTTTTATAGAAGGCAAGTACAACAAGTATTGGAATAGAGAATGGTACGATTTTAAATTTGGAATAAACTACAGAATATTTTAACAATGGCAAAAGAATTAAGTGAAAACACTAGTTTTAAAATAAGCATACAAACATTAATAGGCGTTGGGTTTGGAATGGCAACATTAATAGGGATGTGGTTTTCTTTACAGTCAGACATAGCGGAAGCAAAAGAACTTCCTAAGCCAGAGATTTCTAAGATGGAGTTTAATATGAAGGATGAAAACATTCGTAATACAATTATAGAAACTAGAGACGATGTTCGTAAGCTTGAAGAGCGTATGATTAGAATGGAAGATAAAATTGATGCATTAAGATAATGAGAAAGATAGCAGAATGGAAGATATTTGGAATGTACTTATTAGTATTATTTTTGTTAGTAGCTTCTAATAATGCTTTCTCTCAGGTAAAAGTAATACACTTTAATGCTGATTTTAATTCAGCTAATGATGTAGTTTGGTTCTCAAAATTGAAGGAATGTGATAGACAAACACTTTTGATAGAGCAAAATGATAATCAAACTAAATACGCAATAGCTATTGTTCCAACAATAGTAGTGTTTGATGATGGTGAAGAAGTAAAAAGATTTCAAGCAGACATAAGTTTTAAAATGGTTGCTACAAGAGAAGAAGTACAAGAATATATTGATGAATTAATAATAAGCAAATTTTAATGAACGCATTTACAAAATTTCTATACGCATTTATAATGCTACTTGTTTTTACGCTATCTACAGCGTTTGCACAGTGTCCTAACGGAACTTACTTAGATGTAGTTATTAATCCTGATCAGTTTCCACAAGAAACATCTTGGGTGTTATTAAAAGCTGACGGCGACACAGTTGTCACAGGAGGACCTTATACTGACATAATAGATTATTCACCTCAAGTAACACAACTTTGTGTTCCTAATGGTGATTACTACTTTGACATATACGATACTTATGGAGACGGTGTGCAAGGTAGTTTATGGGGTGGGCAAGATGGCTCATACTATTTAATAAGATGTAATGATACTATAGTTGAAATGGATTCAGCTAACTTTGGTACGTACGCATACCACGGATTTACAGTAGAAGATTGCGCACCTCCTCCGCCTATATATGGCTGTATGGATAATAGCTTTTTGGAGTTTTTACCAATAGCAACCGTAGATACAGGAATGTGCTTTACAGAGAAGGTGTTTGGGTGCACTGACTCTTTAGCTTACAATTACGTAGACTCAGCCAATACAGATATACTAATAGATAGTTGTACTCACACACTAGAGCTTACAGATTTAGCTGGTAACGGCTGGGCTGGAGCGTATTTACAAGTGTTTCAGGGTAACAATTTTTTAGGTATATTTACTCTTGATGATGGTTTTGATACTACGTTTACTTTTGATTTAAGTATATCAGAGCCTATTAGTGTTAAGTTTAATATAACACAACAATCACAGTTTACATCAGTACAATGCGGTTATAGTGTATATTCTGATGAACACGTAGCTATAGATGCTCCAGGAGGGTTTGCTAGTCCTTTAGTACCTTTTGTAATAGTTAACGGAATGCCTTACTGTGGTGATGAGTGTATAGAAAGAACATATGGCTGTATAGATAGTCTAGCAATAAATTATAATGACACAGTAAATACAGATGATGGAACTTGTTATTTTAATCCAGGGTGTACTAATCCACTTTATTTGGAATATGACGCGTCTTACGACTACGACAATGGTTCGTGTCTTACGATGGTTGCATACGGATGCATGGATTCAACTGCACTTAATTACGATTCATTGGCTAATGTGGAGCTACCTAACTCTTGTATTGCTATCGTAGAAGGGTGTATGGATAGTACAGCATTTAACTATAATGTAAATGCAAACTTAGATGATGAAAGCTGTATACCATTCTATTATGGATGTACAGACGTAACAGCACTTAACTATGATTCTTTAGCGAATACAGACGATGGTACATGCATTGCCTACGTTTGGGGTTGTACCGATGGTACAGCCTTTAACTATAATCCATTAGCAAATAGTGATGATGGAAGTTGTTTACCAGTAATATTTGGGTGTACAGACAATACAATGTTTAATTACGACTCTAATGCAAATACAGATAACGGAAGCTGCATACCTTTTTATTATGGATGTACAGACAGCACAGCAATTAATTATGATGATAATGCAAATACTGATAATGGTAGCTGTATCTATCCTGTGCCTGGCTGCAATGATCCGTCCGCTGTTAATTACAATCCGCTTGTTAACGTGACAGAC
>Ga0115546_1002157_pt1 | contig 11536 bp, 21 predicted proteins | sample COGITO_mtgs_1004_FD_87186 | JGI IMG/M metagenome (GOLD analysis project Ga0115546, IMG submission 87186) | Pelagic marine microbial communities from North Sea - COGITO_mtgs_100413 | ecosystem: Environmental > Aquatic > Marine > Epipelagic | place: Germany:Helgoland, sampling site Kabeltonne...
CGTCTTTACATGCGGCCCTGTTTTGCCATTCCATATATGAATACTAATACGTATTCTATAAATTCTGTTCAGTTCTCCAAATATTTTCAAATGTTGGATCGTTACCCCAGCATGGCTCACTACTTGACCAGGGTTTCCAATAGTCATCTCTACTGTGCATTTCTTGTACTAATAATGCAGCTACTTCTATATTATACTTAGGTATTAATTGGGCGTAAGTATTATCAATTGGATAATCCCAGTAGGGTATATTATACTTTTGTTTAACCCAACCCCAAGTTTTAGGTATAACTTGAAATAATCCGCTGTCTTGATCTTGCCATCTATAAGCATCAGCCTTCATTCTGCTTTCACAAAACATAACTTTAACAGCTGTTTTAATATTTTTTTCTTTAAAATTATCTACTAACAGCGTTGAATATTGTAAAGTATTAGCAGGTAAATTATTATTACAGTAAGTTATATTATTCATATCGCTTATAGTTGGATCAGCACCATTACCAAAACTACTTACAAAAGCAGCATATATTATTATGCAATTAGTTATCATTACGCCACGCTTCTAATTCATTAGTATTAACTGCTTTTTGTACGTCTTTAGCCGAAGCTGTTCTAGCTCCGTCTTTTAAATAGCTATACTTTGTTAAGTTACCTATTGTTATAAAGCTTACCCCCATAGATAAACCTATATTTTTAGCTATTAAAGATATATCTTCTGGCTCAAATCCAGCTTCTTTTAAGTTCTTAGCTTCTTTGAAAGCATGTCTTTTCTGGCCATCTGTAGGCTTATTTATACCAACTGCTTTAATTATTTGTTGCTGAAACATAAAAAGCGATTCATCGCTTATATAGTTATTATTAGTATAGTTATTATTAAGTATAGTTTGGGTATGATCTGGCATACTAGGACTAGTTTCATTATCTATATCAGGGCTAGTATGTTCTACTATGCTAGCTGGTTTATTTACCATTAATGTATAAAGGTTAGTTTCATTATCTTTATTAGATTTACGCCTTCTTTTAACTGTAATGCAGCCTTTTTCTTCTAATCCTTTAAGTGCTTTAATAGTTGTTACTCTACCACGCTTAATTTGCTTACCTATTGTATTTATACTTGGCCAACATTCTTTAGTTGTATTGTTAGCATATTTAGCTAATGCTATGTAAGTACTTAATTCTAAATCGCTGCATAGATCGTACACCCATAAAGGTACCAATGCAAAAGTCACTTCATATTTAACTTGATCTGTCATTTATCCTCCATTGCTATTAGTCCTTGCTTCCAACCATTATCTTTAGCTGTTTTGTAGTCCATATCAACATATTTTTCCATATTAGGCATATCCCAATGAAACAATTTCTTTTGCTTATATAATCGAACTCTTGTATAAAATATAGCTTCGTCTGTACTACTCCAACCATTTGCTTTTAAATAACTTTGAAAACTACTAGGCTTATCTTTTAATAATTCTTTTTTATGCTCCAATGATCTAGCAGCATTAACCTTTTCTTTTAATTGATCGTTATATATTTCTTTGCAGCGTCTTTTAAGTTTAGGCCAGCTGAAAAAATCATTACCTTCGTCTAGCTGTTCAACTGCAGCTTGTCCTAAAATATCATCATTATATATACTAAAATCATTATATAAACTTTTAATTGATCCAGATTCATTTTTGATGCTTGGCCATCTCATACCAATCCAATCAGACCAATAAATAAATTCGTCTTTAGTTAGTTTTTTTATTTCTAATTGCGTCATTAGTGTCCTCCTTAGGCTTGCGCAGGACTATTACAGCCCTACGCGTTGTATTATATTTTAACTCATACACTTTAAAAAGGTGCGTCGTAATTTGTTTCTTTTTTAGAAGCTACGTTTTTAGTTTTACTAACTAATTCGTCTACTTCTTCTTGCTCAAATACCGACCAAGGCCATTTTGCGCCTTCGCCTTTGCATTCAGCAGCAGTAGCTTTGCATTTTAATATAGGAAAACCTTGTTTAGGTTTGTGTCTATTATCCCATATATCTGATCCACATTCTGGACACTTAATTTCTGCGCTTGTTACAACAGGCTCGCTAGCTTTAACTAGAGTTTCACCTTCATTAAAAGGCTCTTTCTCTTCAACATCAAATACAGCTGTTGCAGCTGTTATAGTACCTTCGCATAACCAATCAAATAATTTATTTGAAACAGTTATAACTTTTTCCGACTGCGCAGACAAATCGCCATTAATGTCAAATTGATCTTTCATTAAATGTGTTGCTCCTTTTAGTGCAACCGATTTAGCTATGCTTCTATTTGTATCTACCATTTTTTTTCTCCTTATAGTTTATACTTTCGTAATTTGGCTTTTCCAAATTCTAACTCTTGATAGCGACAAAATTGAAAATGTCTTTCATATAAGTCTTTTCCATAACCGCTACCCAGTTCTTTATCTATTACCGAAATATATGCCGATCTAACATAACCAGCGTCTATAGCTGCTTCAACTAGCTTAGGCCCTCCAATTAGTTTTGCACCAATTAGATTTTTATCTTTAGGTAAATCTTTAAAAGTTATTTCTCTATAAAAAAGCCACTCGCTAGCTGGATAAAAATCAGTTGCTTGTGTTCTTACAACTCGTACATTTCTATGTTTTAAGGGTGGCATTGCTTCAACTGTTTTAGGGCCACATAATAGAGTTGTATTATCATACATAGTTAAAGCTTTGAATAATAATTTATCATCTGATCCGGTCCATTTCATATCATCCCAGCCATTTTTAGCAAAGAAATTATCACTTGACATAGCTAAAACAACATCTAAAAACCTTTTTTGTTTTTTTATCATTCAAACACCTCGGGTTTAGGATGATATAATTCACGTCTTTTTTCTACATCAGGCGAACATAACCCTCTAATTTCTTCAATATAACTTTCAGGATTAAGCATTATTTCACTTAATGTAGTTTTACTTTGATAATATTTTGGCAAAAAAACTGGATCATCTAGCGTAACTTGTTGCAAAACAATATTTTCATGCGCTCTATATATATGACTATTAGCTGACATAATAGTAATATTTTTTTTACTTAAATTTAATTCATTAGATAATGCTAAAGCCAATTGATCATAAAACATAAAATCATACGGCAAACCTACAACTAAATCAGACGATCGCATAAATAAAGTTAAATGTAAACTATCTTCACTATCTACATTAATTTGCCAAGCAAATGGACAAGGTACATTTTTAACTTTACCTTGATTTAATAAACCATCCGAAACTGGATCCCAATAGGAAACTAACGCTTGTCTAGTACTTATATCTTTATTAATAAGATCTATCAACTCAAGCAGTTGATCTCTGCCAAAATGTCTGCGCATTCTATAACCATAAGCTGTTTCTACTTCACCTACTTCATTTGTAAATTTACTCCACATTTTAGAATATTTGTCTATTAATTTAATATTCTTTTCGCCAGTTAAAGCCCAACATAATTCAGCTGCTGCTATATGAGGAAATATGCAACGGCCTTCAGGCATTATAAAAAAGTTCCAATTTGAATATTTATCAAAATCATCAAAATACATTAACGAAGTATTAAACAATGTTTTAGTTTCTTGCATTGTTCTTTCGTTATAAATTATATCACCGCTTTGCAACGCTCCATTTTGTAATCCAAGTATTGAATTAGAGGGATACATTATTCCTCCTCAATTTCTAGAAAGCAGTCATTACAAACTATATAATCTTTGCTTTGTATAGGAAATATAAAATTGCTATAACAAATAAAACAAGTAAAATTTTTAATTTGTTTAGGCGTTTGATGCCACTTTGTTATAAGATTTTTCAAATAAAAAATAATATTACTTAGCATTATTCCTCTTCTGAAATTTCATCATATAAAAATGAAGCATAATTAACAAGATCTATAATTGAATCGTGCAACGGCTCATTAAATATGGCTTTTCTGTTAACTACATTAACCATACGTAAGACTTTAATATAAATCATTTGAATATACGATTTAAGGCCAAACGGAAAGTAGTCTCTTCTATTACTTTTGTTGTTGTAATCGTTATCTTTAATTATTTGTATTTTAGTTGCGTCAATAAAAAGCTTTGGAATTTTATCATATATATTAAAAGCAGGCTCTTCCCAATCACTTGGCTTAGCCGCATCGGTTAAACCTCTGTCAGTTGTAGCAACTTGTTTTTTCATGTTAGCTTCGTGTACTTGTTTAAACCAATGATCAAAATCAAAACCCATTCTATATGAATGGCCTAATGCAAAATAAATTAAATCAATTAGTGCATCACCCATTTCAGAATAATTTGAATATTGATAAGCTTCTTTAAATTCGTCAAGTTCTTCTTGTAAAGTATCAACTATAAACTTATATTCTTTTTCGTCAGGAATACTGTTATATGGTATATTCTTTAATACTTTAGTTTGAAATTCTGTTACTAGTCCGTAAATGTCCATTAATCCTCCTTTGATGCAAGCGGACCGTAGGAGGACTAAATCCGAACGGTCCATAAATGCTTGCTAGTACCTTTTTAATTATAACTATCTCCAGTTTTTATTGTATGCTTTACGATTTGGCATAAACCAAAAATTAAATGTATTGTAAAACCACGATGAAATATAAAAATATAACACTGTAAATAGTATTGAATAACTCAACAATTCAAAACCATTAAATATTCCATCGCCATTAATATCAAAATTACTTAGCATTTTTTGTCCTCCATTCTTTAACGTAAGTTTTCATATTCTCACGTTTATTTAACTCATCTATTATAACCTGTTTTACTAATTTTTCTTTAACAGTATAAACAGTTTCTTGATCATTAATAATATCGGCTTTAATATATTTTTGTAGCACTCCTAAAAGATGCGCAGCCGTTGGCAAACTGTTTGCCGGTCGTCCTGGTCCTTTCGGCACTATTCCTCCTTGTCATTTAAAACTAAGCTTGTTTTAGTAAAACTATTAGCTAAGTTTACTTGAATATTACTTATTTGTAATAAACTACGCGCTTCAGCCTCTTCAGGTGTTTTAGCGTTATTGTTTAATACAACTTTTAAATTATACTCGTTTTTATATTCTTTCATAATAGTAAAATTATATCGCTAATTTTCTATTTTGTATTGTTTAAAACAATTTTTTATTATTTATATTGTTTACATATAAAATAATATTGTTATAATATTTATATAAGCAAATAAATGGAGGACTAAAATGAGTAAAATAAAATATTGTGAATGCGGATGTAGTGTTAGAGGTCTTACCCAATTTACAATTGAAGGATATAAAAAAGTTTATGGAAAACAAACTTTTGAAACTTATGATCAAAAAACTAAAAAAAATAAATTTGTAACAACTGATTTATATTTAGATAACAATAAACATGTTTTTAATTTTGATTTGGGATTTTATGATTTTAAAATTCAAAAAGATGAAATAATAAAAAAAGCAAAAACTTTAATTAAAGAATTTAAAAAATCACATCCAGAAGTTGACTTTTTTGAAGTGTGGGCTTTAGAAGACGTACAACTAACAGTTACTAATTAAACTACATAAACAAGCTATTTTAAAGCTCATATAAGCTTTTAAAGTCTTGAGGCTTCACTCAGTCTAGCTATTAAGCTATTTGCTATATTTAGCTCCAGGTTAGTCTGTATGGCTGTTAGAGCCATATTTGCAATTGCATATTGTTATATATGTACCTTTGTTATTTTTTTTTGAATAACAATTTTTTCCTGGTTTCATGATCTAAATTTTATTGTTAATAGCCAAATTATTAAAGTAATTAAAGTTGCTAGTGCTGTTATCTGTTGAGCCTGTCCTGTTAGCGTCAAACAAGCAATTATTAAACCCACTAAAGTCCACGAAAGATTTAATGTTTCTTTTATAGCTTCAACTATATAATTAAATATTTTTTTAATCAAAATGATTTCCTCATAATAAAACTTCCTATAGTAGCTATTCTAGCTAGAATAACCGGGACAACGACTTCTTGTGCTTTTTCTTTTTGACTGCTTGTCATATCTGAAGATATATTACTAATAGTTATTTCATTAAAATCAATTTGTATAATTGATATTGGATCAGCAATAAAATTTTCTACAGCAATTTCAACAACAACATCACTTAAATTATAATTTTCAACATTCGCATTATCAGAAGCTCTTTCAACATATTCATCAACTGCTTGCGCTATGTTTTCCTCTTTACTTGCTGCTTCAGCAATAATAGCAACATCTTCAGTTTCTTCAAAACCTAAAATATCAGCAACTACTTCTGTTTGCTCTTCAGTTAACGTTTCAACATTTTCAACTTTAGTAACTTCATTAACTACAGCTTGAACTACTTGTTTTGTTTTTTTTGTTGCTTTATCTAAATTTGTAATTCCAATATCAGTAACTTCTTTAATTACTTCTATTTGATCCTCTTGATCCAAATCTTCAACATATTCGACTATAGCAGCTTTAACTTCTTCTTCATAAATAACAACTTCTTCTTGTGATAGTGTATTTAATTCTTCTTGATTTTTTAATTCAATAATTTCTTCAACTTTAACAATTTCTTTTATAGCTTCTTCGACTTCAATTAATTCAATTTCTTCTTCAGATTCAACGATTTCCTGTATAATTTTATCGTCATTATTTTCAACCTGAATTTCATCCTCTGTAATTTTGTCATCGATAGATAATGTTTCGTCCAACTCATCTTGTATAATATCCTCTATTATTTCATCCTGTATTGGTATTTCCACCACGTCTTTGGGAGCAACGTCTTCCAAATCAAATTCAATAACTTCAAATTCAATAGGCTGCTCTTCAAACTCCAATATTTCGATTTCAACTTTTTTCTCTTCAGGTGTGTCAAATACTTCAACAACATCTTCAGGAATGACGATCTCCACATTTTCTTTATCTTCAATAATAATTTCTTCATCAATAACCTCTTCTTTTATAATAATACAATCGCCACGATCTATTTGTGCGTCAGTCATAAAACAACCATAAGCAGCTTCGTTATCAATTCGTTCTTGATCTCTTTCAATAGTTCCATCATTTACGTCTGCTTGTGTGTAAGTTTTATTAACACCTTCAACAACTATATCAACAATAATTTCTTCAGGAGGAGGTGGTAAGGGCTCTGGTTCAACATAAGGCTCAGGTTTTGGCTCTGGCTTAGGTGGAACAGTAGTTGTAGTTGTAGTAGAGCTAGTAGTTGTAGTAGAGCTAGTAGTTGTAGAACTTGTTGTAGTAGCTGTAGATCCATAATTGCAATCAATACTTATAACGCCTGTCCATTCAGAATAACTAGCATCTGTGTCATTGTCTGCTCTTACTTTTGCATAGAATGTATCTGCTGTTGTACCAAATATTGTTTCTCTGTAGCTAGCAGTAAATACATAACTCTTGTAAGACAATGCAGTTTCCCAACCAGTACTGTTAGCTACTGCATAATTAGTTTCTACAAAGTTATCGTTACTAAATGCTATTGCATATCTTTCAGGTGGACTCGATTCAAAGCCATCACTTTCTTGCCATGTAACAGTTATATTACCCTTAGTTGTATCTCCATCAGAATCACAAACAATTGATATATCATAAGGTGTTTGTGTAGGTACATGATCTGCTAAAGCTAATGGATAAGGTATTATTAAAAACATAACACCGCATAGGCTTAATAATTTATTAAGCATTACATTACTGCTTGAATTAGCACCACTAACGCCGAAACAGCAACTAACCAGCCGCTTAATTCAGCTCTTGATATTTTTTGATTTACTTTTTCATGCAATTGATCTATGCGATCATTTAACTTTTCTTGACCTTCCAAAATTAGCAAACTTAATTCTTTTGCTGTTAAACCGTTAGTTCTTTCATTTGACATATAGCAATATTACCATATTTAAAATAGGCTTAAACAATTTGATATTTAGAATGTTTCTTTAGGTTTATATTGCTCAAGGGCGTGTTGTAAAACTGTAATACTTGAACTTAAAAAAGCTACCGATATTAGTTGAAATAGCTCAGCATCTATAATGCCAGTGCTAGTTGCTAAATATAAAGAAATTGCTGATTGTAAACCAGTACGAAAAGCTTTTGCAAACATAAATTTCCAATATGCTTTCCAGTCTTTTTTATTGTTTGTCAATTTATATCCTTTCAATACAATTGTAATATTAAAGTTAATGCAACTTATCTAGCTGATATTTGTTTCACTTTATAATTAGTACATTTTTCATTCATGCACCTAAAGTATTTATTAAATATTTCTAAATATTGTTTGCATATTCGACAAGTTAACTTCAAATAACCTCTATTGTATTTTATTTAATTGAAGTGCCTTAATAATATTTAACTCTGAAATAATTTTGTCATATTTTTGATCAACTGTATTTGTTAAAACTACATCTTCAGTTGCTTTATTTGATAAACCCGATAAATTAATATTTGAATATTTAATTGTAACTTTTTCTTTTGCAATTAAAGCATCTCTAACTTTAGGATAAAACTTTTTATAAGCATCACCTGATCCGCCTACAAAACCATCTTTACCTTTATCAAGATCTTGTTGAGTTTCTCCTATCAAGAGACATCCCGCGGTATGTTGATCCGTATTTCCGGTATGAATGAGGATATATTTAAAATTTGGTACGTCTTGTAACTCTAACATTCCTTTATGAAATGTAGATCCATACCTAGCTTTATATTTTGTATCAAAACCCCCAACATTTCGAAATTTTATTTCGTATTCGCCTAAAGGAATTGCTGTTTCAGACATAACTTTAATATCTCTTACTTCATCTTCTAAAGTAAAACATTCAAATACGCCATCAACAAACAGCATGCCGTTAGTAGCATCTTTACCAAATTGAGTTCTTACTACGTCTAACTTCATACTTTATATTATACTATCTAATAACATTGATATTGCTCCATTTGTTATCCCCACCTATAACCATAGTTAATATTCCAGGATTACTTGCATCTCCAGCTGTTGATTCAAACCATTGCGATCCGCTATCTAAGGTTGGCGCTTGCACAATTAACCTGGATGAAGTTTCATAGGCTGAGAAAAAATGATAATGTCCCATTAACAAAATGTCTGCATCTGCAATTGCATTTCTGCTTAATGACTGATCAGCTAACCACTTTTTTGCTTTAGCTTGAGCGTTGGATCCGCCGCGCATTTGATGCCCGTGAACAAGGCAAAGTGTAATTCCAGATATATCAAAAGTTAAACTCAATTTATTTTCTGGTATAATAAATTTTAATTTATCTTTATAAGCAGGAGATTCATTGAATATTTCATATAGCTCTTCACTTAACTGAACATCTCTATTATCCCCAAACGAAGTAAACGCTTTTCCGTTGCGACGTGATTCCCCATGATTTCCGCCAATAAACGCAACTAGGCCTTCTTTAAATAGCGGCATTAATTGTGTAATCAAACTATATGCCATACGCCTAGCAACTTTTTGTTGTTGACGATAATCTAATTCAACTTCAAATTCTTGCATAGCATAAAAATCTGAACACCCCTCAACTATGTCACCCAGCCCAGCAAATAAAACACGATCAATATTCTTAGTTTTTTTAAGTTGTTTTATTTCATTAATAATTTTAGGTATGGCTGCAGAAAATCTTTCAACAGTTTCAGTTGTCCCTTTTTTTCCAATTTGCCAGTCACTTAACGCTACTACAAACGTTTGGCCTACTGCTTTGTCAATTTTTACTGCAGGTTTTTTAGCTTTAGCTTCTTTTAATAATAATTTAAAATCACTATCTGCCATGTAGTTTTTATTTGAAACAATCTTTGCTTTGAAATAATAAAAGCGCTGTACTTCACCAGCACCCATATTTGCATCCCAATACCTGATCTCTGCAGTTCCTGGAACAACTGAATAATTTTCGGCTTCTTCTCCAAAATAATCATATAGCTGCTCTTTCCAATTTATTTTGTTAGTTGCCTGCGGCTCAGAAACAATTTCACCTGATTTAGTTACTTCACTATACTTATATCCAGGTTTAAACTTAGGAGGATGCTCTATTTTATTTTTTCTTTTACGTGGTGCTTTATCACTATAAGTTTTTTTAAACTTTTCTAAATCACTCATATAAACCTAATCGAAGATCTTTAAACCATCTTCTTACAGTATTATGCGAATGATTTTTTAATTCTTTATAATTTTCAATCATATAAATAGCCAGCGCTGTATCGCTCATATTTAGATCTTCTGCTTCTTTAACTAATCTTTTAGCTTCTATTAATAGCTTAGGATTTTTTTGTAAAAAAGCAGACTTGCCTGTTAAATTAGAATTGTAACTATTGGCAAACTTTTTAAGTGTCATATTAGCCTCCTGTTTATATAATTATTATAAACATAAAAAAAGACAGTTTTAGCTATTTCTTGAATAATTAAGATAACTAAATAGCAAAAGCCTACGCTCTTTACTAGCTAATGATCCAACATTTCGCCCATCATAAATATCATGATGCAATTTACATAGCATAGCTACATTTTCTATATCATATTTGCGTTGTTTATTACCGCCCATACCAATTCCGTGAATGTGCGCTAATTCAAGCTTTTGCTTGTAATTAATACACTCTGGCCATTCACACCTGTTATTTGCACGATCTAATGCGATTAAACGCATTTCTTGTAGTTGTGTCAAATTATTCTGGTTTTGGGTGTGCAGCTTTTACAGCGTCAATGTGATTTTGAAACGTAGTTGTACTGTTTTTTCCGTCCCAATAGATCATATCTAATTGATCAGCAATAGATCCATAAGCTTCTTGTCTAGCTTGTTTATAACCATTTTCTTGTTGGTCAAACTTACTATTAGCTAAATCAGTTATTGCCTGTGCATAATCACTATCTGTAAATTCTAATCTTTGCGAATTGACTTGCTTATACATTGGTTTAGCTTCCTCAATTTCTTGAGTTGCTACTACTGTTAGTTCTTCTAATGTTGCCATAATTATCCTTTCTATCTTATCATACTTTATTTAATTACTTCTTTAAACCATATAAAGTGAATGTTCCACTTTCTATTGTGCCACCACCATTAAAATTTCCTATTGAAATTCCATTGTGTGCTTCTGTAACTGTATAAACTCCACCACCCTGTACACCTAATGCTCTTGAACTTGCACTATTATAAACAACTTGTTCACAGGTAAAAAAACTGTACTCTGAACTATTGTTGAAGTTAAAAAGATATATTGTATTTGCCATACCATTTTCCTCTACTGACCAACCACCTGCTACTGGAAAGAAAGTTTCATTGGTATAAGGTAAATTAGAAAATGTAGTATCTGTTCTTAATCCTTTAAAAGCACAATCATAATTAGCAGTTGTTACAGCAGTTCCACTAGCTAAAAATCTCATATCAAAATCATTTGGACTTGTTGAACAAACCATAGTATATTGCACTAAATACACATCATAAGAACTATCCCAATTTGCACCACCTAACTCAACTGTTGATGATGTTGATGTAACTATTTCTTCATCTATTTTTATTAA
>Ga0115546_1002158_pt1 | contig 11533 bp, 7 predicted proteins | sample COGITO_mtgs_1004_FD_87186 | JGI IMG/M metagenome (GOLD analysis project Ga0115546, IMG submission 87186) | Pelagic marine microbial communities from North Sea - COGITO_mtgs_100413 | ecosystem: Environmental > Aquatic > Marine > Epipelagic | place: Germany:Helgoland, sampling site Kabeltonne...
AGGGCGCGGCTATGTTGCGGGTATCTTTGAATCAGGCTTAAACGATCCTGAACCCCCTCTTAACGACATTCTCACCGGTAATACCAATGGTTTACTGATGGAGATTCTCTATTACAAAGCTCGTGGAAATCAACCGCTCATTGGCGGCAATGTTCCCTCTAGCGGCGGATCTGCCTCTTCTGGAGACTCGCAGCCACCACCGCCAGCAGAATCAGAACCAACCACCCCACCACCACCAGCAGAACCCGCACCAGAACCGCCACCGGCAGAACCTGCACCAACAGAACCTGCACCAGAATCAACGCCTATTCCAGTCATCATTGAACCTGCTGGAGCGGACTCTTCTAGTTCCTCTAATTCAGATGAGGAGATAGCGATCGCACCGATTTCATCGGTTGGTATTCCAGGCGACTCTGTCTGCCCCTTACCAACTGGCCCCATCAGCATTACTGACAAACGCTATGCCCGCAACGCCTGGAGATACTTTGCCGCTAATAACCAAACGACAGGGCTTGTTAACGATCGCAGCGACCTTGATGGCGTCACACTATGGGGCACAGGTGACTATCTCGCGGCTCTGCATGCGGCCTATAGCCTAGAGACAATCAACAGCAAAACTTTCGATGAGCGGGTGCGCCATGTGCTAGGCGCGCTTCGAGAACTTCCCTTATTTGCCGGGGAGCTGCCTCACCGCGCCTACAACTCCAAGACGCTAATGCCGACAGATTACGGTGGTAATCAGATAAGTGGCGACGGCTGGTCGGGTTTAGATGTCGGGCGCTTGCTCGCCGCGCTGCATACCCTTAAAGCTTGTCATCCGCAATATACAGATGCCATTGATGAGATCGCTCTCGACTGGTCTTACCTGCGAGTGGTTCGTAATGGACTTTTGGCCAATGCGAACCTACGAGTAGACGATCGGGGACGCGATCGCATTCGCGTCCATCCAGCCACGCTGCTCGGCTACGAAGAATACGCTGCTAGAGCCTTCCAACTCTGGGGCTTCGATGTTTCGCGCTCAGTCGTCGGCAATGATTATGAGACTGTTGAAGTAGAAGGTCAACCTGTTCCTCTTCAGCGGAAAGATGCTCGGCCCTCGGGTGAAGAAATCTCTCTTAATACCACCAGCACACCGTTCATTCTCTATGGGTTGGAATTTGGCTTTGATCCCAAAATGCGCGCTCACGTCGACGCTATTTTTCAGGCCGAAGCAGCTCGCTACGAGCGAACAGGTAACTTCAGTGCCTCAGGCACAACTCTCCCGTTATTAGATCCTCATATTGTCCACAGCACTTTGGTAAGTAACGGGAAACCGTGGAAAACAGTCAGCGATATAGGCGAAGAGATTTCTCAACATCGAATGGTCAGTACGGCAGTGGCCTTTGCCTATCACACGCTCTATCCAGACCATCCTTACAGCCAGGCGCTTTGGCGAGCCACCCTCGACCTATACAATCCTACCCTGGGTTATTACGAAGGCTTTGTAGAGCGTACTGGCGCAACAGCCGTTGGGTTTTCAGGTGGAACAAACAGCCTGATTTTGCAGGCTCTATTGCACAAAAACACCCAAGAACAGCCTTTGATTCAGCCTAAAACTGACTTTAAGTCTCCTTGGTGGCAAGAGGTTCGCAGAGGAGACTCTGGACAGGGCTTGCCGGAAGAAGTGGCGCTACCCATCGACTTTATAGTCAACGAAGACAGTCATTATTGGATCTCTCAGGACGAGCCTACCAGCCTACCAGCAGAGATATCGTTGCTGCCATCCTCTACTAATTTGCCCATTCCTACAATATCTGAGACTGAAATGACTGAAACTGAAACTTTCGGTACTGAGCCTTCCAATACTGAAGCTTCTGATACTGAAGCTTTTGATGCCGAAGTTCCCTCTATTGAAGTAGTGGCCACTGCCGAACCGATTAAATTAGGGCCGCTTAGTGAAAGCGATCAGCAGGCCGCTCAGGTCGCTTGGACTTACCTTGACAACAATTGGCGCTCAGAAACGGGTCTAGTTGATGCCGTAGAAGGCTATCCCTGGACAACACTATGGGATCAGGGCAGCGCGATTCTTGGACTCCACTCAGCTTATCAGCTAGGTCTGTTATCCCCATCAAAATTTGAGCAACGCCTAGATCGACTGCTCACCACCCTAAAAGAGTTGCCCTTACCTGCGACGGGCTTGCCAAACAAAGCCTACAGCACGACTACGGCTGAAATGCGATCGCTTGGCAATGCCCCCGACCCTAAGGGACTCAGCGGATGGTCAGCGTTAGACACAGCTCGCTATTTACTCAGCTTAGATATGCTACGCACTCACTATCCAGTGTATGGCGATCATATCAAAAGCATTATCCAACGCTACGACCTCGCGCTTCTAGAACAAGACGGTCAGCTTACAGGCAGCGGAAAATCTTCTAGTGGTAAGCTACAAACTTGGCAAGAGGGCCGACTCGGGTACGAGCAATACGCAGCCTATAGCCTGCAGCGCCCTGGCATTGAGGCTGAAAAAGCGCTATACGATCCGCCCGTTGAATCAGTATCTGTTGACGGCGTTTCTCTTCAGGTAGATCTTCGCAACCAAGCTAATTCTAATGCACTCAATCCGCTTACTAGCGATCCTTACACGCTTTGGGGGCTAGAGCTAGGCTGGCCCGAACCGCTTCTAATCCAAACCGAGCGTCTTTTAGAGGCCCAGAAAAAGCGATTTGAGCGCACTGGCATCCTCACTGCCGTAAACGAAGACTCACTGGATCGTCCTCCCTATTTTCTCTACTACAGCGTTTATGCCAACGGCGAAGCTTGGCCAGCTTTGACCGCCACCACCGCTGCCTATCCTAACCTGCGCACGCTAAGCACTAAAGCAGCATTTGCCTGGTCAGCACTTTTCCCTAAAGACACCTACGCACAGAGCCTGCGGAGCGCTGTTCAGTTTTTGAGCGATCTTCAGCGAGGTTACTTTGCAGGCCGCTACGAAAACCAAGCCCTTGGCCCTAACAAATCGCTCAACGTTAACACAAATGCCATCGTTCTAGAATCTCTTTTATACAAAGCAAGGGGAGAGCGACCGTTGATATGGGCTTAATGCTTTAAACCTTGCTTCATCTTACGCACCATTATTGAAACTAAAAATCATCTCTCATGAAACTCTCTCAAAAGTCTCCCAATAGATTCTCTCATCGGTTTTTCCATCCGATTAGTGCTGCTCGCCGTGTCACCTGTTTTGGTCTACTAGTCGGTCTACTCAGCAGTTGCAGCACCACTATCGCAACTTCATCTGGCAACCCAGTAGCAAACGCCTCCGCTCCTAAACGAATTTCACTCAAGGCGACTTCAGGCGTTAGCAATACCGAGATGTGCGGAAAGCTTACTTCTCCCCTTACTGCCGAAGAACAGACCTATGCTAAAGTCGCTTGGCAATATTTCCTCAACAACCAGCAGCCTGATACCGGCCTAGTCAATGCCGCTGATAGCTATCCTTCTGGGACGCTTTGGGATCAAGGCAACTATCTCACCGCGCTCAACGCTGCTCTGTGGCTAGATCTAATCGATGCAGAGGAATTTGACCAACAGCTGATCTCATTTTTAGATGGATTGGTTAATTTGCCACTGTTTGAAGGCACGTTGCCCCACAAGGTATATAACAGCGCTACTGGGCAGATAGTAGACTATGGCAATAATCCTACCGAGCGAGGGCTAGGGTGGTCGGCGCTTGATATTGGCCGAATGCTAGCAGCTCTCGACATCGCACGTACCTGCCACCCTCAATATGCTGAGGCAATTGAATCGGTTGTTGATAGCTGGGATTTGAAGGCGTCGATTAAACAGGGCGAATTGTACGGAACAACCGTCGGCGATGATGGAACCACTCAAGAAGTTCAGGAGGGCCGCTTAGGCTACGAAGAATACGCCGCTCGCGGTTACGAGCTTTGGGGCTACAGTGTGCCCCAAGCAATCAGCTTAAAGCCAATGACAGAAGTAGAACTTGAGGGTGTCAAAATCCCGGTCGATAGTCGAGACTTTGCAACAACTAATGCCAACAACTACGTCGTCAGCGAGTCATACATTTTAGACGGTATTGAATTTGGGCTTCCTACAGATCTCAAGGACTATGCCAAACAACTCTTAGCTGCCCAAGAAAACCGCTTCAAGCGCACGGGTAAACTCACGGCTGTTTCTGAAGACAATATCGATCAGGCTCCTCACTTTCTCTACAACACAGCCTATGCCAATGGTGAAGACTGGGCCGTTATCACCGATAAAAACGAGGCCTACCCTGAGCTACGGACACTCAGTACCAAAGCTGCCTTTGGCTGGCGCTACCTTTTCCCTGAAAATGACTACGCCCAACAAGTGTTCGATGTCGCCAAAACGCTTCAAGACCCAGATGGAAAAGGGTTTTATGCCGGTCAATACGAAACAAGCAAGCAACCCAACAAGATTTTGACTGGCAATACTAACGGCCTCATTCTTGAAATTCTCTACTATAAAGCCAGAGGAAATCAACCCGTTATTAAGTCGACTAAATGAGGAACCGGCTAGTTCAACGACCATCGATCAAGCAAACATATTTTGCCTCTCTGCTCCGTTATCTCACCCGCAGTTTCTACAGACTCTTTTGTTTTTCTCACAGTCTATTTTATAGGCACATCATGTCATGACAGCCGTTACCACACTTGAGAGCTTACCTGCTTTCGCGGGTAATACGCGATCGCAACTCAAAAAAAGAACGCTTCTTTTTCGCTACCTGGCTATTATCAATTTGACATTGGGCGCTTGGTACTTAGTTTGGCGGACGCTGCATTCAGTGAACTGGCATGCTTGGTGGATAGCTGTGCCTCTACTGCTAGCCGAGATATATGGGTACTTCGGTGGAGTGCTCTTTATCACTGGCCTATGGCGACCGATTGTCCGGCAGGTGCGATCGCTCTCACAGCTCTCACCGAAAATGGCTATTCAGAATTGGCCAACGGTAGATATTTTTATTACTTGCTACAACGAACCTGCCGAGATGGTAGAAGAGACAGCCCGTGCAGCCCTAGCTATTGATTATCCACCAGAAAAATTAAGAGTCTATATATTAGATGATGGCAATGCTGAAACTATGCGGGCTATGGCTGAGCAAGTTTGCTTAAAAGACTTACAATCTCCCGCCGTGCGGCACTATTCTCAGGCTCTACAATCAGAACGAGAGCAAATGGTCGCAAAACGAAACGAACTAGAAACAGCTTTACGAGAGTTAGAAAATCTAGAGAATACATCTGTATCTATCTCTTCTCAGCTGTCTTCTCCTCAGCCATCCTCTTCCCAACAGTTGATTCAAAGAGCTGTCACGCTACTTAGCCCAGAGCAAAATAATCTAACCCAACAAATTTTCACAGAGATTAACCGCTTAAACAAATCTATTCATAAGAAAGAGATTGCCCTTTCTAATCTTTCTCGCTGCCGCTATATCGCTAGGCCCAAAATTAAAGGACGCGCTCACCACGCCAAAGCAGGAAACATAAATTACGCTGTGTTCTCTGGTAAAACAACCGGCGATTTCATTCTCACGCTAGATGCCGACCACATTCCCAAGCCGGAGTTTTTGCAGCGAGTGCTGCCTTATTTCTTCTCATATAACCTACGACAGGGAAAGTACGAGTCTAATTCCATTGCGTTTGTTCAAACCCCACAAAGCTTTTACAATCTACCGGCCAAAGATCCCTACGGCCATGGAGCCAGATTATTTTATGGCCCAATTCAGCAGGGAAAGGACGGCCTAAATTCGGCCTTTTACACAGGAACCAACGCTATCTTGCGTCGTGAGGCGCTGGTGACTATGGGCTTGCAAAACTTTTCTCAAATGTTTGCAGAAGATAATTCTAGGCTGAGCGAGTTCGAACTGATCGGAGGGGTTTCTAGCGCCAGTATTACTGAAGATATGAACACGGCTATGCGTCTCCATGCCTCAGGATGGAAATCTATTTATCATGATGAGATTCTTGCAGTTGGACTTGCCCCAGACGATCTAAGCTCTACGCTAAAGCAGCGGCTGCGATGGGCACAAGGAACTCTACAGGTGTTACAAACTGAAAACCCTTTACTGAAGCCAGGCCTGAGCTTTTGGCAGCGCCTTCAATACTTTCAAACAATGTATAGCTATTTTTCAGGGTTTGCCACACTGGTCTTTTTGGCTTGTCCGCTCATCTACTTCTTTAGCGGTGTCATACCAATAGATGCCTATGGTGCTGAGTTTACCTTACATTTTTTACCTGTATACATTGTTAACCGGATCACCTTTGTTACGATTGCCTGGGGCATCTCTGCAGCGGAAATTTGGCGTTGCGAACAATATGCAGTGGCCCTTTTCCCGCTGTTTATCGAAGCAGTCGTGAGTGTTTTTCTTAAAACTTCCCTATCTTTTCAGGTGACGCCCAAAGAGCGCCAGTCCGGCGTATATCTCAATTTAGTATGGCCTCAGCTAACAATTGCTTGTTTGTTGATTATGGGCATTCTATGGGCGGGCGGTCAGTTGGCGATGGGTCATTTGGCTAACCCCGGCACTTATTGGGTCAACGTGGCTTGGAGTCTATATAGTCTCAGTTTGCTTGGGTCAGTGATTCGCGCGTCATTCTGGTCGCCACCCGCAGAAAGTTCATAGAAGAATACATCTGCACTCGTATTATTAGCTCGCCAAGCAAAACGCTTGTAGTTCAGCACTGGCTATAGACCTAAATTAAAACTGAAAAACTGTTAGAAGGAAATAACAATGAGTAATCCAAATGTGGTCATTCGAACTGAAGATAGACTTGATGTGAATAGCAGCGAAGATCTGCGCCGTGAGATTATGGATGCCTTAGATAAGGAACCCAAAACAATTTTAGTAGATTGCCAGGATGTCACTTTCATGGACAGCTCTGGCCTCAGTGCCATGGTGATGGCGCTCAAACTGTCTAGGGAAGCAAACATTCACCTAGCACTGTGTTCTGTTGGTGAACAAGCTAGATTATTGTTTGAACTAACTGGAATGGATAGAGTATTCGATATTTTTGAGGATAGAGCTGCTTTTGAGAAAACAGTCGAACAGCCTGTCTAAGCTAATCCACGACTAATTCACAACGATTTCAAATGCTTTAGCGTCCCGTAGTAAACCAGGCTGTGTACTCATAGCCTGGTTTATTTGTAATAGCAAAAAGAGACGATGCCTAACTCCTAAGAAACGCACTCGGCAAAGTCAGATTTAGGAACGAGGTCAACCTCTAAGAATGGAGCTTTTTGGTGTAGCTGGTTGAGCATCCGCTCACGATATTTTTCTTTATAAGATTAGCACCAGGGTCAACGTAATGCCAGCCTTCGACCATGCTGCTGAAGCATGGTTGCGATGATTAAAAAGAGTTAGTGACATTCATAACTCATTCAAATATCAATCCCTTATTCTCTGTTGACGGGAAGTAAAACGATAATGGCCTTACCTATAGATCAAACACTATCGACTATTTTGATCGTAGACGATGATTTGTTCATGCGTAGACTACTGCGCATACTATTAGAATCTGCTCAGTATCGAGTTATTGAAACTGAGGATGGACAACAGGGTTTGAATGCTTATCAGCTACATCATCCAGACATTGTTTTGATGGACGCTCAGATGCCTGGCATGGATGGGTTTACCTGCTGTTCAAAGCTAAAAGAATTACCCAACGGCACCTACACACCCGTGCTAATGGTAACAGGGTTAGACGATGCAAATTCCGTTAATTTGGCTTTTGACGTAGATGCTGCTGACTACATTACTAAACCAATTAATCCGAATGTTTTGCTTGGGCGGGTACGTCGCATTTTACAAGCAACCAAGGCAGAAAACGCGCTTAGGGCTCAGCATGAAATATTGCAGACTGAATTGCAGCAAGCGGCGGAGTACGTAAGCGCGTTATTGCCAAAGCCCTACACAGAGAAAGTTGCTATCAATCGTCAGTTTCAGCCTTCTCTTCAATTGGGCGGAGATGCTTTAGATTACCACTGGCTCGATGAGAATAACCTCGTCGTTTATTTAATAGATGTGGCCGGCCATGGCGTGAAGTCAGCTTTGCTATCAGTGTCTGTTTTGAATATCTTGCGAGCACAATCACTGCCTCAGTCAGATTTCTATCGTCCCAGCTCCGTTCTGAATGGGTTGAACCAAGTATTTCAGATGAGCGATCGCGGCGAAGATTACTTCACAATGTGGTACGGCGTGTATAACTGTCACAGTCGCAAGCTTACCTATGCCTCTGCTGGGCATCCCCCCGCCTTATTAGTTTCCTCAAAAGGTGATGCCTCTGTGACGAAGTTAGATACTGGCGGCATCCCGATCGGCATGCTACCGGAATTTGACTTTGATGAAGCTGATCGGTTGGTAGAAGACAGCGCACATCTCTACGTTTTTAGTGACGGTGTCTATGAAATTCCTCAACCGGGGGGCGTTATTTGGGGACTAGATAACTTTATCCAGGTACTCCAACAATACCAACGAGACGAAATTTTTAATTTAGACTACGTCTTGGATAAAGTTAAGGAAGTTAATGGCACTTCTAGATTGGAGGATGATTTCTCGCTCATTGAGGTTATTCTAACCTGAAAAGAACCAATAGGCGAAGAAGATCCCACGAGCTGTAGGAGTAGTTGAATTACAACTACTCCTACAGCTTTACTCACACACTTCTTATAACGCTGTCAGACAGCAACAACCTTGCAGAAAAAATTACATTGAAGAGCTGTCGGCATTCCACAATGCTACAGCGACTGAACACTAAATGCCTGGTCAAAAGCCTCACGGCTTTCAAAAACCTTAAACAGCTTATCCAACTTAGTAATTCTAAAAATCACTTCAACTTGAGTGCTCATGGAACAAATAAATAGCTGACTGTCTGCTTTATTAGCCTTCTTTAACGCCGAGACTAACGCACCAATCCCCGAGCTGTTCATAAACGTAACCTCCTGAAAATCCAAAAGGAAAACTGCTGGACCATTTTGAGCCGCGTTCACGATTTCATCACACCAACTATTTGCGCTGCTTCCATCTAAAACGCCATTGTGCTTCAACACTTGTACGTTAGGAGTCATGAGGTTACCTCTTAGATCAATAAGTCTTTTATAAGCTGAACGCATGCTTTATCGCATTCAATAAGTCATAAGTTAAAGTTTGGAGAGGCCCAGCAGTCTCATTTTTTGTTAGCCCAAAACTTTCGAATGGTCAAACAGTTGAGATTTTCTGCCGCTTGAGCATAGCTAAAATGGTCTGCAATCTGATTGATAATCCATAGGCCTCTTCCTCTTTCTGCATATAAAGGGATAGATTCTGGTAGCTGAATTAAACGCTCTTCGAGATTGAATCCTTTCCCCTGATCCCAAATGCGCATTTGAATCATTTCATCTGTAGTAGTCACCTCTATCTTAGCTAGGGGAGTTATCTCCGAGGACGAGTGCGTATGATAGATTGCGTTTTCAACAGCTTCCCCGAGAGCAGTAACACAAGCAGCCCATACCGTATCTTCAACAAAGCTGGGCTGAAGACTAGAGAACCAGTTTATTGTCTGAATATAGCCAGCTTGGTCAGTATTAAACTGGCGGACAAAACATTGACGCGACACATCTTTTCCCCGTCACAAGCTATTGCATCAATAAATCATTTCTCCCCAGACGTGCATGGTTTGCGATCAATCAATAAGTACTGTTTTACAGTACATGATGATTGGCTAGCGAGATAAGTCTTCGAGATACGAATCTGTCCGGCTTTATAATATCTTCTAACAGTGTTAGAGTGCCCGGCTGAAATGAGTAAAAAACATAATTTTCGTTCACCTGACGATCAAAAGTCACATTTCGCGATACGCCGCAGCTGCTATTGATCCCTTTTTGCCGGGTATTATAGTCCTGTTAGCTAACATAGAATGCCAATTGAAAAGGACACCGTCTTTTTAGAATAGTTGACGACAATCTAGATTTGAGACTGTCTCGATAAACATGTCTGAGCTTTCCTCAAAACTAGTAAAGCTCGTGGCTTCTATAGTGTTTACTCAAAGATTTAAGCTCAACGACTTCAATCAAGTACCAGAGGAAAATATTGATGAGATTAGAGTTTAAGGGATTTCATCCCAAAGATGCTGACAATGAAGTTTCTGTTGCTTTGACAAACGAGGGGGTTGAATATTCCAATTCTGATACTCGTGCGTTTCAATTCATTCCTTACAACCAGATTGCTGGATTCTCCGGCTGGATTCCGGTGTATGGCTCAATACATATCTACAGTACTAATCCTAATTTGACAGTTCATGTCAACTTTCCCCCAGAGGTCGCTGCAGAATATCTCCACAAAATTCAAACTATCCTCAAAGCTAGGATTATGCCAGCTAATGCGTCCGAGCGGGTTGGGGCGATTGCCTAGTCGTCTACTCAAAGATTCTTCCAATCAGCTTCGAAAAACCTCGCCAGAGAACTCTAGCGAGGCTTTTTAAGGTCTATATGCTGCGGCTATTGGTTATACCCACTCTTTAAGGATCCTCTTTGATCTGGGCTGAGTAGCAATTCAGATCAAAGAGGATTTTGTCAATGGTGAATAGAATCTAGGCCATCCGTTCTAGGTGGCTGTCAGCACTAAACACTGTCAGCACTAAACATAGAGAACGGAAGTATCGGTTAGCGCAAAGTTTGAATTTTCTTGGAGAACACCGACTAATTCATCGTTGGCGCTCAAACTACGGCTGCCGTCCATATCTCGATAGATACCAGTATCGCTACCGAGAGAGCCTAGGACATAATCATTCGCAGAGCCGTTGAGCTGAAGAATATCCTGGCTGCCGTTGAAGTCGGTGATAAGAGCGTGGTCTCCCCATTCGGATGCTACACCTCCACCTTGCATGTAGTAGGTTCCGCTGCGATCGCCCAAGACGAAAGTATCAGCGCCGCCCCCCCCGGTTAGTACATCGACAGTCCCTGCACCTCTGCCCTGTTCAGTTTGAACACCAATCAGCAGATCGCTGCCACTACCGCCGTCTAATATATCGTTGCCAGCGCCACCTTCGAGAATGTCATCCCCGGCACCACCATAGAGTTGGTCTTGACCCTCTTCTCCATAAAGCTGGTCGCTGCCAGTGCCACCGAAAAGAGAATCCTCGCCATCGCCGCCAAAGAGCTGATTGAATCCATTGTCTCCATACAGTTCGTCGTTGCCGCCTTCGCCAAAGAGCTGATTATTGCCTTGGCCCCCAAACAACTTATCATCGCCGCCGCCACCTTTAAGGGTGTCATCACCGACGTTTGCCAGTAGCATATCGTTGCCGTCACCGCCTTCGAGGAAGTCAGTACCGCTACCACCGAGTAGCTGATCGTCGCCGCCGCCACCCCTAAGGATATCGTTGCCACTCCCGCCTTTGAGAATGTCGTTGCCATCGCCGCCATCGAGGATATCGTTGTCGTCGCCGCCATCGAGAGTATCGTTGCCACTCCCGCCGCTCAGGGTATCGTTGCCGCCCGCACCGTACATTTTGACGGCAGTCGAACCGCTAGCGCTCAGGGTATC
>Ga0115546_1002161_pt1 | contig 11526 bp, 10 predicted proteins | sample COGITO_mtgs_1004_FD_87186 | JGI IMG/M metagenome (GOLD analysis project Ga0115546, IMG submission 87186) | Pelagic marine microbial communities from North Sea - COGITO_mtgs_100413 | ecosystem: Environmental > Aquatic > Marine > Epipelagic | place: Germany:Helgoland, sampling site Kabeltonne...
TCAATAAATTTTGCGTAGGCTTCTTTGAAGCCTTTGGGGGTAGTCACCACGCCATCATTCCAGATACAGCCCTCATCACCAGACTGATAAATCGGTGCCAGTTCGTTTTCACTAAACTTTGCCGCTTCAGTAAAGATAGCCTCGAGCATATCTGGAGTAGCTTCTGCTCCACCCTCAACGTCTTTAAATTTGCTCTGCATATCCATAACATCGTTGAACAAAAATAATAAATCTTTTACCGGCGCTTTGTAATTGGGCATTAACTGGATCCTATGAAATTAAACCATCAAGATGGGCTTGATCGCCCTTCTCGTTGTACAGTGAAAATCGTTTTTTGCCCACGAGCTGCTTAGTGTAAAACAACACGCCCGAGGGCAAAAATAAAGGTCGATGAAAGTTAACATCAACCGAGTAGCCTGCGTCGGGAAGTTCGTCTTCCAGAGCTGCTAGGCACCGTGCCTTGCTCCACATACCGTGGGCAATGGCCTGCTTGAAACCAAATAATTTTGCGGTGATATCAGACAGATGAATCGGGTTGTAGTCGCCAGAGACCCGCGCATAACGACGACCAATATCCGCGCCAATAGCCCAGTTTTGCGGCTCTCCTTCACGGCTGATAACGGCTCTGCGTTTCTGCTTCACATCGGTTTTACAGCGGTGTAAGAACGTCGAGTTGCTCAGCCATACGGTTTGATTATCAATTGCGGCACTAACATCAATATCCCATTCCAAGCCACGGCTGGTGAGTATCGATCCGCCGACTGCGGCGGTCATGCTCAGTGGACGTTGAATATCAAAAGACTCCAACACCGATATCTGATTGCGCAGATGTACCTGACCCATAGCTTTTATGGGGAAGTCTTGCTGGGTCAGTATCTGTAAGAACAGCGGGAACGCCAACATATGTAAGTAGGTCGCAGGCAGATCACCCTGAGCGTTAAAACCACAGAGTTTCTTATAGGCTGCCAGATGCTGGGCATTAATAATGAGGTCATTTACCTGAGTACTTAACCCAGGTAAGGCATCACCAATCTCATAGGTCCCAGACTTAAAAGCGGCCTTACCCAACAGGGTCGGCATGCTCGGAAGCTCAGGCATCACCATGGGTGGCCTAGAATGAGTTGGCGGTGTTTGCTTTGATGCAGCTTTATTCATAATGTTCATAGTGCTTACAGGCTCCTTGTTAGTCATTGGCACTAAAAATGAACGGTTTGTCATTTCGGCCAATTAGGTATAATGGCTATCCTTTTCTTGAGTCGTCAGTATGACAGGTCTAACCGATTCCGGTACTTTGGTACGCTTGGCCTATAAGGGCCTAGTCAATCTCGGCGTTGATGCCGATGAAGTACTGCGCCGTTCCGGGCTTGATCCCGCTGAGCTTTATCAGGCCAATCTGCGTACCAAATTCTCTGGCCAGCCCAGGTTTTGGAAGGCGGCTGTCGAACTCTCTGGTGATCCCTGTATCGGTCTGCATCTGGGCGAAGAGATGCCTGTCTACAAGGGTCAAATTCTAGAATATCTATTTTTGAGCAGCCAAACCTTTGGCGATGGTCTGCGCAGGGTTCTCAACTACCAGCGCCTAATCAGTGACGCTCTCCACGGTCAGATTACTGAAACACCCAGCCCCTGCTTAACCAGCTATTTCTCAGAGCACCAACATGCCACCTCTCATCTCGCCGAAGCCATGGTGCTGGGCCTAATTAAAGGCTTTCAGGCGGTGACCGATGGAACATTTAAACCTGAAAAAATTGTATTTAACCATCCTCCAAACACAGATATCGCTGAATATCAGCGCATTTTTCAATGCCCTGTGGCGTTTAATGCCAAGTCGTTTCAGTTGTTTTTCCCTGCCTCCATGCTTAGTTATAGATCACTTTACGCGGAACCTGAACTACTTAATTTACATATTCAAGCGGCAGATCAACATTTGGCCGTTCTGCAGCAACAGGATTTAATGTCCGAGGTTCGCAGCCAGCTTGGCGCCCTGCTCGAAAGCGGCGAAACTACCTTAGCAAATGTCGCCAACCGACTTGGGGTTACACCCAGACATCTGCGTCATCAGCTGGATTTAGCGGGCACCAGTTTTCAGCGCCTGCTCAATGATTATCGCCACCGCCTGGCGCGACGGCTGCTGTCACAAACCGATGAGGGCATTAGTGAGATTGTGTATCTGACCGGGTTTTCTGAGCCCAGCACTTTTTATCGTGCTTTTAGACGCTGGGAAGGTACAACCCCCATAGAGTATCGGCAACAGCATCGCGTATAGCGCGACCTTTTAGCCTCAACAATAAGTCCCCGTGACTGCCATTTCATCAGCCCGCCACATCAAGTAGAATGCAGCCTTCCTTTTCGCCAATATCCACAGAGCAATCGCCCCTTATGAGCAACCCTACCAATCCCGCCTTTGAGCTTTTACGTGAGCAAGATATCCCATCGTTGAAAGTGCGTTATCAGGAGTACCGTCATCGCGTAACTGGAGCTCAGCATATTCATTTGGCGGCAGACAATAAGGAAAATGTATTTTTGGTGGCGCTGCGCACTGTGCCTATGGATTCGACGGGCGTGGCCCATATCCTTGAGCATACTGCACTCTGTGGCAGTGAGAAGTATCCGGTTCGCGACCCATTCTTTATGATGATTCGTCGCTCGCTCAATACCTTTATGAATGCGTTTACCAGCTCAGACTGGACGGCCTATCCCTTTGCCAGCCAAAACAAAAAGGACTTCAACAACCTGCTTGGCGTGTATCTGGATTCGGTGTTTTTTGCTCGTCTAGACCCTTTGGATTTTGCACAGGAGGGCCATCGGTTAGAGTTTGCCGAGCCTGCAGATACCAGCTCAGAGTTAACCTATAAAGGCGTGGTGTTCAACGAAATGAAAGGTGCCATGAGTTCGATTAATTCGACACTCTGGCAAACCATGAGTAAGCACCTCTACCCCACCAGCACCTACCATTACAACAGTGGCGGAGAGCCGGCAGATATTCCCGATCTTAGCTACAACCAGTTTAAGGCGTTTTACAAAACTCATTACCATCCCAGCAATGCCATTTTTGTCACCTTTGGTGATATTCCTGCCGCAGAGCATCAGGCAAGTTTTGAGCAGAATGCCCTGAGTCGTTTTGATAAACTGGATTGCCATATTGCCGTTAACAACGAACAGCGTTATACCGAGCCACAGTATTTTGAAGAGAGCTACGCTGCCGATGATCAGGAGCCCACTGAAAACAACACCCATATTATTCTGTCTTGGCTGCTTGGCGACTCAACGGATTTAGAAGCAACAATGCAGGCGCGCCTACTCTCAAGTGTACTGCTAGACAATAGTGGTTCTCCCTTACAAAAAGCCTTGGAAACCACCGATCTGGGCACTTCACCTTCGCCCATGTGCGGCCTTGAAGACTCTCAGAAAGAATTGGCCTTTGCCTGTGGTATTGAAGGTTCTAACCCTGAACAGGCGGATGCCGCTGAAGCGATGATTTTAGATGTATTGCGCGATGTTGCAGAAAACGGCCTGCCATTGGAGCAGGTAGCAGCCAGCCTACATCAGTTAGAACTTTCTCAGCGTGAAGTGTCTGGTGGTGGCTATCCCTATGGCCTCAATTTGATACTCACCTCTTTAACCAGCGCGACACATCGCGGCGATCCAGTCGCCCTGTTAAATCTGGACCCAGTATTAGAGAAGCTACAGCAGCAAATCCAAGATCCAGAGTTTATTAAGACGCTGGTTAAAGAATTACTGCTCAATAATCAGCACCGTATTCGCTTGGTGATGAAGCCAGATACCAAGTTAGCCCGACACAATGAACAGCTGGAAAAAGATCGCCTAGCAACGATTAAAGCCGGTCTTAGTGACGACGAAAAGCAAGCCATCGTCGACAGTGCCGCAGCACTCAAAGAACGCCAGGAAATGGAAGAAGACCTAGAGCTGCTGCCCAAGGTGGGCATTGAAGATGTACCCACAGAGTTTGCCTACGCCGAAAAAACAGCGGTTGCCAGTAAACCACTGCCGCTCACTAGCTACAGTGCGGGCACCAATGGTCTGGCCTACCAGCAAATTATTATGCCTATGCCGACATTTACCGAAGCGCAGATGGATCTACTGCCCCTATACAGCACCTGCGTGACTGAAATGGGTGTGGGTAGTCGAGACTATCAGCAAACTCAGCTCTGGCATTCCAGTGTTGTTGGTGCCTATTCTGCCTCGGCCTCGGTACGCTCAGATAAAGAGCATCTCGATCAACTGCATGGCAATATGAGTTTTTCCAGCAAAGGTCTAGCGCGCAATCAGCAGGCCATGAGTGACCTAATGCAGGAATCTTTAGAGCACGCTCGCTTCGACGAACTGTCAAGACTGCGTGAGCTAGTGTCGCAAATTCGTACCTACCGTGAATCATCTATCACCGGTAATGGCCATGTACTGGCAATGACCGCTGCGGCTAGTGGCCTTTCGGCCAATGGTTATCTAAGCCAACGCTGGGGCGGCATGGCCGGTCTTGCCAGCTTAAAAACACTGGACCAAAGTCTTGAATCAAATGCAGGTTTGGAAGCTTTGGCGGCCCAACTAGCCGCTATTCACAAGCTAGTGTTGCAACAGCCACGTCAGTATCTGCTGGTGGCCGAAGGGGAACGACTCCATGGGTTTGCTGAGGTTATGCAAAACAGCTTCTCTGACACTGGTGCCGTGCCTGCCAGTAATCTAATTAGTTACCAACCAACATTGGCGCCGGTCAATCATTGCTGGACCACCAATACCCAGGTGAGTTTCTGCGCCAAAGCCTACCCCACAGTACCCACTGACCATGAGGATGCTGCGGCATTGACCGTGCTCGGCGGCGTGCTGCGCAATGGCTTTTTGCACCGCGCGGTGCGTGAGCAAGGTGGTGCCTATGGTGGCGGCGCTTCCCAAGACAACCAGTCCGGTGCCTTCCGTTTTTACTCCTACCGTGATCCCCGAATTGCGGGCACATTGGAAGACTTTGATAACTCCATTAGCTGGGCTCTTGAGAACCCACTGGGTTATGACAAAATTGAAGAATCCATACTCGGCGTTATCGGAGGCCTAGACAAACCAGGTTCCCCTGCGGGAGAAGCCATTCAGGCTTTCCACAGCGAGTTAAATGGTCGCGGTAAAGCCTGTACGGTGAAGTTTAGAAATCAGGTACTTGCTGTGACTGAAGCAGATCTGAAACGTGTTGCCAGTACTTATTTAACGGCAGACAAGGCGCAGACGGCTGTGATTACCAATGCCGATTTAGCCGCTTCTACTGGTCTGGATATTATCAGCGCCTAATGGGTAGGACTAATGTGAAGAGCTAATGTGAAGGGCTAATATGAAAGATCTAGACCCCAAACGGGACAACCTATTTGCCAACCCCCTGGGGGCTGTGCCTGGCTTTGTATTTGATCAGGCCGTGGTCGACGTTTTCCCAGATATGATTAGCCGCTCTGTGCCCGGTTACGAAACCATCGTCGCTCATACCGGCGAATTGGCCGCACGCTTTGTGCAGCCGAGCACCAACTGCTACGACTTAGGCTGCTCTCTCGGGGCTTCAACACTAGCCATCAGCCAAAACATCGAAGGACGTGATGCGACGATTGTGGCCGTCGATAACGCCAGCGCCATGCTGGAAAAGTGCCAGATTATTTTAGATGCCAACAGCGCCACCACTGAAACTCAATTGGTTAATGGAGATATCTGTGATATCGACATTACCAATGCCTCGCTAGTGGTTATGAACTTCACATTGCAGTTTGTACCCCTGGAAAAGCGTCCTGCCCTGCTCGAAAAAATCTATCAGGGGCTTAACCCAGGTGGCTGTTTAATTATTTCAGAAAAACTAAGTTTTGAACCTGAATCACTCAATACCTTACTCAGCGATTTGCACCATGGTTTTAAGCGCGCTCAGGGTTACAGTGATTTGGAGATTAGTCAGAAGAGAGACTCGATTGAGAATGTGCTGGTACCTGAAACCCTAGATACCCATATCCAACGATTAAGGGCCTGCGGATTTCAGTCCGCAAGCCCTTGGTTTCAATGTTTTAACTTTTGTTCGCTGGTGGCTATTAAATACTAGCCACTCTTATTAAGAAACAAGCTTCATGGTTCTCTTAATCATATTCAGGACTTTCGGTGTATAAGGAGGATGCAGCATAGCGGCAGCACTGAACTTCTCAACCAGCACACTGCGCTCATGGGTAAAGGCTCTAAAGCCCCAGACTCCGCCCGACTTACCAATACCACTATTGTTCACGCCGCCAAATGGCAGGTTCTGATGTAAGAAATGCATCATGGTCTGGTTAACACAGGTATCACCGGCACTGGTTTCTTGTAGTACCTTATTAATCGCCTTCTTGTCCTGAGCATAGATATACAGCGCTAGAGGCTTGGGCTTGCTGTTCACATAGGCAACCGCTTCATCGAGATCCGAGAAAGTAATGATGGGCAGTACTGGCCCAAAAATTTCTTCCTGCATAATCGCCGAGTCTTCGCTCATGCCTTCAATCATAGTGGGTGCAATAAAACGTCCCGCCTTAGCCGTCTCGCCGCCCATCAATACCTTGCCGCCATTTGCCGTAGCATCTTTTATCAGCGCAGAAATACGTCCGTGGTGTGCAGTGTTGACCACCTGACAGTAATCGCCGTTATCACGAGCATCGTTACCCAGACCATACTGCTTTTCAACACAGGCAGTCATTGCGGCGATCACTTCGTCTTTAATTGATTCGTGCACATAGAGATAGTCTGGCGCGATACAGGTCTGGCCGTTGTTAGTGAACTTGCCCCAGGCTATAGAGCCAACTGTCTTTTTAATATTCGCTGACTTATCAATAATAACCGGACTCTTACCACCGAGCTCCAGGGTTACTGACGTAAGGTTGCGGGCTGCCGCAGCCATTACGTGTTTGCCAACAGCGGGGCTACCAGTAAAGAAGATATGGTCAAACGGTAAGCTTGTTAGGTAACTAGCAACATCTGCCTTACCTTCGAACAACGAGACTTCTTCAGGTCTAAAGGCTTCGCTAACAATCTCGCCAATAACCTTAGACATATTTGGCGTCATTTCAGACGGCTTGATAATTACCGTATTACCCGCAGCGATTGACCACATCATGGGGCCAAACGTCAGATTAAAGGGATAGTTCCAAGGTGAAACAACGAGTGTCACGCCTTTGGGCTCTTTAACAATTTTTGATTTGGTACCGAACGTGGTCAGAGTAGGTCTCACCGAATCTGGTTTCATCCAGCTTTTAAGACTTTTGCGAATATGCTTGAGCTCAGAGACAACCGGCATGATTTCAGACATGGCCACCTCAGCTTCAGGCTTGCCGAAGTCTGCAGCTGCCGACGCATAGATTTTGTCCAGTGCGTTGTTAAAGGCTTTTTCAAAACGCGCAAGCACGGCAAGGCGCTGGCGGTAATCGGTTTTTCTCAATTCTAGTGCATAGCATTTTTGTTCAGCAAATACGCTATCTATGGCAGTCTTGGCTGCCTTCTTTATCTCGGCCATCTTAATTCCCCTCAAAATATTTTTATTTAGCCCAAGTTTTCTCGGTGCTTTTTTGTTTGCCTACTATTCTCGGTAATTTTTTGTTTGCCGATTAAAAGTAGCTATTAATAATGTGGCGGTCTTTCACCTTGCTCTGAGCCACCTTCTCCTGTCGTATCCTGCAGAACCTCAACGCGTTCTAGCATTGTTCGATGGGCCTTAGTTAGCACATCTATCTCTTTCTGCTGACGAAATATTTCTTCGCCAAGTTCTGCGTTAGCCATTTCAAGGTAGGCTAACTTTTCTTCAAGTTGTTCAAATCTGTCTTCACTCATGGTCTTACAGGCCCTAACCGAAACTTAATTCACTGGCGGTTACAATAGCTGAAATACCCTATAATTGTCTCTCAAAATTTCAGGTAAAAGCATGATTCCCTCAACCCTCGATTACGGACCCTTTTTTTGCTGGCTCGAAGAGCATCCTCTCAGCGACTGGGGCCAAACATTGCCCGACCTAATAGCCCACCAACTGCGTCCGGGCCGCTGGGGTGATATGCCTGAATGGGAAGAGACTTTAAAGCGCCTCCCCGAAATTGACCCACTGCATGTAAACCTTAAAGACAGCGTAGAAATTGGCGATATCAGTCTTATGGACAAGGGCCGCAGACTGGCGTTGCAAGCCACCTTAATGGGCCTGCATCCCTGGCGCAAAGGCCCGTTCAATCTATTCGGCATGCCTCTAAATACTGAGTGGCGCTCCGACTGGAAATGGGGTCGCGTACTGCCTCATTTGCAGCCCTTACAGGACCGTCTTATTCTCGATGTCGGCTGCGGCAATGGTTACCACTGCTTGCGCATGCTCGGTGCCGGTGCCAAACGAGTCATTGGTATAGACCCATCGCCAAAATTTGTTTTTCAGTTTCAGGCAATTAAAAACTTTGCGGGCAAAGAGCTTCCTGTCGACGTATTGCCCATCGGTATCGAAGATATGCCAAATAAACTGGAGGCTTTCGATACCGTCTTTTCGATGGGTATCTTATATCATCGACGCTCGCCGATGGATCATTTGCGCGAATTACGGGAATTACTGCGACCGGGCGGTCAGCTGGTTTTGGAAACCTTAGTGGTTGAAGGCCCAGAGGGAACGGCGCTAGTACCAGAGGGTCGTTACGCCAAAATGCCCAATGTCTGGTACCTGCCTTCGCCGGATACCCTACTGAGTTGGATGCGTAAAAATGGTTTTAAAAATCCACGCATGGTCGATATCAGCACCACCAGCATTGAAGAACAGCGCTCAACCGACTGGATGACGTTTGAATCCTTGGAAGATTTTTTAGATCCCAATGATCACAGCAAAACTATTGAGGGACATCCAGCCCCAACCCGGGCAGTATTTTTAGCCGAAGCGCCCTAGCCGCTTTAGTCTAGGCACTTTAGTCTAGCCCTTTAATCTAAGGCCTTTAACCAATTATTATTAAGAGCAAGCAGAACCCATTATGCAGTCAGTCGTTATAAAACAGCGTTTTTGTGGGCCACCCAATTCAGGCAATGGCGGCTATAGCTGTGGCCTGCTTGCCGAACATATCAGTGTCCCAGCACAGGTAAGGCTGCATAGCCCGCCGCCATTAGATACACCCCTAACCATCAGTGAAGACAAGGGTGACTGGTTACTGAAACATCAGAACGAACTGGTTGGCACCGCCAAACCAGCTCAGTTAGATTTGGTTCCCCCGTCACCGCCTACCCTAGAACAGGCACGTCAGGAGAGGCACACCTTTGCCGGCCACAGTGAGCTCAATGTATTCAAAAGCAGCTTTGTCTGTGGCCCAGCCCGCAATGAAAGCGACGGACTACAGCTGTTTACCGGCAATATTGATGGTACAGAACTCGTTGCCTGTGACTGGCAACCCAATGCTGACTTATTAGATGAACAGGGAAATACCAAAACCGAATTTGTCTGGTCAGCCCTTGATTGCCCCGGCTACTTTGCCCTTCGAATTCCCTTAGATAGCGGCAAGCTGTTTCTACTCGGGCAGATGACGGGATCCATAGACAAACCTGTACCCGGTGATCAACCACTGATTATTTATGCTTGGACCCAATTTATTGAGGGCCGTAAACATTATTCCGCTTCAGCCATTGCCACCGCCGAAGGCGAGGTGCTGGCAAGAGCCGAGCACCTGTGGATAGAGCTGAAGTAAAGAGTACTCAAATAAAGAGCACTGAAGTAACTAGCACCTAAGCTTTTAGCGCTTCGTCTGCTGGCACATAGGGGTAGCCTAGCGCATCGGCAACGGCCTTATAGGTCAGCTTACCCTTGTGTACATTCAGACCATTTTGTAGATTTTTATCTCTAAACAACGTATTGATCGGGTCGTCAGCTAGGGCCAACGCATAAGGCAAGGTGGCATTATTGAGTGCCATCGTTGCCGTTCTCGCCACACCGCCGGGCATGTTAGCGACACAGTAATGAACCACATCGTCGACTACGTAGGTAGGCTTCTCATGCGTGGTGGCCGCCGATGTTTCAAAGCAACCGCCCTGATCAATCGCCACATCGACCAACACCGCACCTTTTTTCATACGACCAATAAGCTCACGACTCAACAGCCGAGGTGCCGCCGCACCGGGAATCAAAACCGCGCCAATCACCAGATCGGCTTCAAGGGCATATTCTTCAACCGCAGCATTCGTAGAATAGACACAGCGCGCCCTACCCTCATACTTGGCATCAAGCTCGCGTAATCTCGAGATAGAGCGATCCAGAATAGTCACATCAGCACCCATACCCACCGCCATGGCCGCCGCATTGTCACCCACTACCCCGCCACCAATAACCAATACCTTGGCTGGCGCAACACCGGGTACACCGCCGAGCAAAACACCGCGACCTCCCTGAGCTTTCTCCAAATGATGGGCGCCGGCCTGAACCGACATACGACCGGCAACCTCAGACATGGGCGCCAATAGAGGTAGGCCGCCCTGATTATCTGTCACTGTTTCGTAGGCCACGCAGGTCGCGCCAGATTTCACCAACAGCTCCGTTTGGGCTGGGTCTGGGGCTAGGTGTAAATAGGTATAGAGAATCTGGCCTTCCCGAAGCATCTTGCACTCCTGCTCCTGAGGTTCCTTGACCTTAACTATCATGTCAGCGCGGCTGAAAATCTCTGCCGCTGCAATCACAATCTCAGCCCCTGCAGCAATATATTCCCCGTCGGTAAAATCGATCGCCACACCCGCATTGGCTTCAACCAACACCTGATGCCCGCGCTTCACTAGTTCATTGACCGACGAAGGGGTTAAACCCACACGGTATTCATGATTCTTAATCTCTTTAGGAACGCCTACCAACATAGTCATAGCCTCATTTTTAAACAATCCAACCATTGGATTTATTACTGCAGTCTACAGCTCCAAGCTAATATTTCTTCGCTGATTTTGTTAAGATGCAGGAGATTTTTACAGTAATAGACCATAAACAGGATAATTTATAATGGCAGGACTAAAGGCAGACACCGAAAAGCTCGGTAAAATCGATCGCAATATACTGCGCGTCATGCAAAAAGATGGCCGCATTAGCTACACCGACCTAGCCCGAGAAGTCGGCCTCTCCGTCACGCCCTGCATCGAGCGCGTAAAGCGCCTGGAGCGCAATGGCTATATTCTGGGCTACACAGCCATCGTTAGCCCTGAACAGCTGGATGTCAGCCTAGTGGTGTTTGTACAGATTCGACTCAATCACACCTCACAGAAAAACTTCGAAGAATTTCGCACCTCAGTGATGGACCTAGAAAACATCCAAAGCTGCTTCTTGGTATCCGGCAACTACGACTATCTACTCAAAGCCAGAGTCAGAGATATGGCCGCCTATCGAGAACTACTTGGCCATCGAATATTGAAGCTACCCGCCGTCCAAGAATCCACCAGTTACGTCGTAATGGAAGAACTAAAAGAGACCCTGGAAGTACCCGTGCCCTACAGCAAATAAACCGCACAAAAACAGCCACAAAACCCATAGGAATTGTTGACTCAACCCCA
>Ga0115546_1002166_pt1 | contig 11515 bp, 5 predicted proteins | sample COGITO_mtgs_1004_FD_87186 | JGI IMG/M metagenome (GOLD analysis project Ga0115546, IMG submission 87186) | Pelagic marine microbial communities from North Sea - COGITO_mtgs_100413 | ecosystem: Environmental > Aquatic > Marine > Epipelagic | place: Germany:Helgoland, sampling site Kabeltonne...
ACACATAGTACAGTCTATACGCACCATGTCGTGATTCATTGTCTTAACTCTGTTGTCTAAGTTACTGACTATATTATGAATTGAATCAACATCACCGACGACAGATGCCAGTATGAACTTGATAGATAGGAATACAAAGAAGCCACCAATGATAGATATAGCTATTGGAAAGCCAACTTCTGCTATTAGTGCGAAGGCTTCAGTCATCCCAAAATCCATACAATTCTCTTTCTATTGCTGGACGAGCATTTGGATTAATATAAAGTCCATCTATTATTTGAGCCATTCGTCTACGTCTTTGAGCAACTGACTGGGTTAGTTTAAAATTAGTTATGGAGTACCCAGTTTCTCTAACTATTTTTTGTTTGTTAAAATCTCTAATGTCATCCAATACGTCTTTTGCTTCGTCGGTATCCCCTTCGTAAATAGCGTAAAAGTATTTTCTTTTTAGTTTGCTTGCTTTTTTAGTTATAAGCCTTTCTTGACGAGACATTAACTCATTTTTTCGGTATTGTTTAGCTAGTTCGTAAGGAGCAAACCCCACAAATTGCATAAGTTCGTTATATAAAGATACGTCGTCTACAATAGGAGTGCCGTTTTTAGTTAACGCTCCTTCCATATGATACCTAAGTGCTTTTAACGGGTTTTTAATTCCAGAGGGCAACAAAGTTTCAACAGCTCTAAAAGTTTGTCCTTCTTCAAACAAATCTAATACCTTATCAGTGTTTCTCCAAAGTAGTGCTGTCGGGCCAATAGCAGCTTCTATTAAATATAAAGTGTCGCCTATTTGTTCTCTACGGTATGGGTCATCTCTAAAAAAGTACCCATAAAAACCTGCTCGATTAGAAATATCTATATTAAGTAACGCGCTTAACAAGCCCCCATGTCCAAAATCTGTAAACAATCGTTGAACAAACGAATCTACATCATCTAATGTTTCGTCGTCCTCATCTTCAAAAAGCATATCTATCATCATAGTTACCGCCCCATAAAGCGGCATACCTCTAATTCCAGCAAACACAAAAGAAGTAAGTGAAGTCATTGCTATCTGTCTTCTAGCCATATCTTTTGTAGAAGGTGCTCCTTCTGGCCTGACTGGTATTTTATTTAAAGTGTCTATTCTGTTTTGATAAGCCTCATTTTTGCTGTCGTTGGGGTTTTTAAGTATAAAGTCTCTAAGTCTATTTACTTCATCTTCTACATCTTTTCGAGTCATGTCGTCAGGAATTTGATTTAATGCTTCTCTTGCTAACTTCAGTTGTAGATATAACTGAGAAAAAGCAAACTTTTTAAACGTACCTATTGATTTACCTACTCCCGTTTGAAACCATCTTGGGCCTGATTCATTTAATGCAGGGCCGTTTATAAACTCAACATGTTCTACAGCACGAGCAATGTGTTGGTCTATATTTAAAGAAGGGTATGCTTTTTTAGACAAATTGTAAGCAGCTAAAAGCGTTATTTCTTTATTAACTCTTTCTGTGTTTTGGAAAAGCCAACCACCAGCTAAGTTTGCTTTAAGAAAAGCCCTTTTCATATAGTTATCGTCGCCCGATTGCATATCAACAGCTTCTTGCGCGGTTGAGCGTCTAACTGATGCTGTTCTTAAAGCAGCTTCGTACAGTTTTTCCATTTCTGGTGTATTTTTACCTTTTCTTGGGGCAAACATAGACACATCAGAAAGTTCAAATCCTTGTTTATTATCAAAGCCTTTTATTCCTACAGGCAACAAATCACCAGAAAAAATACGAAGGGTGGTGTTGTCGTCTTTCCCTGCATTTTTATTGTAGTAAGCAAGAGCATCTTTTAAAGCATCAAACGTCTTTCCATATCCGTACTCACCCCCTAGTACGCCTTGAGCTACTAGTGGTGCTTGTGTAAGTTGGATAATAGCAGAAGATATGTTGCCCATAATTAAATAAGCGTACCCAAAGTAAGAAAATGCTCTGGGTAATGCGCCAGCTACAGGAGAATGTAAAAAACTTTCTCTACTTTTTATTTGGTCTATAACTCGCGTAGCTGTTTCAAAACTATTTATCTGACTAATTGCTCTTTGTTTTTCAGCATCTGTGGCAGAAGGATCTTGATTTAGTCGCTCTAATTCATCTATTAACCTAACTTTTGCTTCGCTACTAGTATCTGTTCTTACTATAGCATCTACTGCGTTATTAAGGTCTTCTGCAGATTCAAACAACGCAAACTCACTTGCTTGTTTCTGATGCATAGTTGCGTAATCTTCAAGCACATTAGCGTTAAATCCAAGATCACCTTTACGTTCTTTCCACTGTTGTATAGTGCTAGATGCGGGAAACAGCGCTAAAAAATCTTCCTCTAGCTGTCCCATTAACTTATCTAGTCCTGCATTATTTTCTTGCTCACGAGTCGCTTTTATCTTTTGTATAGCCGCACCAAGTATCCTTGAACTTGCTTGTTCTTCATTATTTATACCACGGCTAGGTGTGTATTTTATAATGTCTTGTCTAAGAGCTTCTTTTCTTCGTACAATCTGTGCAATAGCAAGATTACGAGATACTCTGTTTTCAAAAGATCGTTTAACAGTTGGTCTATTTGTAGTGCTTTCTGGTTCATTTGGGTTAAAGTTTTTATTAGGATAACGTATCCAATACCCTCCAGACCTATACAGTGTAAAATAAGGTTGGATGTCAGCCATATTTGCAAGGAGTTCTTCACGTTGGCTAGGACTTAATACTGAACGTCCTTGAGCATCTTGGTTTTCTCCAACATATTTACCCATAATTTGTATATATTCTTCACGCATAGCTTCGTTCTCATTAGCTATATCAGTAAGTATTTTTTTCATTTGGTTAGGCAAGGCGTTATACCTTTTAACCATTTGTCTATGTATTGCATCACTAGGAACGTCAGAACCTTCTATAACTGTAGAGCTTTCTAAAAAATCAGACCTTCTAAAATCAAACTGCATTAATGTTGCGTCCATAGCAAAATTGTTCATTTCGTCTAATAATTTAGCGTATTCTGTGTTAGATACTTTATCTTTAATTTCTCTAAGTAGGTTTCGTTTTTCTTGCACCCGCTTTTGTACTTTTTCTCTTGCAGTAGCTACTTCATAGGCTCTGTTTTTAACTAGCGCGTCTAAATCTCGTATTTGTTGTGCTAACACTGGGTTAAAACTTTTTACCAAATCTGACATCTGCCAAAAGCTAACTGCGCTGTAAAAAGCATCTTGCAACCACGGTAAAATTTCGCCAATACTTCCCGGAATTGTATCTACAAAATCACGTAGTCCTTTTTTGTCGTTAATTACTTTATCAGCTACGCCAAATGTTTTTTCTTTTACTTCCTCAACTTTACTAGCTAAACTAAATATTGGTTCGTTAGATTTGACCATGTCTTCTTTAGTAGTAATTATAGAAAAATCTTTTAAAGTGCTAAGAGGTGTATCTTTCTTAATTGCCCCAACAATTTCACCTTTTTCATCTACTATAAGCGCAGGAGAAGTTAAATCTTCTATTGTTTTAATTTTTTTAGGGATAACTGACGTTGACTCAGTTTTTTCTATAGTTTTAAGCGATCTATTTGCGCCTAATTGCATAACTGCAGTAGCTGCACCAAAAGACAAATTAACAATCTCTTGTGGGTCTAATTTAGGCGGGCTATACGATTTAGACTTTTTAGATTGTTTAGTTTGCCCTTTTGTTTGGCTTATTACTCTATTAAATTGTCTTTCGATAAAATTTATAAATTTTGCAAACCATTTTCCTAACGCAGTTTTTTTATCTGCGGCTAATTCAGAAGGAGTGTACCCTTCTTGTATAGCTAAATGAACAAAATGAGCTACAACTTCCATTTGGTACGAATATTCCTCAAGATTTTTACCTTGTTCTTTAGCATAGTCAGCATATATTTTAGGAATAACATAATTTTTATCTACAGCAGCTATAGCCTGCGTTGCAAGTTTGTATGCTAGAGAATCTTTTTGTTTTTTCTTACGTTTATTAAACGACTCAATACTTTCGTTCAACACGCGTTTAACAGGCGTTGCAAAACTTTTTATTTGATCAACAAGCTGTTTGTTAAGACCTTGAGCACCTTTTGGGTTGTTAGCACCTTCTCTAAATAATCCCTGTAAACCTAAATGTACGCCTACCTCGTGCATAAACACAGAAAGTTCCGTACCTATAGATATGCTGTCTGCAAAAAGTCGTGCTGTATTACTACCTTCAAATGAAAAATAATTAGTACTAGCAAACCCCAACGTTGTAGAGCCTTCTTCTAAATTGTCAAAAGTTTGTTCCATCCATGCTCTAAATTCGGCTTGGTTTGGTACAGCAGTCATATCGCCAAAATTATTAAACTTGCTAGGAAAATGGATTTGTAAACTCTGTAAAAACTTTACTTCATAATGAGTTAAATCTTTAAGTCTACTAATGTCTTCTGCAGTAAGTTCTGATAAAGGTATTGAGCCTCCAGCTTTTTGGCGAATTCTTATAGCTTCTTCAGCAAAAAATTTTGATTTTTTGTATATATAATCTTTAACGTCTTCATATATTTCTATAGCTGGGTTTTCTTTTAACGAAAATATTCCAAAACGCGCTTTTATTACGTTTTCTATTCGTTTTACAGACGTTCTAGGTGTTTTTATTTGGGTTTCGTAGTCTTCAACATATGTAACGTCGTTCCCAACACCCTCATTAGGACGTACAAGCGAAAGACCTTGTACTACTTTGCCAGTCGAATCACGTATTGATGAGGGCCGTTTTTTGGGGTCAGTAAGAAGGTTGTTGTGCGCGGCTAAGGCTTTTTCTGCATTAGTTAAATCTGCAGTTAGTGATGCAATTCTTTCATCATCAATAAACACTCCTGTTGGGTCTACACCAACACCACTACCAATTTCTTCTCTTGCCTTATTAATGTTTTCGTTTGCTCGATCAACGTCGTTTTGCAAGCTATCTCTTTCTGCAAGCCAAGCATAAGACTCTTCTCTAATTTGATCTTCCGCCGCAAGAATGTTTCCGCCAGCTTTCTCTATAGCAGTTTCGTCAGTTTCGTCAACAGTCTCGTCAACAGTCTCGTCAACAGCCTCGTCAACAGTTTCGTCAGTTTCGCCAATAGTTTCGCCAATAGTTTCGTCAACAGTTTCGTCAATAGTTTCGTCAATAGTTTCGTCAGTTTCGCCAATAATTTCACCAGTGCTTTCATCTATTATTGGTGCAGCTCCACCCGGTGCTCCTTCTACTGGTGCTCCTTCTACTGGTGCTTCTTTTACTGGTGTTTCTACTGGTGCTTCTTCTACTGATGTTCCTTCTACTGCTTCTTCTATTGGTGCTTCTTTTACTGGTGCTTCTTTTACTGGTGCTTCTTTTACTTGCGGTATAGGATTAGCAGCATTGTACGCATCTACTGCTCTAGTTGTTATTTTTGCTTGTATATCGGTTCTTTCTTGTTCTAGTATATTTCGCTCTGTTTGTTCTTCGAGAGAAACACCTTCTACCTGTTGTTTTTGGTTAATTTCTGCAACACGCTTTTCTATTCTTTCTAAATCAGTTATTTCATCTGTTGTTGGTTCAGTATACGGCTGTAACTGTTCTGTAGTAGGTGCTTCAGGTTTAGGAGGAGCAACAGAACCATCTACAGGAGCAACAGAACCAGCTACAGGAGCAGCAGAACCATCTACAGGAGAACCAGAAGTAGGATCGTCTGTTTCAAGGTCTTTTTTCTCTGCAGCTACTATATTTTCTACATCTCCTTCTTCTAATAATTTCTTTCTTTCTGCTACAGCTTTTTTAGTTCTGCGGTCGATGGCTTTTTTACTAATACCTTTTCTAGCACCGCCTACACCACCAAATGCACCACCTGCTATACCACCACGAAGCCCTGATTCAATTAACCGATCAAATTCTTGGCTGCTTAACGCATTAAAATTATCCCCAACAATCCTTTCTGCGGCTATACTAATTGCTTCTTGAGCCGCTTCAGTAACACCTTCTAGCGCAGCGCCTTTAGCTACACCCGTACCAATAGCTCCTGATACACTTGGAGCAGGAGGGGGTTTATAACCCGCAGACCTCAGTACATCATCACTAACACCTTTTTGTTTTAGTATTTTTGCTGTAACTGCCCTTTTAAGAGCAGGATTCTTTCTAAGTTGCTGTACTATTGCTACAGGTAAAATACTGTCGAGTGCTGCTGCTGCCGCACCGCCTAATAACCCTGCACTGGGAGAAAACTCTCCAGTAGCTTCGTATACGTTAGAAAACACTTCTGGTGCATTTAGCCCATAACTACCAAAAAAAGCTCCATACAGAACCCCTCTGTTAGTTGCTCCTGCTTGAGCTAGAGCTATATCGGTATTTAGTTTTTGTTGTGCTTCTTTTACAGCACTACTACTAAGTGGGGCTTTACCTTTGCTAAGTTTTTTTGTTTCTTCTGTTAGTTTCTTTTTAATTTGCCTACCAGCAACACCTCTTAGTGCTAAACCACCGACAGTAGCAGAACCTATAGTAATTCCTAAGTTTCCAATTTGTTCAAAAACAGATTCTGTACCATAGATAAGCGCGTTATTTATAGTATTTCCAATAGATGTTGGGTCTTTTATATCTCTAAAAGTTTTAACTTGCGTTGGATTTGATAACTCAAGGTTTCGTAGTGCCCGTTCTCTTTCTTTAAATTGTTCTTTAGCATAATCGTCAAACCCAGCAGCACTAGCAAGTAACGCAGGAGCAGTATCGCTTAATGCAATTTTTGTCCTATCTATACCTCTACCAAGAGCAGAACCAGCTGCATCTAAAAAGCCCCTATCAACATTTGACGTAGTCGGCATAAAAGATCGACTTAACGGTGCAGGTATCGGTGTTGTAGGAAGTAAAGATTGTATAGGGTCTACAGCTTGTGCTTCAGCAAACTGACTTTGAGCGTAGCGTAACGCGTCTTCTTTTGTTGCTCCTTCAGGAACTGTTACTACAAACACCTCTCCAGAAGGCGAAGTAACATCGTATTTTGGCATTAGATACCAGCTCTACCAGCAGCACCGCTTACAAGATCGCGTGTATGTCTAGCTACAAACGCATCGCTTACAAGTTTATTTAAGGCCGCGTCTACACCTGCACCACCTGACATTTCTGTTAGCTGACCTTCAGTTATTGGTGACTGACCTATTTCAAAAAGAAGGCGATTAAGTCCTTCTAGTTTATCTAGTGGTTCTTCGTACATTTCATTAAACCGAGTTAAATCTGAATTTAACCCATAGTTAGGCGAAGTCATGTCTGACCTGTAATCGTTTACCAAACCTTGTATTCTTAAACGATCAGTCGGGTCAAGCTGTTGTGCTTTTAATAAACCTAATCTTGCTACGCCTAGTTTTGTTTCTCTATCAAACGCTAGTTTTTCTCTATCTGTCATTTGATCTCTACGTTTAGTAGCGTAGTCAACTCCAGCTAAAGCTGCACTTCCAATATTTGCGTTAGGATCTGAAGCATATTGTAGTCCACCACGTATTAAAGCATCACTAAGAAACGAGCGTTTTTTTGGCTCCATGCTCATACCTGCAGTTGGGTCTGTATCTGTAATTGCGCCGCTACCTCTACCTTGATTTCCTGTCAGCCCTAATAGCCTAGATGCTTGTACTGAAGAAATACCGTCTGGGTCGTCTTCTTCTAATTTTCTTCTTGTTCTAGTATCTGCGTCTTCTTGAAGCAGTTTGTACCCTCCATAACCTATAGCAGGAACAGATACGCCTTTAGCTACTCGTTCTAAACCTTTTCGCCTATAAATCTGTTCTAGTTGTTTTCTATCAGCTTCTTTTGCCTGCTGGACTTTTTCATTATATTTTCTTAAATTAGCTTTTTGTTTTGGCGCATTTTTATTCCATTTCTTTAATGCTTTTTCATACCTTGCTCTATCAAATCTAGGTGGCCCTGTTTTTCCTCCTTTTAAAGGTTTAAAATACATAGCGTCTGTAGCATTAGGTTTTGGATCAACTTTTGGAGGTCGTCCGGGAGATTTAGGTTTAAAACCTGTTGGTATATCAGATTTCCTAGCAAAGTCAGGACGAAGTCTATTAAATTCCTTTAGCGCTTCATCAAATTCTTTCTGTGATTTAAAATCGGATCGCTTTGGTATGTTTCCTTTAAAGCCTTTTTGACCAAAGTTTCGTAGTTGTTTATCAGCATATTTTAAAAGCGGTTTTCCAAGACGCCCTAAACCATAAAGCCCAGCTCGCCCTAGCCCATATATACCTGCTGCAGTACCACTAGCGCCTAAAGCCGGAAGGGTTAGTGCTGCTCCTGCAATACCTGCAGCAGTTTTTCCCGGATTCTCTCTAGCGTATTGAAGTGCATCGCTACCATACCCTGTAAAATCGTCAAACTCTACACCATCTTTAAAACGATCTGGCATAAGATTGTCGTAACTAAAAAAATCTGGATCTTCAACCAACCCTCTATCTTGAAAACCAATAATACCGCCTTGTGCTGCCATAGCCATATTAGAAGGAGGTTGCATAGGCGTATTACCTATACCATGATTGTATGTAAGTAGTTGATCTCTCATACTAGGCGCTTCACCTTGCATACCTCTACCCCGTTCACTAAATTCTTTTAGTTCGTTTAGTCGCGCTAAAGCAAGCGTAGCTTCTGTGCTTTGCGGATTTTGTTGGATAAGCTGTTTTAGTTGTTCTGGAGTTAACTTTTTTATAAGTCTATCTCTGTCAATCAACGATTTATTTGGAGCCACACTAGCCATTTAGAACATACCTCCTAGACCTGCGGTAAGTAAACCAGTCGCTTGTTGACCAACACTAGGACTTGTTGAATAGCCCGATCTACTTTGAGAAGTGGTTGCTACAGGCGCTGATTTCATCGAGTTTATTAAGAACGAAATTTGGTCTTTGTTATACCCTAATTTCTCGTAATACTGTGCTATATCAGCATCTATGACCGCTTGATCTCTTTGTCGCATTTGCGAGCCAACCTTACTTTGTGCGCCTAACCTAGCTAATCTAGCGTTTTGTTCAGCTGTTCCTACGGCAGATAATCCTGCAGCGCCTTGTCCTAAGGCTTGCATCCCTGTTCCACCTAACAACTGATTAGCTTGTCCTGCAGCACTGTAACCTTGACCCGTTAATGCGCCGTATTGTCCACCAGCCTGACCCATTGCGCCAAATCCTTGACCTGCCATTTGTGCGCCTAAATTAGCTGCGCCCATACGTCGTGCTTGATCTCGTTCAAACTGTTGTTGCGCGTTCTCAAAACCACGCATACTGCCCCGCATCTGTATATCAGATAATCCTGTTGCAGTATCACGATTACGCATAGCATCCATAACAGCTTGGCGTGTACCACCTGCTGTGCCTCGGCCTGCTGCAGCTAAATTAGCTAAATTACCTTGTCGGGTAGCTTCTTCTCTGGCTTGGCGTAACGCTATATCGGTTACTTGTTGTTGAAACGGGTTAGTGTATTGTTGTGCTTGTTCTGCACCAAATGTCTGTGGAGTAGAATAATCAAACGCTCGTTGCATACCTCGATCTACTGCGGTTTGACCACGTTGACCTAACGCATCAGCCGCGCCAAATGCTCTATTAGCTCCAGTAGCTGCTTGATTAATACCCATACCTTGTACAGTAGCTGCACCGCCTAAACCTTGCATGGCAGCACCAGCACCCATGTTGCCCATGTTGCTGTACATATTAGAGGCTTGATTAAACTGCCCCGGAGTTGTCATAGCTCCAACTTCTTTAAATACGGCTTCTTGTGCGGGATTGAATCCAGCTACTCTTGCGCCAGCATTACCGCCAGCATACGGGCTATACCCCACCTTGCTTTCGGCTTGCGCTCGTTTTAAAGAGTCGTCGTAATACCCCCTCATAAAAGAAGGTATGTTATCTACATTTGTAGAAATATCTTGTGAAGTATGTTGAAATCCCTTGCTTGAACCGCCCATTATGTTTTTCCTAAATCTTTAAAGTATATTTGTGACTTTAAGTTCATACCTACACTACTGTACAAACGCCCTAAACTTACTTTACTTGTACTACATTCTAAATAAGAACAATCAAGTTCACGAGCAACTTTTTCAAAAAACCCTGTATACGATAACACAGTATTGCCTGACTTACCGTCTTCAGTAACTCCAGCTACCCAAATGTTTAAGCTCTTTTTGTATGTAAATGGGTCTGTAGTAACTTCTATGACTGCAAATTTGTTTTTGTCTAAAGTTACTAATTTAGCTGATCCGTTAATACAACTAGCATACACATCTTCTGGCCTATAAGTTAACTCTGGTTGCTCTAATAATACCTGTTCAATCTGTGGCTTTACCCAATCCCATTCAAGTCTTATATCACTAAATACTGGTTCAGCCATTATGCTGGCATCATATCTTGTGCGTCTATTGCAGGAGGTTGAAGTATCGAAGCGCCTCGTGCCTTACGTACTCTTTCCATCATATCGTGTAGCTCATTAGCTCCTGCTTGTGTAGATCCATTACCTAAACCAGAAACAACATCTGCAGGAACTACAAACTCACCCGGAGATAACGCGGCAGGTTGATCTCCTCCTATAACAGCGGGTATATCATCACTCATGCCATCACCCGGCCCAACAGTTAAACCACCTTCAGCATATTCCATAAGGCCGCCTTTAGCCGCATATGTTGTAGGAAACCCAGCCCCGTAGTCAAAAAATCCTCGTGAATCAAATCTGTTTCTTGCGTTTGGATTTTCTTGAACTACATTACCAGAAGCATCGTACTTATACCCACCTTGAGGGTAGTAATCTAAATCTTTCGGCGCTGTAACAGACCCTTTAGGTATGCCTTGGTTCATCTTATCCATTTCAGTGCCAATAGCTAAACTACCAAGCCCTGCATACGTCCCAGCTTTTGTAAACGGTTGCGCCATAAGTCCTGTAGTCGCATTTGTTAGCGCTCCGGGTGTTGTAAACGCTTGACCTATGTTTGTAAGCTGAGACATACCGCCCCGCGCCGCGTTTGATGCTACCGCACCCGTAGTTCCCGGTATTTGTTGTGCTCCTGCTCCCGCTAAGTTTCCTGCCAATGCTGCGCCACTAGCTCCACCAAGTCCGTATTTAAGTGTTTGTCCTAAGTCGCCACCAGATGCGGCAAATGCACCGCCACCCATCAACATCCCTGCGTATAGCGGCCCTACACCCGGAACAAATGATAATCCTGCGCCTATTATCGTAGGTAATATATTCTTTAAGAATCCAGCTTCGGGTAGTCCTGTGTTGGGATTAGTTGATAACGAACCGCCCATGCCTTGCGCTAAATTTTGTAACGATTGCACCTCTGAAGGAGCCATGTGTACAAGCTCTGTGTCAGGCCCACGACCTAATCCCGCTAAACCTTGTGCTGATTGTCTATATTGCATATTCATATTGTCTACTATATCCCTAATCCAATTTAGTTAAAAGTATCCATCGCGCATCTGTTACAGAGTATATAAGAGATACTATACCTATGCCTGTAGTAGCTACATCACCTTGACCCGTTAATATTCTGTTTGCTGCTGTAGAAGTAG
>Ga0115546_1002172_pt1 | contig 11502 bp, 7 predicted proteins | sample COGITO_mtgs_1004_FD_87186 | JGI IMG/M metagenome (GOLD analysis project Ga0115546, IMG submission 87186) | Pelagic marine microbial communities from North Sea - COGITO_mtgs_100413 | ecosystem: Environmental > Aquatic > Marine > Epipelagic | place: Germany:Helgoland, sampling site Kabeltonne...
ATGATCCGGTTGGTTGCAACCGGCCGCGGGTTATTCAATGTCTTTTCATTAAACCAGCGCGCCGCCGGTGAAGCGAACAGCCGATAGGGTATAACCGGCAGTCCATCAAACACATAATCTCCTGATTCGAAATTAATATTATGCGTCTGAATAAATTCCTGACTGGCAAAGAGACCCCAATGCACGTCGCGAATTTTGCGGCCTATCAGGTTGTCGGGTACTGCCGAGCTGGCCCGAATTGCGATATCGGCTTCACGATTGGAAATATTCAATGAGCGAACATCTTCCAAAATTTCAAACTCAACCTTCGGATAGCTCAACTGAAATTCGGCGATAATCGAGGGCAGTAACTCAAAGGCGATTTCACCCGGTGCCGTGATGCGAATCAGGCCACGTATTTCGGTGAGCCGTGCCTGAGACTGAAAATGTATGCTGCCCACCAACGAGGCCATTCTCCGAGCGTCGGCTAAGATGGCCTCACCCGGCTCGGTTAACAGATAACCGCTGCGGCTCGACGTGAACAACTGGCAATCTAAGTGTTCCTCCAGGCTCTGCATTTTCCGCCACACCGTCGTATGATTTACGCCCAGATGTTTGGCCGCGGCCTTAAGCGAACCGGAGTCGGCTACTGCGATGAGATATTTTAAATCATTCCAGTCCATATCCAGTACCTCTAGGTAGAAATATTGCAATTATGCAATTTAACTTTGCATTAACTATCGTATCACTGCTAATTTAAAATAGATAAGCTGGAGCTAACCTAATAAGGATTCAAACTATGAACAAAATTAAAATAAGCTTCTATGCGCTCAGTGGACTGTTTTCACTGGCCATGGCGGCGACCGCAATGGCCAAGCTGACAACCAATCCAGCCCTGGTGCAATCGTTTGATGCCATGGGATACCCACTGTTTTTAATGACCATACTCGGCGTCGCCTATCTGATTGGCATCGCTGCAATACTCCAGCCGGTCTCCGATACGCTGCGCCAATGGGGTTATGCAGGTTTCTCAGTGGCGTTAGTGGGTGCCGTAGCGTCGCATATACTCAGTGGTGATCCGATAGCCAATGCGGTTCCAGGCTTGTTTTTATTGGTTATTTTGGCTGTTACCGTGGTACTAGAACGGCAATACCGCAACCAATAAAGCGCCCCGATCGCCCAGTGCGACTGCGGTTTGTAGTTATAAATAAAGGCGCCTGAATGGGCGCCTTTTTTATGTCACCTAGTCCTAAAAACACGGACCCCAGCCGTGCATCCGAATATTCGCCCCCGCTAAATAAGTAAATAATAATATACGTGCTATATTGGTCCTTCGCATTAACCGTTCGCATCCTCGCACAGGGCCCTTAGATGACTGACTTTCTGGAACAGCTCGGGGACGATAACCTCCTAATTCTGACTGGTGTCATCGTTGGATTGCTATTTGGTGTCGCGGCGCAACAGAGCCGATTTTGTCTGCGTGCTGCTACCATCGAGTTTTGGCATGCTCACCTGGGTCCTAAGGTCGCCGTTTGGTTGCTGGTCTTTTCAACCGCCCTGGTATTGACCCAGTTGCAGTTCAGTCTCGGCACTCTATCGCCCGATTCGATCCGCCAACTCACCGGTACTGGGTCGCTTTCCGGCGCGATCGTGGGCGGCCTGATGTTTGGCGCAGGCATGATTTTAGCCCGAGGCTGTGCCAGCCGACTGCTGGTGCTGTCGGCGACCGGGAATATGCGCGCCCTAACCACCGGCCTAATAGTCACCATTATCGCGCAAGCGGCCTATACCGGCATATTATCACCGCTGCGCGAATGGATTACTGCTTGGTGGCTTATTTCCGGCAATGTCCGAAATCTAGCCTTTTATCTGCCCAATGGTGCGCCGTTTCTGGTTTCGCTACTGCTTATGGCATTTAGCATTTTGATTACCCTACGCAATCGCCTCTCTACCAAGGTGATCGGTTATTCGCTGCTCACCGGATGTTCAATCGCGCTGGGCTGGTTGATGACCAGCTGGCATGCCTCTTGGTCGTATGAAATCGTCAAGATCCAATCGGTCACCTTCACTGGCCCCTCCGCCGATACCTTGATGGCCGTGATTACGTCGCCGACTTTACCGCTTAACTTCGGGACCGGACTGGTACCGGGCGTTTTTCTGGGGTCCATGCTGGCGTCGCTTGTAACCAAGGAATTCCAACTGGAAGCCTTTACCGCTGACACCGGTATGATTCGCTATCTCATCGGCGCGCCCCTGATGGGCTTCGGTGGCATGTTGGCGGGGGGCTGTGCGGTCGGTGCTGGGGTCACCGGTGGTGCCGTGCTGTCACTGACATCCTGGACTGCGCTGCTGTTTATGTGGCTCGGTGCCGGTATGACCGATCGTCTGATAATGAGGACACAAACTTAGAGGCCCAAATTACCAAGGGCATCTTCTGGTAGGTAAAGGGATTTGGGGGCACGGGCAAGCCTGCAAATTAAATCGTCAGGCAGTTCACGCGACTGCCTGATAAAAACTGCGTTCAGGCCGATGACTTTAACCCAGCTTGCGATAGCCGATCAGGCCGCCGGCAATAAAGCGCGCATTGACATAGCCCATGTTGCGCAAGGTAGCCGCCGACAAGGCGCCACGGTTGTTGGCATTGCAATAACAGAGTAATTGGGTGGTCAGATCCGGAATTAACCCTTCGACATTCATTTCCAATTTGCCGCGACTGATGTGCACCGAGCCATCAATGTGATCGGCATCGTGCTCTTCCTTATCTCGAATATCCAGTGCGACCGCGCCACTGGCGATCAATTCATCGACCTGAGCCGGGGTGACTTCCTGGACAGAGGCGCGGGCGGTGTCGGCAAGCTGTTGGAATTTTTCGGTGTAGGCCATAGAGTCAATCTCGTCTGTGAGTTAAAACACGAAAATAACCTTATATTAGATAAATGTAAAGTACCATTAAACCTGATTGTCCGCAGTGCCGCCCGAGCCCCAACAATAGCGGCTGGGACGGCTGCCGAGCAACGGCCTCAGTCTGAACTTATATCTAAAACCAGAGCCTGATAGGGCTGCAGCAGCACTGACTGGACCTGTTCAACCTGATCGGAATAGTTATTCACAACCTGCTGCTGGACGGCGGCCTGGTAATGTCGGGTCAGTGCCGCGCCGGTGAAGTTCGCAATCACCAATATCTTTCTAGTGCCGAAGGTCCGGCTGTAGGCAAAAACCTCGGCATCTTCGGGATCGATCAACTCAAATTGGCCGTAGACCAACACATCCCCATATGCCTCACTCTCACGCAGCTTGATCAGGTTTTGGTAGTGATAGAAAACCGAGTCTGGGTCGGCGTAAGACACCTCAGCATTAATGTTAGGGTAATTGGGGTTTACCGCCAGCCAAGGCTCCGTTGTGCTGAAACCCGCGTATTGCTCGGCATTCCATTGCATCGGCACCCGGGCATGATCGCGCGAAAAGGTATTCAGATAGTCCATCGCCTGGGTTTCAGAGATGCCGCGAGCGATCATCTTCTGATAATGAAATTTGGCCATCAGATCGTTAAATTCGTCGATGGCGTGGAATGTCTTATTGGTCATGGCCAACTCTTCACCCTGATAAACATAGGGTGTGCCACTCATCATATGCAGAACCGTGCCGAGCATCTTGGCGCTGCGGTTGCGTAACGCGTCGGAGTCATCACCATAGCGGGAGACTGGCCGCGGCTGATCGTGGTTGCTCCAGTACAGGCTGTTCCAGCCTTTGCCCTGCAGTTGCGTTTGCCATTTATTCATAATGGCTTTGTATTCGACCAGGTTAAAATCCTTTTTAACGGCGTTGTGCTCTTCACGATCGATGCTGACGTGCTCAAAATGGAAAATCATCGACAGTTCGTTACGCGCTGGATTGGAGTAAAACTGGCCGTCCAAGGGGGTGGTAAAAGGCGTTTCACCCACCGTCAGCACGTCATAATGCTGCAAGACCTGATCGTGCATTTCGCGCAGATATTGATGACACAGGCCGTTATTGGCCCAATGCTCCCAACCGGCCACGCCCTGATCAAAGATGCTCGCATCCGGATAGTCGGCCGGCTTGCCAATCATATTAATCACATCCATACGGAAGCCACCCAGGCCCTTTTTAAGCCAGAAGTGCATCATCTGGTAGATGGCATCCCGTACTTCCGGGTTGGCCCAATTCAGATCGGGCTGCTTCTCGCTAAACAGATGCAAATAATACTGCTCACTCGAGACGTCGAACTCCCAGGCCTTGGGGGTAAAGAACGATTCCCAGTTGTTGGGCTCGGAGCCATCGGCCTTGGCATCTTTCCAGATATACCAGTCGCGCTTGGGGTTATCGATACTGCTCTTGGATTCAATAAACCAAGGGTGTTGATCGGAGGTATGGTTAACCACCAGATCCATAACGATCTTGATGCCACGCTGCGCCGCCTGCGCGATCAATCTGTCCATATCGGCCATGGTGCCGAATTCGGGCGCGATGGCGCAATAGTCGGAAATATCGTAACCGTTATCGTCCATCGGCGACTGGAAGACCGGGCTCAGCCAAATGATCTTCGCGCCGAGCTGCTTAATATGGTCCAACTTGGCAATGATCCCCGGTATATCTCCGATGCCGTCGCCATTGCTGTCATTGAAGCTGCGTGGGTAAATTTGATAGACGACGGCGTTGTGCCACCACTGACGTTGAATAATTGCTGGATTCATATCGGGCTCCTAACCGGTCAGACCCCGCGGGGACAGACCGAACTGTTGTTTTATCGGACGGGTGCTTAATCGATGCCTGTCAGCATAGCTTGGGCAGCAGGCTTGCGCTGAAAAACGCGGTATTTTGGCAACTGATCGGCTCAAATTGGCCCGCACCACGAGTTACTTAATCGATTAAGAACTGTATCGACGACTTTTTCCAGTCTTATTTGCACGTATTGTCGGTTTGAGAAAGTCCTGCCCTAATTGACGGCAAGACTCGGTGAATATAGGCCACAGCAGCAGGGCCTAATAAAAAATAACCTTACTGGCCCAAATGCTCATCGATGCGAATAAAATTCAAATTCACCAGCCCGGTATCAAACACCACCCGCAACCGGTGTTTGCCGGCCGACACAGGAACCGCGGCGGTGGTTTTGTTACCCCAACTTTGCCAGCCGTTTCGGGGCACGGTTTGGCTACCCGATATATCGACGCCATCCAACTCCAGATGAAAGCTGCGATTGAACACATTGGAGGCGACCCGCGCGGTAAAGCTCAGCTGAGTTGCGTGCTGAACCTTGAGGTCGTATTCCAGCCATTCCCCCGCCTCGGTCCAACCCACATTGCAACCGCCACCCTCGGGGTCCGTGGTCAACTGTTTATCCACGCCGTCCCCGTTTGAGCATTGTGTACCCAGATCCGCGGCACTGAACTCAAGATAACGGTGGTAAGCCTCGGCCTCAATTCGGCCCGGCACCAAGAGGCCGGTGGCGGGATTGGCGTCGACCGTAAAGGTGCGTTGGGCGAGCGCACCGGCATGGCGATAGCCGGCATGGGCCACACTGTTTACCTGCACCGTCAGGCTGTGTTCGCCGTCGGGCATGTCAACATAGTCAACTGTTGCGACACCGTTGATATCGGGGAAGGCACTGATATGCGGCGGCGTATCGACGATAAAGTGCAGGTGATCCGTTGCCAAGGGTGCGCCAGTCCAACTCGCTTGCAGGGAGAAATCCGAGCGGTAAAAAACCGGGTTGTCCTGAAGTGTATCCAGATGAACGATCGGTGGGTTCGGCACCCGCGTGGCATCGTTGGGGTCCCCGCCGAAGGTCACTTCGGTAAAATCATCCCAACTGTCCGCATCGGTGTCCGCGGCGTTGGGGTCGGACTGATGGCTGAATTCCTCAAGGTTGGTCAGGCCATCGTCGTCGGCGTCGCTTAGCGCATCGCTCGGGTCATCAGGATCCAGGCCAAAGCGCCGTTCCCAGTCATCGGGCAGACCGTCTTCGTCACTGTCCATGACCGCGCCGATCGGCTCAAAGATGGCGCGCAGCACCGATGAGCCGGCCGGTGCAAGATAGGCTTGGGCACGCTCACCAGCGTTGGACCAGCTGACGAAGCGATAGGCAACTTGATCTAACAGTTGCGGCGACAAAGCCTCGATGCTCGTGGTCGAACCGGCGATTAGGGTCTTGTTCGTCGGTGACGGGCTGATCGATCCGCCCAGACTAATGGCCAGTCCGGCGGGCTCTGACTGCAACGTCAGATCGGCGGTGAGCGGATTTAAGCGCAAGGCTGTCGTGGTCGATAGGGTCGTGCTGGCTTCCTGCGCGCCGAAGTCGATCAGCTGGTCGGTCAGAGACCTCTGTTGCAGCGCCAGCCAGTCCGCGGAGCGCACGAGCGATGACAGCCGGAGTTCATCCATCCGGCCGGTAAAGTAATCCCCGCCACCCGCCCGGCGGCCTATATTTAACGGCAACGAAGCCAAGACCGTTGCGCCAATAGCCTGCTGGGCCAGTTCAACACCCTGACCGTAGACCGTGGCCAAGCCCGATGCCGCCGAATAGGTAGCGGCCACGGCATGATAGCCGCCGCTTAGATCCATCGGCCCACTGACAAAGGCCTTACTCGCCCCGAGCATGGCCAAGTTGCGTGCCTGGCTGAGCTCTAGATTGACTCCCTGGGCCTCGGTCCACAGATTCTTATTCGAGATTAATCTGGGGTATTGGAAAATACTGTCATTGGTGGTGTCCACATAGGCCTCTACGGAGAAATCGCCCACCAGCAGCGGATTAAAATCGCTGCCGGCATTAAGATAATTGCTGCTGCCATTGAAGCTGCGCGCGCCACCGAGCTCGCCCAATACCGGCGCAGTACCCACATTGAGCAACGCCTGCCCGGCGACCGAATCGGTGAGTTCGGACAGATGCCAGACGGCCGCATAGCCATTCCGCCAGACCTGGGCAGGTTGCTGACTGTGCGCCGCAAGGCTATTGCCGTAATAGAGAAAGACCGGCTCATCCCCGCTCACCAGTCGGTCTAGGCGTACCCAGAGCGTTGAGTTGCCTGTGGCATCCCAACGCTCGATTTCATGGGCCAGACGCTCGCCGCGGCTGTCGACAAATACCAGGTCTCGGCCACCCGGCTGGGTGAATGCATAGTCGATGCGGGCTGGATTCAATTTCACTAGGATCGGCACATCCACTTGGGCAGTCAGCCCCCTGTTGTTGACGGTCAACTGCCGGCGATACTGCCAAGCACTGTCCCACCAGTCGATGCCGGAGTCGACGCCTGTCAACTCAAAGCGCAAGGCCGACGGATATTCGTGATCTGGGGTAATAAAGCTGCCGCCGTCACCGGCAATATCGACCACGGGATGATCGTGACAATCGTCGACCGCCGCGCAATGCTCGATGATAACGCTCCACGATAAGGCCTCGCTCGGCAGGTCGCCGTCTTCGACATCACTGCCTCGGCCCGCTAAAATCAGGTTTTCACCGACGCTCCATTGATGCGCTATGGACGGCTGATCGATGGTCACACTGGGGGCACTGTTGCCGACGGTAATCACTATCGCTGCACTGTCGGTTTGCCCCGCGGCATCGGTCACCAGCACTTGCACTAGTCGGCTACCGCCGCTGTCATACTGGGCTTGGGCATAGACCTGATCAGCGTCTCCGAACTGACCATCGCCATCGAGATCCCAGCTGTACCTGAGGCTGTCAGGTTGGTCATCGGTGGAATCCGATGCATCAAAGTGCACCCTGAGTGGCGCCGGGCCGCTGCGCACATCGGCCGTCAACGCGGCTTGCGGGGGCCGATTAGCGCTCCCATAGGAATCGATTCGATAAATCCGCCCGCCATCAAAGTCGACATAATGCAGCTGGCCACCAGGTCCCTGCTGGATATCGACCACGCGTCCGCTGGTATCAACCACAAAGGCCTCGCGTCGCGTTGGGTCCGGCAGACCGTTCGCATTGGCGTAGATAACCCAAATACATTGGCGCGTGGAATCGGCGAAAAACAGGGCCTTGTCGTAGGCCGCCGGATAGGCCAATCGCTCGTTAAAGCTGATGCCAGTGACCGAGGATCCGCCGGTGCCGCAACCGTCGCCGGCGACCACCTCGTCACGATGCCGATAGGCAAAAAACGGTGGCGCCAAATCCATATTCAAACCGTTAAAGGTCTGATTGTGCACCGGGTTGCACAATAGATTACCGTTGAAATGTTGGCCCGTGCCTTCGTAACAGGGCCAGCCGAAATTCTCTATCGCACCGAGCGGATCGGCCAAGCGATTGATCTCCTCCCATTCACCGCCACCCACATCGGCCAGCCAAAGTTCGTTGGTGTTGGGGCGAATGGTAAAACGGAATGGATTGCGCAGGCCGATGGCAATCATAAAATCGTCGGCCTCGTCGCCGCCGATCAAGGGGTTATCGGACGGTGCGCTGACCACAGCGCCGGAGACATCGAGCCGCAATACCGCGCCGTGAAAGTCCAACCGATCACCGCCCGTTAGCAAATCCTGCGAGCGTAACTGCCCCCCCTGGGAACTGGCTTGCACGCCGGTCACTGGATCGTCACAGGGGTTGCCAACCTGACCGAAATCGGTAAAGGTAAAACTGGCCCCCTCACCGGCACTTAGATAGAGAAAACCGTCCGCACCGAAGTGCAGATCGCCAACGGTGTGGCTGGGATATTGCTGGCACCATTTACCGCTAATCAGAGGCGATTCGAGGGTCGTAGCGACACCCAGGTTATCCAGATCGAGGGTTAAGCGCGCGAGTCGGCCGTTGATCACACACCCGTAGCCGGTCGGATCGGCGCAGCCATCGTTAAAAGAGTTACCGGCATCGAAGGCATAAAGAGCGAACAGTTGCGGGGTGTAGGGGAAATTCGGATGAATAGCCAGGCCCAACAGACCCCGATCCCAATAATCGTGCACATTGTTGCTCAGGTCAGCGACCAACTTGGCTTGACCTTGGGTCGGTTGGTTTCCAAGATCGTCATAATAATAAATACGGCCACTTTTTTCAGCGACGAATGCTTGCACCGGCCCATCGGTTTCGGGTGTAAAGCGGATCGCGGTCGGACGAACATGACCACTGATTAATAGGTTTTCTTGAAAACCGGGCGGCAAGGTTGCAGCACTAAGGTTAGCCAATAGCGACCCAATAAAGAAAGAAATTAACAACGTCCTTGTCATAATAAACCTCCAAATATAAAAATATTTACAGGTTTATTATCTTATTTATTTATTTATATTTACAAGAACATTTCCTTATACCGTCTACCTGATAAAATCATGTATCTGCAAGATAGGAAGGCTATCTTTTTGCATGGCGACCTAATTCCAGTCACGTCATTGGGCCCTCAAATAGTAGGTTCGGTGGTGATTTCCGCAACCAGTTGCGCACCAATGGCCAAGACAAGCTCATTCATTAGGGCGTCCCAGCGAGCATTCTTGTACGCCCAGAACTGGGCGTCAGGAGACCGGATAACGCGGACGTGAAAAACCTTATCGCCCACCGCCAGATCGGCCACGGCAATCAGAGGAGGCAGCGCATTGGCCACTTCGGCCAGATTGTAACCACCCATTAAATCATCTTGCGAACAACCGACAACAAAATTATCCAGGCCGGTGCCGTCCTGATCATCAGGTTGATAATCATCCGATGGAAGGTCAACTAATTGGGCCAGGTTATTAATATGAATGGTGAAATTGTGCAGATCAAAAGCCATCCCCTGATAAGCTTCGGGTAGTTCATTGGACAGATAACGCGTTAAAATCGCAACTCGACCGGGCGTCCTATAATGGTCCGCTAACTGGTAGGAACCATATTGGCAGTCGGTCAGGTTGACTGACAGAGTTTGATCGAGTTTCTGGCGGGCGGGGCGAAGATCTGTGATGGATACTTCATGTACTGATTTCTGTGCGGGCAACGTTTGGGCGGCGTCAAGGTGTTGACCATCACAACCTGATAGCAACCCAACCCCTAACAAAAAAATTCCAATCCGAATCATAGTCAATCTCCCTATTACTCGTTTACTAACCAATAAAAAATTAATTCGCTCAGCTTAGCGATGATGGCGTGCCGCACTCATCAGGGGAAAACTGCCTTGGGATAAACGATACTCGAGATAGAGGATTTTAAAAGAGGGACTTAAGCGCGGGTAACGATCTGAAAATGGGTGGATGATTTCCGAAAGTTCGGGTGCATTCCACCCAGCGTTACGTCGCGCTAGGCAGTTGGCGACCCAAAGGATGGATCGGACTCACAACCTGTCGCGTAGCTGCTTAATTGGCTCATACGCAAATTATGCTCGGGCCGAACAGCGGCCAATAAGCGGGCGGATGCTTGCTTTTCTACCTCAATCCTTCACCGTTTCCATGGTCACATAGGTGCTGGTCTGGCCAATAAAGGGTAGCGTCGAGATATGCTCACCTAGGATACGGCGATAGTCTTCTATGTCCTTGCTGCGTATTTTTAATAGGTAGTCAAAGCCGCCCGCGATCATGTGGCACTGTTCCACTTCGGCAATGGCCATGACTGCCTTGTTAAACGCCTTGAGGGAGGCGTCGGTAGTCGAGCTCAAGGTCACCTCGACAAAGACAACATGGGCTTGTCCTAGTCGGTTGTAGTCGACAATAGCACTGTAGCCTTTGATGTAGCCTTCGCCCTCTAATCGCTTGATGCGCTGGGCACAGGGGCTCTTGGATAGCCCGACCATTAGCGCCAGGTCCGTCACCGAGACTCGGCCGTCGACGGCCAGAACCTTGAGGATCTTACGATCAGTTCGATCTAATTCACTGTTTTTCATCAAAAAACCCATTAAATGCTGCTTAATTCAAATCATATTAAGCCATAAGTTGGTCCATAACAGCAAATGCAGTGAAAATAACCGACAGGAGCCTGCTAATATTTATCCTTTAACCGATTCGACAGAGTAGCCGCCCATGACCATCGCCCACAGCCCAGAAGTTGAGATCCGCAATCGTTTACGTCAGCAGGTGTTGGCTCCGGAAAGCCAGTGTTTACTAGACTTAAGTATGCGCGCCGCAATCGATACGGCGCAGCGGGCGCGGATGGTGCAACAGGCCACAACCTGGATCGAGGCGGTGCGACGGGCCAAGAACAGCAACTTGATGGAAGCCTTTATGGCGCAATACGGCCTGACCACCGAGGAAGGGGTCGCCCTGATGTGCCTGGCCGAGGCCCTCTTGCGGGTGCCCGATGCGGCCACCGTATCGGCTTTAATTGATGACAAAATTTCCCCCTATGCGTGGCGCAGCCACGTCGGTGCAGCCACGTCTGCACTGGTTAACGCCTCCACCGTGGGTCTGTGGGCCACCTCTGAAATATTAAAATCGACCGATCAGCCGATTACCAAGGTTATCCGTCAAACCGTGAAGAAGCTGGGTGAGCCGGTCGTGCGTCGCGCGGTCGCCTTGGCGATGAAGGAACTGGGCCGGCAGTTCGTGCTCGGCCAAACCATGGCTGCAGCGATCAAACAGGGGAAAAGCTGGCAGAAGCAGGGTTACACCTAC